>SXGU01199308.1_pt1 | contig 14666 bp, 7 predicted proteins | sample 3174531 | NCBI WGS metagenome assembly SXGU01 (sample SAMN11356863, study PRJNA531348) | freshwater metagenome | isolation source: freshwater sample F1-140 | place: China: Fuxian Lake, Yuxi | collected 2017-12-25
ACAACCAAGCGCTGGAGATCTCTCTACCTCTCCGGAGGAACGCTCTACTTAGGCACCGCAAGCAACCAGGCCAGCATCAACTTCAACACCTCCGCTTCCAGATTCGGCATCGATGCCAATACGGATGGAACGAACGAACTCTCAATCCTCTCCACCGGCAATGTCGGCATCGGCACCGCCATCCCCAAAGCAAAACTGGATGTCGCAGGCACCATCTCCGGAACAACGCTCGTCATCAGTAAAAACGCCTCCGTCTCCGGATCCCTCATCGTCAAAACCTCCATCGTCAGTAGAGGCTCCCTCTCCGGTGTTACCATCGCAGGCTTCAATCTCGGTTCCTGCAACAACGCAACGACGAGCAAGCTCCTCTACAACAACTCCACCCAGAAGTTCGAGTGCGGCACCGACCAGACCGGATCCGCTGTCGGCACCGGAGCGGTGCTCACGCTCGGCAATGCCCGCTATGTCCTGAAGCAGGGCGACACGATGACGGGCACCCTCAAGAGCAGGGGCTTCCTCCTCGCCTCAGGCACAACTCTTGCAGAAATGTCCGGCTGGAACGAGTATCTGAATTTGCCTCACAGTGGCCTTGGAACAAATTCAGTGACTCGTCTCACGAACAAGGGTGATCTCGTCAATATCGGAACTATCCAATCCGGTGAAGCACACATGCGCAGGGGTGGGACGTTTGCAAGTAAGGTGGATTACGCGACGGGGACAACTCCCTACTCTGTTGCCATCGGCGATCTCAATGGTGATGGAAAGAATGATCTTGCTCTGGCCAATGAAGGTTCTGCTTCTGTTTCTGTATTGCTCAATACCGGTACGGGTTCATTCGCTACAAGGGTCAATTACACCACAGGAAGCGGTCCTACGTCCGTTGCCATTGGGGACATCAACGGTGATGGGAAACCGGATCTTGCCGTTGCGAACACATCCAGTAACGTGGGAACTACTGTTTCTATCTTGTTGAACTACGGCAATGGAACGTTCGCGACAAAGGTAGATTACACAACAGGAACCGGACCTTATTCTGTGGCTATCGGAGACTTGAATGGGGACGCCAAAGCAGATATTGCAGTTGCGAATTACAATAGCACTTCAGTTTCTGTCCTCTTGAATAGTGGTAATGGCACTTTTGCAGCAAAGGTCGATTACACAACGGGAACATCGCCGGAAGGAGTTGCCATTGGTGATGTGAATGGAGACGGAAAGCCTGATCTAGCAGTTACAAATGCTGCGAGTACCTCCGTTTCAGTCTTCCTCAATATCGGCAATGGTTCATTCGGCACAAAAGTTGATTACACGACAGGAGGTGCGCCTTCCTCAGTTTCCATTGGTGATCTGAACGGAGATAAAAAGGCAGATCTTGCAGTCGCGAACCCAAGCAGTAACTCCATTTCTGTCTTGATGAACAATGGCAATGGCACGTTCGCGACAAAGGTTGATTATACATTGGGAAGTGCTCCAACTTCCGTTGCTATTGGAGAACTGAATGGTGATGAACACGCGGATATTGCAGCGGCAAACCGTAATAGTAATAGTGTTTCGGTTCTTCTGAATAACGGCAACGGAACCTTCCCTGCGGAAACCGATTATACGACGGGAGCAGAACCATATTCTGTTGCTATCGGTGATCTGAATGGAGATGGGAAAGCAGATCTTGCTGTTGCGAATGCAGATATTGGCATTCATACGGTTTCGGTTCTTCTGAATGTCTCCAAGACCATCCTCTATGCCAGTGCAGGCACTGGTGGAGCCGTCGGTATCGGTACCTCTACTCCCGGCTCTGCTCTTGCAGTATCGGGAGCCGTGCTCATCAACAGAAATGGAAACATTGTGAATAGTTCCGCGGATGCAGGTCTCGCACTCGAAGTCATCGGCACGATGTCAGGTCGTGTTCTCCATGCACAGGATGTGCTTCGTTCCAGTGGATCGCTGATCGTCGAAGGGACGATATCGGGTTCGACGATCAGGGGTGCGGGCTTAAGCAGTTGCAGCGGAGCTTCTAAGAAACTTCTCTACAACAATTCGACGAACAAATTCGAATGTGGCACGGACGATACGGGAGCGACCGGTGTGTTCTTTGCCACGGGTAATGTCCTTGCCATCATCGACGCTCGTTTCGTGAAGAAATCAGGCGATACGATGACAGGAGCACTCACGATCAATCTGAGTAGCGGTTACCTTGGGCTGAAAGTCATGCAGACGGCATCCGGAAATATTATTCACGCCGAGAAAGACCTTACGTCTTCAGGAACTCTTACGGTGAACGGAGTAGCGCGCTTCAAAAACAACGTAAATGTCGTCGGCACGGTCTCGGGAGGAGCGCTGAACATCATGAACGGAACGAGCTACATCCTTGGATCTGTTGGTATCGGCAATACTTCGCCGAAAGCGAAGCTGGATGTTTCAGGAACGATCTCTGGCACAACACTGACAATTTCCAGAAACGGCTCGTTCTCCGGATCGCTCATCGTCAAGAATAACCTCTCCGGCAGCAGCTTCTTTGGTGCAGGTCTTGGGGACTGTAACAATGCAACGAGCTCGAAGCTTGTGTATAACAATACGACAGGAAAGTTCGTCTGTGCGACGGATCAGGCGGCGTCGGGAATTACATTTACCGATGCATCCAATATTTTCGTCAATCAATCAGGCGACACGATGACGGGTTCCCTCACGATCAATCTGAGTTCCGGTTACCTCGGACTGAAGGTCATGCAGACCGCTTCCGGAAATATCATTCATGCAGAGAAAGACCTCACAAGCTCAGGAACACTGACGGTGAACGGAGTAGCGCGCTTCAAGAATAACGTGAACGTCGTCGGTACTGTCTCCGGTGCTGCGCTGAATATCATGAACGGCACGTCGTACATTCTCGGTTCCGTCGGTATCGGCAATACGTCTCCGAAGGCGAAGCTGGATGTCTCCGGAACAATCTCCGGAACAACACTGACGATCAGCAAGAACGGTTCGTTCTCCGGTTCACTCATCGTCAAGAATAACCTGTCCGGTAGTAGCTTCTACGGTGCAGGTCTTGGGGATTGCAGCGGCTCGACCTCGAAACTGATTTACAACAATGCGACCGGAAAGTTCTCTTGTACCTCAGACCAAACATCAGGAGGATTGACATTCACGTCTGCAGGCGACATCTTTGTGAATCAGTCAGGAGACACAATGACCGGAGCACTGACGATCAATTTGAGTAGCGGTTATTTGGGCTTGAAGATTCTTCAGACTACTTCCGGCAGCATCATTCATGCCGAGAAGAACCTCACGAGCTCAGGGAAGATTATCGCGGGAACAGACATACTTTCAAGGAATGGTACTGCAAAGACCAAAGGCTTCGTTTTCTACTCAGGAGCAACCATCAGTGAAATGTCTGGCTGGAATGAGTACGTCAATCTGCAGCATTCAGGTCTAGGCACGAACTCCGTCACGCGTCTTACGAATCAGGGTGATCTTGTGAACATCGGGACGATTCAATCAGGCGAGGCGCACTTCAGGAGGGCATCGAGTGCGAGTGGCGGTATGTTTGCAGCGAAAGTGGATTATACAACCGGAAGCAATCCAATTGGTGGGAATGCAATCGGAGATCTTAACGGCGATGGAAAACTTGATTTGGTTGTAACAAACTATGTTTCAAATACGATTTCAGTATTCATCGGTACCGGTTCAGGTCTTTTTGTTTCCAAAGTTGATTATGCCACGCCTACCTGCGGTCCGTATTCTGTTGCAATCGGCGATCTTAACGGCGATGGAAAACCGGATATTGTATCGAACAATACTAATTGTGGTCCTCACTATGCTTCTGTCTTCATAAATAAGGGAGACGGTACTTTCCCCACCAGAGTAGATTATGCCGCAATGAATCAGCCGTATGGTCTTGCAATTGCAGATCTCAACGGTGATGGAAAAATGGATTTTGCTATTACGGGGAGTGATTCTTTCGGAGTCTTTATTAATAGAGGCGACGGAACGTTCTCAGCAAGAGTGGACTATCCAACAGGGCGTTCCGGTAATGCAGTGCTATCGATAGACATCGGAGACTTGAATGGCGATGGAAAGCCAGACGTTGTAATCACCAATGGTTATGACATCTCTGTTTTTATGAATAGTGGCAATGGGATCTTCGGTACGTCTACTGATTACACGGCGGGGACAACATTCCCCTACGATGTTGCGATCGGCGATCTCAATGGCGACGGAAAGGCGGACATTGCGGTTCCTGATTACAAAGCAGCTGGTCAGGTTGGTGTATTCGTCAATAATGGTAATGGCACTTTTGCAACAAGAGTCAGTTATACCACTGGCTCCTTCCCTCATTCCGTAGCAATCGGCGATCTCAACGGTGATGGAAAGGCGGATCTTGCAGTATCGAATTATGCAAGTTCCACAGTTTCTGTTCTTCAAAATAATGGTAACGGTACTTTTGCCACAAAGGTCGATTACATGACTGGTAGCGGTCCTACAGAGGTTGTTCTTGGAGATATGAATGGTGATGGAAAGTCCGATCTTGCCACGACAAATAATTCCAGTAATTCAGTCTCTGTTCTCCTCAATCAGTCCAAGACCATCCTCTATGCTTCTTCCGGCACCGGCGGAGCCGTTGGTATCGGTACGCCAACACCGGGTTCCGCCCTTTCCGTTTCCGGTGCCGTGATCATCAATCGTGGAGGAAATATTGCAAATACAAGAGCAGATTCCGGAGTGACGCTCGAAGTGGTCGGTACGATGTCGGGAACAAACCTTACGGTCAGTAGGTCCGCAAGTATCTCCGGAGCACTCCTCGTGAAGACGAGCATTACGAGCAAGGGCTCTCTGTCCGGTGTAACCATCAGCGGCTTCAATCTTGGAAGTTGCAACGGAACGAGCCAGAAACTTCTGTACAACAACTCCACGAATAAATTTGAGTGCGGTACGGATCTAACGGGAGGATTTGGCACAGGCAATGTGCTTCTCATTGGTGACAGTCGCTACGTTCGTACCTCCGGATCCACCATGACCGGAGCACTCACGATCAATCTTACTACGGGTTATCTGGGCCTGAAGATTATCCAGACTGCTTCCGGAAATATTCTCTATGCAAGGCAATCACTCTCGAGCTCCGGGACGATCATTGCCGGAACGGACATCTTGAGCAGGCATGGTACGGCCAAGACCAAAGGTTTCGTTCTGTTCTCCGGTGCAACACTTTCTGAAATGTCCGGTTGGAACGAATACGTCAATCTCCCGCATTCCGGGCTCGGAACGAACTCCGTGACTCGTATTACGAACCAGGGTGACCTCGTGAACATCGGCACCATCCAGTCCGGCGAAGCACATTTCAGGAGGGGAGGGACGTTAGCATCTCAGGTTGATTACGCAACTGGTTCATTACCCTATTCTGTTGGGATAGGAGATTTGAACGGTGATGGAAAGCAAGATCTTGCTGTGGCAAATGCGACTTCTAATACAGTGTCCATATTCATCAATACTGGTACAGGTTCCTTTGCAACGAAGGTAGATTATGCAACAGGAACCGCGCCACAGTCTGTTGGAATTGGAGATTTGAACGGTGACGGTAAGCCCGATCTTGTGGCATCAGCAACGAATGCCTCATTCTCAGTTCTTCTGAATAATGGCAATGGAACTTTTGCTACAAAGGTTAACTATGGAACGTCATTGACGTACTCTATTGCCATTGCTGATCTGAATGGTGACGGAAAGCTTGACGTTGTCGGTGCTAATTCCAGTCTCAATGCTGTTTTGGTCTATCTGAATAATGGTAACGGCACCTTTGGGACGAATTTAAACTATACAACAGGAACTGCTCCGGAATTTGTTGCAGCGGGAGATGTGAATGGTGATGGCAAAGCCGATCTTGCTGTCTGCAATACCAATTCTCCTTCAGGAACCACCCTTTCTATTCTCTTGAATCAAGGCAATGGCACCTTCGCCACAAAAGTCGATTACACGACTGGTACCGCACCCCAATCCATTGCCATCGGTGACCTCAATGGTGACGGAAAAGCCGATCTTTCCGTTGCAAATCGTGGTACTCATCAAATTTCGATTCTTATGAACAACGGTAATGGCACTTTTGCTTCAAAGATTGATTATGCAACCGGAGGCGGCGAGTCTCCTTCATCTGTTGCCATCGGCGATCTAAACGGTGATGGGAAGTCAGATATTGTCGTAGGAAATGCGTCTCATGGTGCTAATCCTGTCTCTGTTTTGATGAATAACGGTAATGGTACTTTCGCCACGCAATCTGATTATGGTGGGACAAATCAGCAGGCTTGGTCTGTTGCCATTGGTGATCTGAATAGTGATGGCAAGATCGACATTGCAGTACCAAATTCACAGACTGACTCCGTCTCCGTCTTCCTCAACATCTCCAAAACCATCCTCTACGCTTCCGCCGGCACCGGTGGAGCCGTCGGTATCGGTACCAGTACTCCCGGCTCCGCTCTCTCCGTTTCCGGTGCGATGATCATCAATCGTGGTGGCAATCTCCTCAATGCGTCCGTCGATGCAGGCATCACCCTCGAAGTCGTCGGTACAGCTTCCGGACGAATTCTTCACGCTCACGATCTTCTCCGCTCCAGTGGAGCTCTCGCCATCGAAGGTGCTTCGTACTTCGGCTCGGGTCTTACGATCAAGACAAGCCACAGCAATGCAGGCGCAAGCGAATTCACGATCATCACCGATTACTCGACCAGCAATAACAAAGTCTTCCGTGTCTCTGCTTCCGGCGCGGTCTACTCCGATGCAAGGTACAACAGCAACGGTGCCGACTACGCGGAGTGGTTCAGGGACGGCAGTAAAGAAAGTCTTGAGCCTGGGGAAGTCGTGTGTATCGATACCACTCAAAACAACACCGTGAAACGTTGTGAAAATTCTGCCGATCCCAACGTCATGGGTATCGTTTCCAGCAATCCTGCCTTCATCGGAAACGTGATCAGTGGGGCCGATGGAATCATTCCTCCCGGCTACGCCCTCATCGGTCTCATCGGTCAGGTTCCGGCAAAGCCCACGCTCGAGAACGGCGAGATCTTCCCCGGAGACAGCGTCACTTCCGCTTCGATTCCCGGTTTCATCAGAAAAGCTTCCGCCGGAGAATCGACCGTGGGTGTTGCGCTGGAAGCATTCGATGGTTCACAGACTTCGATCAATATTCTCATCTCACGTCGCAACCAGTCTCTCACCGTGGAAACTCTTGAGAAGAAGGTCTTAGAGCAGATCGAAGCGATGAACCTCACTGATCGGATTTCTTCTCTTGTGGCTCAGGCATCCGACACGCTCAGTTTCGAGAGTATGGTCAGTGACTCTCTGAACAGAAGGGTCGAAGCATTCGATCTGGAATCAGTCGTAAGCAGCATGCTCGGTGAGCATTTTGCAACTCTTCGTCTTCAGAATGAGGCTTCACTCTCCGATCTCGATTCTTCTTCGGGACAGACTCTGAGCTTCGGATCGAGGCTCACGGACAGCGAATTTGAGGATATTGCGAAGGCCGTATCGGAGCGGATGACTCTAGAGACTTCAGAGCAGGGGACTGCAACGGGTGCTTCCTTGGAGGATATGGAAGCTCGCATCTCCTACATCGCTACTCGTTCCTCAGAACTTGAATCTCAATTCTCAAGTTTGTCGTCAGCATTCTCCGTTCTCAGTTCCCGCTTCGACTCCGGAGGAACGCTCCACGCTTCCGCACTTTCCCTCTCCTCCGGCGCCACGATCTCTGGCTCACTCCGCCTTAACGGATCGATGATCGTTCCGAATCAATTCTCCCTCCTACGCCAAGGCTCCGGAGGGCAGGCTCTCTCTTCGCTCCTCTCTGTTTCCGGCTCTGCAATCGAAATCGGCTCGCTGATGTCCAGTGGCTCACTGAAAGTCATCGGGAATGTCACGATCACCGGTCTTGCCACATTCCTTGGCGACCTCCATATCAAGGGTGACCTTGTCCTCAGCAACCGTCAGACGGGCTTTGCTACGATCCCTGCTTCCGGAACCGCCGTGACTGTCACATTCTCCGGTGCGATGACCATGATGCCGATCGTGAATGTGTCTCCCGATACCCCGATCATGTTCGCCGTCATGCATGTCTCCGCAACCGGGTTCACTATTCTTGTCGAAGCATCGTCCGAAGGCCCCATCACCTTCGCCTACGTCGCCCTCTCCGCGGATCAGCCCGAGACGACCCTCGGTCATGCAGCCGCATCTTCCGCCACTCCGACGCTCATCCCGTTCACCGTGAACAGCCTCGGTCAGCCTGTCTCTTCCGATGCGGTCTGGAACGGTTGTATTCAGGGCAAGCCTCTCCTCGATAGCGACGGAACCCCGTTCAGTTGCAGCAGGTACCACTCCGGCACCACGTGGGATCATCCGGATCTCTCCATCAGTTTCATCTACAACCCAAACCACGATCCGGCGATCCTGACGATCCCGGAGGGATACCAGGTTGTCGTCATCGACGAGCAGGGAACCTCCACTCCGATCGAAGCGACTCCCGAACCTGAACCGGAAGAATCCACCGTAGAAGAAACCGTCACGCTCTCAGGTTCCACCATCGATGCTGCTGCCGACATTGATACTCCTCCCGTTTCCACGACTTCCTCAGGCTCCACGACCTCCGTCGAAACCTCCGACCTCTCGTCGGATGTTCCACCTGCGACAGTGCAGGATCCTCAGCCGGCGGCGACCGAGCCTGTCACCGAGAGCGGTTCTACGGTCAGTGAAACTCCGATTCAGAGTTTCATTCTCGATCTCCTCGAGAACGCGAATGCGGAGGTGACGAGCGGTGTGCTGGAGGAGTAACGATGGTCAGAACGATCTGTTTGTTCCTCGCTCTCTCAAATTCACGGTGAGTCTTAGCAGCAGACGCTGTGCATCGACGTATGTTCCGTTCTGCATTTGGTTGATTCTTCGTTGAAACGAACGCTCTTTTTCCGATCCCGGTCTGATGTGGCTGAGGTCGCGGAGCATGTCGAGAACCTTCTCATCGGTGACTGTCGCCAAGTCCGGTGCACAATCCTCGGAGTTTTCATTGGTCCGATAGTCTTTCGTGCCATTGGGTCTCATTTTCACCATACGGAAGCCGATTCTAGAGATTCTGTATTCCGGTGCAATTTTTTTTGCGGATACTCCATGATTTTGTTTTCCGACTGCGACAAGAACATGATCAGTTTCTATTTTTCGTGCCCGAGCAGCCATCTCTTTTTTGCCATGCCTCCACTGTACCCTCCGATCTTGCCCTCCGATGCAACGATCCTATGGCAGGGGATGAGAATAAGGATCGGATTCTTGCCGCATGCACTCGCCGAAGCACGGATTGCTTTTGGTTTCCCCGCATGTTTCGCAAGTGTCTTGTAGCTGATCGTTTCCCCGAATGACACACGCAGCATTGCCTTCCAGACTTTTTTTTGGAAATCCGTGCCAATTGGAGCGAGCGGAACGGTGAATGTGGATCGTTCGTTGTTGAAATATTCTCCCAGTTCTTTTGCGCACTTTTTCATCACGCGTAGAGACGCAACACTTCCCGTTTCCACTGCTGCAAACTTTTTTCCAAATTCGACACTGGTGATCACCTGTCCGCTGCATGAGATCGTGAGGGGGCCGAGAGGGGATGGGATGATGAGAGAGGGCATCGGACCGAGTATAGAGGAGGGAATATTGTTGACACCCTGCGATCTGCTTACTACATTGATGGCATGAGACTTCGTACCGTCGTCATCAGCTCCATTATTATTACTGCTTTCAAGCGGAGCTAGGTCGATGTCTTCAGTCTCGACAACCACTCCGCTCCGAAGCGGATTTTTTTTAATTTCTTTGCTTTTTATGGCCACTCAACTCACGCTCGAGGCACTGGATCGGGAACTGCAATCGCAGGAGCCGTTGCCCGCTTGCGATCTGCATTTCGAGCATCAGGACACGCGTTCTGCCTCTGATGAGTCATGCAGGATCGTCACAGGAGCCGGGCTTCGGGTTGAGGATCTGTCAGGGGAAGTTCGGGACATGGTTGCCGATTTTTTTTCGAGGAATCCGCAGACACTCACGCTTGTCATCAACAGTCCGATGAATCGTCACTATCAGCATCCCAAGTTGCGAGGCAGATGGGAAGTATTGGCATTCAGGGACGGGGGACTCCAGGATTCCAAGGATATCGTTCCTGGTCTGTGTTCGAGCGTGAGGGATTCGGTGGAGTCGGTACTCCTTTCTGCCCTGAAAGATTGGAAGGTGTAGCGTCCGGGGGTTTCTGTTACGCTGCTGCCTATGTCCATCCTCTCCGTCCAGAGCCTCTCACTCACCATCGGCGGTCAGCACATTCTCCGCGGTATCGATCTCGATGTTGCAGAGGGGGAGATCGTCGGAGTGATCGGTCCAAACGGTTCGGGCAAGACGACGCTTTTTAATGTGCTTTCAGGCTTCCTGAGACCGACGCATGGAAGGATTCGTTTCAGGAAGACGGATATGACGACGATGGCGCCCGCTGATCGTGCGTGTGTCGGCATCGGTCGCGTGTTTCAGAATTTCGGCATCTTTCGGGAGATGACTCTCAGTGAGAATGTGCTCGTCGCACTCGAATCGCTTCCGAAGGAACAGAGACTTGTTCTCGGAGATCTGAAGAAAGCAGTCCATTCCACGCTGAAGCTCGTGGGCCTCGAGGATCATGCAAGGAAAAAGGCTTCTTCGCTCTCCGGAGGGCAGATGCGTCTTCTGGAGATTGCACGCACGCTTGTTTCGGGCAAAGAGCTCTTTCTCTTGGATGAGCCCACTGCGGGCGTTTCACCGAAGATGACGGGACAGATCGCCGATCTCATTTTGACGCTGAAGAAGGAGGGAAAGACCGTTCTCATCGTGGAACACGATTTGCCGTTCATTCAAAAGATCTGCGATCGGGTGATCGTGCTCGATATCGGGCAGGTCGTGCTTGAGGGGAAGCCCGATGAGGTACGGCACAATCGCAAGCTGAAGGAGTTGTACTTCGGGGCGGATCCGACGGACTAATCATTGCCCCGCCTCATTTCCTAGCCCCTTCTCCAGCTGCGGCTGGGGAGAGAGTTTGGGGGGTGAGGTGGCTGAGGCTGCTTCGCGCAGTTTTTTGATTTGTATTCAGTAGCAAATTCGGACTATTCTCCGATCGATTCTTTCCCCCATCATGTATGAAGAAAACACTCGCGCTTGCAGTCCTTGCAATCGGTCTTACCGCTTGCGGCGGACAGACCACCGTTCGAATCGGTTACATCGGGCCTCTGACCGGTGATGCGGCTTCGTACGGAGCGGATTCGCTCAACGCCGTCCGCATGCATGTGGATGAGATCAATGCTGCCGGCGGCATCGACGGTAAGCAGATCGAACTGATCGCGGAAGATGCACGTTGCAACGGTTCCGATGCGGCAAGTGCCGTGCAGAAACTGGTGAATGTGGACAAGGTCATCGGTATCATCGGCGGACAGTGCAGCTCCGAAACGCTTGCAGCCGCTCCCATCGTCGAGGCGGCAAAAATCCTGATGATTTCTCCGGTCAGCTCCAGCCCGGATATCACGAAGGCAGGAGATTTTATTTTCCGCGTGTATCCGAGCGACGCATACAAAGGAAAAGTGCTCGCAGGCATTCTCGCGAAACAGGGTTTGAAGAAGGTGGCGATGATCTCCGAAAATACGGATTTCTGTCAGGGGATCCGGAGCACCGTGACGGCAAATCTTGGCGACGGTTCATCGCTTGTTTTCGATGAGACCGTCGATCCGGGAACGAAGGATTTCAGAACTCTTGCGAGTCGTTTGAAGGATCTCGATTTCGATGCGCTGGTTGTCAACGGTCAGTCGGATGCGGTTGCTGCGGAGATTACAAAGCAAGCACGCGATATTGGCGTCAAGCAGCCGTTCTTCGGAACGGACACTGCAGATTCGGCAACACTTGCCGTTCTCGCAAAAGACGCAGTGGAAGGCATGACGTTCATCAATACGTCGTCGATGCTTGGAGACAACGGAGAAGGGTCCTTTGGCGACAGATTCCGCAAGCAGTTCGGAGAGCCGAAGTCGAACCTGAGTTTTGCGACCCTCGCCTACGACGCACTCGGCGTGATGGTCGAGGCCGTATCGAAGGTCGGTACGGATGGCCCACTCCTCCGGGACTATCTCTACGGTCTGCAGGGATACGAGGGTGCAGCCGGAACCCTGAGCTTCGACAGCGATGGAGACGTGATCGGTGTCGGTTATGCCGTAAAACAGTTCAAGGACGGCAAGATCGTCGAAATCGATCGGGTGGCAGCGGAGTAGTCTGCAACGTCAGAAAATCGTGAAAAGGCAGAAAGGGAAAACTTTTCTGCCTTTTCTGCGTCTCCTGCCTTACAATTCCTCGTAATGCAGCTGTTCCTCAATGCTCTCATCGCCGGTTCCTTTGCTGCCCTGCTCGCGTCGGGGTTGTCTCTCGTGTACGGCGTGCTTGGAATCTTCAACATGGCGCTCGGCCAACTCGCGCTTGTCGGAGGGTTGAGCGCGTGGTGGTTGACCGAATATTTTTCCATGCCTCTGTTCCTTGCGATTCCCTGCAGCATGGCGCTCTCCGTTTTCGTCACATGGATTTCTTTCGAGGTCTTCGTCGCTCCCTTTTATCGCCGTCATCGGTTTTTGCCGCTCGTGACCACGATCGCGCTGAGCATGGTGCTCGATGGTCTCATTCTTCTCCTCTTTCGGGAGGATCCGAAGACCATCGATGCCGGCAGGAAAATACTTCTGCATGTCGGCGATGCGGTTCTATCGATGCAGCAGCTGACGTTGATTGTGCTGACCCTGCTGTTTCTCGCGGCACTGACGTGGGTGCTTCTGGCCACTCCTTTCGGACGGCGGATTCGAGCCACGGTACAGCATGCGAGGGCGGCGGAAAGTCTCGGGATCCGCTGCGGGCTTCTTCATCGCTTGCTCTTCATTACGAGCGGCGTGCTTGCCGGACTTGCCGGGATCTTCGTCGGCATCGATCAGAATCTGACACCCACGATCGGTTTTGCCATTACCATCAAAGCCTATGCAGCGCTGATTGCGGGCGGCAAGGACAGCCTGAAGGGCACTATTGTTTGCGCGTACCTCATCGCACTCCTTGAGCAACTTGCGATCGGCATTCCTTGGTTTGGATTCTATATTCCTTCGGGGTACCAGAGCACGGTCGCTCTCCTTGTGATCATCGTTATTCTCCTGGTGAAGCCGCAGGGAATATTCGGTTCCCGTATTCGCATTTCATAATCTATGAATTACGCTTTGCACATTCTGACGATGATCGGCCTCACGTTGCCGAATCTTCTCGGTTACAACCTGATCTTCGGTCGCGGAAAAATTCTCCACTTCGGTCCCATCGGCGTCAGCCTCACGTCGGCTTATGCGATTTTCCTGACGCAACGTGCGACAGGCAGCGTTCTCTTTGCACTGTTTGCCGGCCTGCTTGCGGCACTCCTGATCTCCGCTTTCTTTGCATGGCTCGCGCTGAGGCTCGAGAGCGATGCGCTCGGAATTCTGACCATTGCCATGCATCTGGCACTGCTCGCGGTTGTTCTGAATTGGTCATCGCTTACGCGAGGAGCCCTCGGGCTTTCCGGCATACAGAGGATGCCCGGTCTTCAGTCACTGCCGATCTTTGCGGCTTTCAGTGTGGCGATCGGTGTTGCCTGGATCTTGCTGATGCATGCGGTGCACCGGAGCAGTCTCGGCAGGCGTCTTTCGGCTCTTGCGGAAAACAGAGCGCATGCCGAGGCACTGGGGATCAGCAGAATGAATGTGATTTTTTCCGTCTTTCTACTCGGCGGCATCGGAGCGTTTCTCACGTCCGTTCTCTACCCGCAGTACGTCTCGCTTTTGCATCCGAATGATTATCAATTCAACGGCCTCATCCTCTTCGTCATGTGCATCGTTGCAGGCGGACCGGGGTCCGTTCGGGGTGTCACGCTTGCAACGATCCTCATTCTTTGTCTTCAGGAGGCGATTCGTTTTTTGCCGCTCCCGCACCAGTTGATCGGCCCCGTGCGCTTGATTGTTTTCGGGTTGATTCTGATCACCGCGGTTTTTGTCCGCAGGAGGGAGATTTTTCCGATGCAACGCAGCATTTAATCGCTGCCTGCGATTGCTGAGTCGCAGCGAGTGCGTGTTGTTTGCAATATCCCTCACATGTCGGTTCACATTTCTCACAACATAAAAACAGAGCATGGCATGGCTGATATCTGCAGTCCAAGTAACGATCGCATGGTTCAGAGCAAAAACCGCACTGCGAGACATATCGCTGCGGCAGTTTTCCGGGGAAGCGCAGAGTCATCCGATCGTCAAAAACGAAGCACGAACCCTCGAAATATCCGTCCGGAAATTTTTCGCAATACGTCACGATGCCACCTTCGAGTTGCCGGACATCGGTGAAGCCGTGCAGCTTCAGGAGCGCACTGGCTCTTTCGCAGCGGATACCTCCGGTGCAGTACGTGATGACTTTACGGTGCTTGAACGCTTCCAGTTCCGTGAGAAACTTCGGAAGATCTCTAAAGTTCTCCATCGTCAGAGTCTTTGCACCCCTGAATCTTCCGATCGCCGCTTCATAGTCGTTTCGCATGTCGATGAGAACGAGATCTTCATTCCTCTCCAGTGCCGCGTGCAGCTCTTCAGGCGTGATGTACGGAGCCGCATCTTTTGCGCTCACCGCCTGTCTGAGGGTTA
>SXGU01374405.1_pt1 | contig 14665 bp, 15 predicted proteins | sample 3174531 | NCBI WGS metagenome assembly SXGU01 (sample SAMN11356863, study PRJNA531348) | freshwater metagenome | isolation source: freshwater sample F1-140 | place: China: Fuxian Lake, Yuxi | collected 2017-12-25
CTGGCGACCTCACCATCGTGGGCGACGCCATTTTTTGCTAAAAATGCTTCTTCGGCGTGTAAGAATAAGGTGTAACCAAAGGTGGCGGCGTATTCCATGGCTCGCCATAAAACTTGCGTATCGGTGATGGCAACATTGGCTTGAGAGAAGCCCACGCAACCCGCTTCGCGTAATTCGCCCATTTCAGCCAGTACTTCACCTTGCAATTGCCTAGTTAATGCGCCCAAAGGGTAAACGTGCGCTAAATTTAGTTGTTTAGCGCGGTGTTTTAACATTTTTACTAGGCCAGGCTCATCCAGCACTGGATCGGTATCGGGCGGGCAGGCGAGGCTGGTCACGCCACCGGCAACAGCTGCTTGCAATTCACTTACCAGTGTGGCTTTGTATTCTTCTCCCGGTTCGCGTAATCTGGCCGATAGGTCGACTAGGCCGGGGCAGACAATAAGGTGGCTGGCATCTATGGTTTGATTGGCAACAAATCCAGCGGGTGGCTTACCTAAGGCGAGAATCTTGCCTGCGCCTATGTAGACGTCCAGTTGGCGGTCTAATTTAGTTTTTGGGTCGATGACTCGACCGTTTTTGATGTGTATCTTCATGACTGGTTTCCTGATGGTTGACCGCCGGCGAGGATGGCCATGACTGCCATGCGTATGGCTATGCCATAGGTCACTTGTGGCAGAATAACCGATTGCCGTCCATCTGCCACGCCGGAATCAATTTCTACGCCACGGGTCATGGGGCCGGGGTGCAAGACGATGGCGTCCGGTTTTGCTAGGTTGAGTTTTTCTTGGCTGAGGCCGTAGGTTTTAAAGTATTCTTGGGCGCTAGGTAACATGGCGCCATTCATGCGCTCATTTTGCAAGCGCAACATCATGATGACATCGACATCTTTAAGCCCGGCTTGCATGTCATGGAAGACCTGTACCCCTAACTTCTCTACTTCTGCGGGCAACAGTGTTTTTGGTGCGATGACCCGCACTTCCGGTACGCCTAGGGTGGTCAAGGCGTGAATTTCCGAGCGGGCTACACGTGAGTGCAATATGTCGCCGACGATGGCCACGCGTAAATTGTGCAAGTCTGGTTTGTATTTGCGTATGGTGAAGGCATCCAACAAACCTTGTGTTGGGTGTGAGTGGCGACCGTCACCGGCATTGATGATGTGGATGTGTTCGGGCACGTGTTTGGCGATGAAGTGCGCCGCGCCCGACTGCGAATGGCGTATCACAAACATGTCAGCATGCATGGCAATCAGGTTATCTACCGTGTCTAAAATGGTTTCGCCTTTGGATTGCGAAGAGGTGTTGACATTTAAGCTAATCACGTCAGCCGATAGGCGTTTGGCAGCAATTTCAAACGTGGTGCGGGTGCGGGTGCTGTTCTCGAAAAAAAGGTTGCAAACGGTTTTGCCACGCAACAAAGGCACTTTTTTGACTTCGCGCTCGGCTACACCCACAAAGGATTCTGCCGTATCTAAAATTTGATTCAATATTTTTTTGGGTAAGCCTTCTATGGAGAGAAGGTGGCGAAGTTGGCCGTCAGAATAGAGTTGAGGGTTATTCATGCTTAGAGGGCGCCTGATGATGGGTTGGGGTGTGCGATTTTAGCGTGAAGCCTAAATGGCCATCGGCTTTTTTAATGAGTTGCAAGGTTTGCTTGGCCGCTAGCTTGAGGTCTAAGGCTGTGATTTGTGGGCAAATAGGCAGTTCACGGCCCCCTCGATTCACTAAGGCGATGAGCGTGATACTGGCCGGCCGGCCGTAATCAAACAGTTCATTCATGGCGGCGCGGGTTGTGCGCCCGGTGTAAAACACATCGTCAATTAAAATAATGTGTTTGTTTTCAACAGCAAAGTTGATTTGACTAGGTTGATTTTCTGGTTTGAGACCACGTTTGGCGTAATCGTCCCGATAAAAGGACACGTCTAAGGTGCCGTGTTCGATCGCATGGCTTAGCATGGCTTCATTTAAGCTGAGCATCAAGCTTTGCATAACCCAAACCCCACCACTTTGGATGCCTACCAATGCGGTGTTTGGTTTGAGCAAGGGCAGCAATTTTTCTGCCAATATGCTCAGCAGTGCTTCTGCGTCGGGTAGGGGGGTATTTTCTGCTGTCATGGGCGTGTGCCGTCAAAAGGTTTTGTTATCATAATTCATGTTTAAATACTGTCAAAATAGCTTTGCAATATAGTCTGCGCTGCCACTTGGTCCAAGTGGGCTTTTTGTGAGCGGCCTTTTATCCCAGCTTGTTTCAGTAAGTCGCTTGCAGCCACCGAGCTGTAACGCTCGTCTACCATCATGACCGGTAGATTAAAGCGACCATTAAGTCTGCGGGCAAATTTTTTGCACAATTGCGTGATGGCCGTTTCTTCGCCAGCTAAACTCAATGGCAAGCCAACGACAAGTAATTTTGGGTGCCATTCATCAATCAGTTCCGCAATCCGATTGAAGCGCACATTATTGCTCTCATGGTCTATGCTGGTGAGTGCTTGCGCTTGCGCGATGATGTGTTCGCCAACTGCCACACCTATTCGTTGTTCACCAAAGTCAAAGCACATGGCCGTGCCGGCTAAGATGGCGTCTTTTTGATAAATGTTTTCGTTATCTATCAGTTGGCCGTGTGCGATGGGGTTGCGGTGCACGCTATTCATCATTAAGCATGGCCCGCTACATCGGACAGCATGGCTGGGTTGATGCCCAGTAAGGCTAAGCTGGCGTTAAGCTTATCCTCAGCTTTGGCGTCAAACAAAATTTTGTGCAGCGTTTGACCGTCTTTAGCTTGCACGGACAACCAGGAGTTGGCGGCGATTTCTTGTTCCAATTGGCCGGCCGTCCATCCGGCGTAACCTAAGGCCAGCAACATTTTCTTTGGCCCAGCACCGATTGCAACGGATTCTAGGATGTCTTTTGAGGTGGTCAGGGCGGTGTTGTCGGCTATGGCCATGGTGCTATCCCATACCCCGCTGTGTTCGTGTAGCACAAAGCCTCGTTCGGGTTGCACAGGACCGCCGTACAGCACTTGGTTTTGCCCAAGGGCGGCGTCGGCTAAATCGACTTTTATTTTCTCAAATAAAGTTTCGTAGGTGACATCGGTTGGGCGGTTAATTACGACGCCCATGGCGCCATCTTGATTATGCGTGCAGATGAAGGTAACTGACTTAGAAAAAAACGGATCCGTCATGCCTGGCATGGCGATGAGGAAGTGACCTGTGAGATTTACGTTTTCCAATGTGCTCATTCTATCATAGCCAACTGATTTTTAATGAAAAACCTCAATCGATTTTATGGCGCCTCTAGGTAGCCCGTCACTTCTAGGCCAAAACCGGCCATGCTGGGCATTTTTCGCGGGTTGGCTAGCAATTTCATTTTACCTACACCGCAATCGAGTAAGATTTGCGAGCCTATGCCATAGGTGCGTAATTCTTGGTTGATACGCACCGGTTGATCGGCCCCCAGTATGCGCTCTACTATGTTGTCGCCACTTTCTTGGTGATGCAATAAAACCATGACCCCTGCTTCTGCTTGCGCAATGGCTTGCATAGCTGCTAAGGTATTCCAACTATGTGAGCAACTGGAGCGGTCGAGCAAATCAAAAATAGACAGTGGTTCGTGCACGCGCACCAAGGTTTCTTGGCTGGCAGTGGGGCTGCCTTTAATGAGGGCTAAATGGGTTTCTTTGGCAATTTTATCGTGATAGGCAACCAACTGCATGGGGCCGTATGGCGTTTCAATGCGTCGTTCTGCGGCTCTTTCAACTAAACGTTCGGTTTGTGCGCGGTACTGAATGAGGTCGGCTATGGTGCCGATTTTAAGTTGGTGTTGCGCGGCAAAAGCCATTAAGTCCGGCAGACGAGCCATGCTGCCATCGTCTTTTAAAATTTCACAAATAACGCTGCTGGGTTCTGAACCGGCTAATTGCGCTAAATCACAACCGGCTTCAGTGTGGCCGGCACGCACCAATACGCCGCCGTCCATGGCCGTTAGGGGGAAAATGTGTCCTGGGCTAACAATGTCTTTAGGCTTGGCCAGTTTGGCCACGGCAGCTTGCACGGTACGGGCACGGTCTGCTGCCGAGATGCCGGTGGTGACGCCTTCAGCGGCTTCAATTGACACGGTGAAGTTGGTGCCCATGCGGGCGCCATTTTTTTGCACCATCTTGGTTAGGTTAAGTTGGCGGCAGCGTGCTTCGGTGAGGGTCAAGCAAATCAAACCGCGGCCGTATTTGGCCATAAAGTTAATGTGCGCGGCCGTGACAAATTCTGCTGCCAGCACCAAATCGCCTTCGTTCTCGCGATTTTCGTCATCGACTAACACCACCATGCGGCCGTGTTTGATTTCTGCAATAATTTCTTGGGCGCTGCTTATGGTCACTTTAGTTTTTTCCAATTGCTGTATTGAGTGCGCAAGCTGGCTAGCTTGTCCGCTAATTATTCTGTTGCCCATTGCGCCATGCGGTCGACATAACGCGCAATTTGGTCGACTTCCAGATTCACTGGGCTACCCACTGTTAAAAATTGCAAGGTGGTGTTTTCCAAGGTGTGGGGAATTAAGTTCACGCTAAACACATCTTGTTCTATGCTGTTGATGGTTAAGCTGACGCCGTTGACCGCAATCGAACCTTTGCTGGCGATGTATTTACTTAAGGCGTGTGGCACACGGATGGCCAATTTCCAGCATTCGCCGACTTGCTCAAAGGCCACCACAGTGGCTACCGCATCAACGTGGCCGCTGACCAAATGCCCGCCCAATCGGTCGCTTAAGCGTAAAGCCTTTTCTAGGTTAACGGCCTGTTCTTGGTTTAATCCTACTGTCACGGCGAGGCTGGCTTGGGATACCAGCGCTTCAAAATGCTGGTCGCTTACCTTGGTTGCGGTCAGGCAGACGCCGTTGACAGCAACGCTGTCTCCGATTTGCACGTCTTGCAGATTTAGGCCTGCGCAAGCAATACGAAGCCTTAGGTCTGAGCCCAATGCCTGTGTACTTTCTATTTGGCCTACGCTTTGTATGATGCCAGTGAACATGGCGCAATTTTATCAGAGTTAGTGTGGCTTGGGCTTATTGCGCTTATGCAATACTTGTTGAGCCCATGCTTAAGCCTGTTAGAATTTAGCTTATGTGGCATAAATTAAAAACCATCCTTAGGCAATTTAGCGGCTACGAGCTCTTGGTCGGGCTGCGCTATACGCGGGCTAAGCGCAAAAATCATTTTATTTCCTTCATCTCCCTAACCAGTATGCTGGGCATCGCCTTGGGAGTGGCGGCGTTAATCGTTGTGTTGTCGGTGATGAACGGCTTTCAAAAAGAGTTGCGTAGCCGTATTTTAGGGGTGGCCTCGCATTTGGAAATCAGTGGCCGCAATAATCAGCTAAGCGATTGGCAGAATGTGCTGACTTTTTCCGCCAAACAAGCGCATGTGTTAGCTGCTGCCCCTTACATCATGGCCCAAGGCATGCTTAGTTACGATCAAGGCGTACAGGGTGCGATAGTGCGGGGGATATTGCCGGTTGCCGAGAACACGGTAGCAGATTTGGGCCGCAACATGAAAGTCGGTCAGTTGACTGATCTAAAAGCCGGTGAGTTCGGTATTATTTTAGGCGCGGATTTGGCGTATAACTTGGGTGTGCAAGTTGGCGATAAAGTGGTGCTGATGGCCCCGCAAGGGCAATTTACCCCTGCTGGCATGGTACCTAGGTTAAAGCAATTTACCCTAGTCGGCTTATTCCAAGTTGGTATGTATGAATACGATGCGGGCTTAGCTTTGGTGCACCTAGACGATGCTGCTAAGTTATACCGTATGGCTGACCGCGTGTCCGGTGTGCGTCTAAAACTGGATGATTTGTTTGATGCGCCCGCGATAGGGGCGACTATGGCCAGCAAGCTGAATAGCCGTTTGGGCCTTAGCCAACAGTATTATGTTAGCGACTGGACCATGCAGCATGCTAATTTTTTCAAAGCCGTGCAGATGGAAAAGCGCGTGATGTTCATTATTTTAACGTTGATTGTCGCCGTGGCCGCTTTTAACATCGTTTCCACCTTGGTGATGGCAGTGACCGATAAGCGTGCAGACATTGCTATCCTGCGCACATTAGGCGCCAGTCCAAGCAGCATACTTAGTATATTCGTCGTGCAAGGGGCCTTAATTGGTTTAATCGGCACGTTGTTGGGCGCGGTGTTAGGGGTGCTGATTGCGCTTAATATCGCTAGCATTATCCCGTTTATTGAAGCCTTATTTCATGTGCAGTTTTTGTCCAAAGAAGTCTATGCCATCAGTGAGCTGCCTTCAGATTTAATTTGGGCGGATGTGTTGGTGATTGTCTTGATGTCATTTGCATTAAGTTTGCTGGCCACACTCTACCCCAGTTGGCGCGCCAGCAAAATCAATCCAGCAGAGGCCTTGCGTTATGAGTAAAGTGCACCAAGCTGTGTCCCCTAGCAATGTGCTGGCTTGTTCAAGCTTGCATAAGACCTACCATGGCTTAGATGTGGCGGTACTCAATGGCATAGACCTAAGCGTGAATGCCGGCGAGCAGATTGCCATCGTCGGCAGTTCCGGTTCCGGTAAAAGTACCTTGTTGCATTTGTTGGGGGGGTTGGACGCCCCTTCTGCTGGCGAGGTACGTGTTCTTAATCAGAATTTGGCCGATTTAAGCGAAGCAAAAAAAGGCTTGTTGCGTAATCGCAGTTTAGGCTTTGTTTATCAGTTTCATCATCTGTTGGCGGAATTTACCGCTTTGGAAAACGTGGCTATGCCATTGTTGATCAGGCGTATGCCGCACCAACAGGCTTATGCTTTAGCGGCTGATATGTTAGCTAAGGTTGGTTTGCAGCATAGGCTAGAGCATATGCCAGGTGAAATGTCAGGCGGTGAGCGGCAAAGGGCGGCCTTGGCGCGTGCATTAATTACCGAGCCACAATGCCTATTGGCAGATGAGCCAACGGGTAATCTGGACAGGCACACTGCGCACGCTGTGTTTGATTTGTTGTTGGGTTTAAACCAAAGCCAGCAAAGAAGTGTGGTGGTGGTGACGCACGACATGGAGCTGGCAAAAAAAATGCAGCGTCGCTATACACTGCTTGATGGTAAGTTGCACCCCCTCTAGATACCCCCTATAGCCTACGCCATGACCCTGGTTGCACTAACATTCGTTTTTGCTGCATGGGTCGTGCAACAGACCACGCAATTGCCTAGCCCGGTTGTTTTATTGAGCCTGCTGCTAACGGCCTTGTTTATTTTATGGCTAGCCCAGCGTCGCTTACCAGCGCCTTATCTAAAAACCATTTTAATCAGCATAGTGAGTTTTTTATTTGGCCTGTGCTGGGCTGCTGGGTTGGCTTTATGGCGAATGGGCGATGCATTGCCAGTGGCTTGGCAACAAAAAACCATAGAGGTGATAGGGGTGGTGGCCACCGTTCCCGAGACCACTGAGCGTGGCCTACGCTTTCACTTTGATGTGGAAACCGTCCTAACAAAAGACGCCATCGTTCCTCATCGTATTAGCCTAAATTATTACGCCAAGCCAGTCGATTATGCCGTTATTAATACCCATTCGACCAATCAACTGGTGCATACCTCGGGTTTGATTCATGCCGGACAGCGTTGGTTGTTTGCCGTTCGTTTGAAGCGCCCGCATGCCAGCATCAACCCGCATGGGTTTGATTTTGAATCGTGGGCGCTAGCGGAAAATACCCGTGCCACCGGTAGCATTCAAGTTAAACAGGGTATGCGTAAGTTGGATGACTTAGTATGGTCGCCCGGGTATTTAATTGAGCGAACGCGTGAATTAATTCGGCAACGCCTTCTTCGGGTTTTGCATGGTCAAGCATACTCTGGGGTGGTGCTGGCTTTGGTCATGGGCGATGACAGTCAGATTAGAGCAAGCGATTGGCAGGTGTTTTTAGGCACCGGCACCAGCCATTTAATGTCTATTTCTGGTTTGCATATCACCATGTTGGCGGGCTTGGCTTATGCGTTGGTTGAGTTTGTTTGGCGGCGTAGCCCGCGCTTAGTCATGCGCTTGGCCAGTCGCAAAGCGGCCGCCCTAGCCGGGCTGATGACAGCCCTGGTCTATGCCCTAATGGCGGGTTTTTCTGTGCCGACGCAGCGCACCTTATACATGTTGGCAGTCTTGGCGATGGCTACATGGTCAGCCAGGCCCGTCGCCATGTCGCAGGTTTTAGCGTTGGCTTTGTTGGTGGTCGTGTTCTTGGATCCTTGGGCAGTTAATGCCCCTGGTTTTTACTTATCCTTCGGCGCCGTGGCTATCATGGCTTACGCCTTAGGCGGCGGCATTGCTAAACTTAGTCGTTTTAAGACGGCGCTAAAAGCCCAGTGGGCGGTTACCGTCGGAATGCTGCCGGCTTTGTTGATTTTATTTAATCAAGCCTCGGTAGTTTCTCCTTTTGCGAATGCGATTGCCATTCCGTTGATCAGTTTTGTTGTGACGCCATTGGCTTTGTTAGGCAGTTTTTTAATCATGGATTGGCCTTTGCATCTAGCGCACGCCAGTCTGGAATTTTGCATGGCTTGGTTGCACGGCATGAACCGCTTGCCTTTATCCAATTGGCAGCAACATGCACCTGCGCCATGGACCATGCTGCCGGCTTTGCTGGGTATGGCTTGGTTATTATTGCCTCGTGGTTTTCCTATGCGTTATTTGGGCTTGCTTACGCTTTTACCCATGATATTGCTTGTGCCTAAGCGACCCTTGCTGGGCGAAATGAAGGTCACGGTGTTGGATGTGGGGCAGGGCTTAAGCGTGGTGGTGCAGACGGCCAAGCATACCCTGCTTTATGATGCAGGCCCGAAATACGACAGCCAAACTGATGCGGGCAGTCGTATCGTGGTGCCGTATTTGCGTGGGGCTGGGGTGGCCAAATTGGACGGATTGGTTGTCAGTCATAATGACCTAGACCACAGCGGGGGAGTGCCATCGGTGATGAGCGCGATGCCGGTTAGTTGGGTGCTCAGCTCTTTGCCTGTAAAAGAGACGGCCTGGTATAGATCGTCGCATTTGCCATGCCATGCTGGGCAAACTTGGGCCTGGGATGGGGTGCGTTTTGAGATGCTCTACCCAGCCATGGTAAGCTATGCGGATAGTGGCATAGAGGATAACAATCGCAGTTGTGTATTAAAGGTAAGCAGCCTGGCTGGCACAGCATTGCTGACCGGGGACATTGAAAAAACAGACGAGCATGCTTTACTAGAAAAACTACCGGCCAGTTTATCCAGTGATGTATTGGTGGTGCCACACCATGGCAGTCGAACTTCATCGGGCATGGATTTTATACAAGCGGTTGCACCCAGTATCAGCATAGTCAGCTCGGGTTATTTGAATTCTTATCGGCACCCCAATTTAGAAGTATGGGGGCGTTATGAAGCGCAGGGCAGCTTTTTATACCGAACCGATTACGCTGGCGCGATAGAGATGCGTTTTGTTAAAGGCGATAATAAACAGGGGCCGACTATTCATTTATTGCCTTGGCGTAAAGTTTATCAGCGTTATTGGCATGACGTTTATTAGTGCAATTTCAGTCCTCACTATGCACTTCTAGCTTGCCCAAATGGGCCTGACAAGCTAAAGTATCGCAGGAATAAATTGCATAGTCGTTTTGAGTAGGATTAATACCGTTCGAATTTAAGGGAGTCGTATTGTGTGGGAAATTATACTAGCAGCAGGTTGGCCTATTTGGCCGCTGATTTTTGCATCGGTGATTGCGTTGGCCATCATAGGCGAGCGTGCTTTAGTCTTACGTGAAAGCACCGTCGCACCAGAAAGCCTGTTGCCAGAAGTGCAGGCTTGGTTGGCCAAAGGGGGCATAACAAAAGAGACCATTGCTAGATTGGAGCAGCATTCTATGTTAGGCCGATTGTTTGCGAGTGCCTTGAGTAACGCCAATCACAGTCGCGAAGTAACCAAAGAAGCCATAGAGGAAACAGGCCGTGCCGTGGCACATGATTTAGACCGGTATCTGTCTACCTTGGGTACCATAGCAACGGTCGCGCCATTGTTGGGTTTGTTAGGTACGGTTATTGGTATGGTGGAATTATTTGGCGCATTTACCAGCAGTGGGCACGACATTGCGCAATTTGCCCGCGGTATTTCCGTGGCTTTGTACAATACTGCAGCGGGTATAGTCGTGGCTGTGCCAGCCATGGTCGCTTACCGCTATTACCGGTCTAAAGTGGATGATTTATTGGTGGGCATGGAACAGCAAGCGATTAAGCTGGTGGAAATCATTCATGGTGAACGTAAGTAAGTGACGCTTGGGGAATAGCATGAATTTTCAACGTGGAAAGCGGCATGAAGATCTCGAGATGAATCTCGTGCCATTGATTGATGTGCTGCTGGTCATTATTATTTTCTTGGTGGTGAGTGCTACTTTTTCGCGCACCAGTGAATTGCAAATTAATTTGCCAACTGCCGAAGCCAATGTGCCTCAAGAGAAACCTTTGACCATAGAGGTGGGAGTGGATGCCGGTGGTCAATACGTGGTGAATGGCAAAAGTTTGTCTGATGTAAGTGTAGCGGGCATTGCTGCAGCCTTGCAAGCGGCAGCGAACGGCGGTAAAGAACCCACCATTATCATCAATGCCGATGCCAAGAGCACACACCAGTCTGTGGTGGATGTTATGGAAGCCTCCCGTACAGTAGGCTATACCCATATCACTTTTGCGACACAATCCAAAGCCAGTTTTTAAATCATCCGGCCTTGAAAATTCGATGGCGCATGGTTGTCGTGGTTGAATTTTTAAAGGCGGCGTATTTTTCTGCCAGACTCTTTAATCTAAGCGTGTAATGGCAATGCCAGCGGCAACTTCAAAAAAACTTCTTTTGCGCTTGTGGGCTTATGCAAGCCGATACCTCCTAGTATGCTTGCTCGGCGTTGTTGCGCTCATATTGCTGGCTCTCAGCAACACGGCTTTCTTAGCCATCATTAAACAAGTAACTGACGAGGGTTTTGTTGGTCAATCGACTACAACAGTGGCTTACTTGCCAGTCATGCTCTTTTCTTTATTGGCGCTGCGTGCGCTCTCTGGGTTTGCCTCGAATTTTTCCATGCGCTGGCTAGCACGTCAGATTGTAGCGGATGTGCGGTTGGACATTTTCCGACACCTCATGCGTTTGCCGCTTGGTTTTTATGATCAGCAAGCCAATGGCAAGTTGGTTTCGAAGTTGATGAATGATGTTGAGCAAATGGCTAATGCGGCCACTAAATCGACACTGACTATGGTTAGAGACAGCCTTACTGCTATCGGCATAATGGCTTATATGCTGTATTTGGATTGGCAACTTACGCTGATTTTCGCTTTGTTGGCGCCGCTTATGGCCAGCTATTTAAAGGCTATGTCGCCTCGCTTACGCGATGCCGGTAAAGCGGTGCAATCCAGTTTGGGAGAAATGACGCAAGTGGCGCAGGAGGCCATCGCTGCCCAGCGTATGGTTAAGATTTTTGCAGGACAAAACTATGAAAATGAGCGTTATGCCAAGGTGGTAATCAATAATAGGCGTTTGCAAACACGCTTGGCGCGATTATCTGGTTTGAATAGTATGGTGGTGGAGTTGTTGGCTGCTGTGTCTTTGGGTTTGGTTGTGTATTACGCCATGGGCAAATTCACTGCCGGTGAATTTGCCGCCTTTGTTGGGGCCTTGTTAATGCTCATAGCGCCGATTAAGAATTTAACGGCCATGAATGAAGATGTGCAAGTGGCACTAGCGGCGGCACTCGGTGTTTTTTCTTTGCTAGATCTGCAGCCTGAGCATGAGGGCGGTCAAGCTGTGCCCTTGCGTATTAGAGGGGAGATAGTGTTTAAAGAAGTGTTGTTGGCCTATCCTAACACCAAACGCCCTGCTTTAAATAAAGTTAGCTTTACCATCAAGCCAGGGGAGAGAGTGGCGTTGGTAGGGCGTTCTGGAGGTGGGAAAACCAGCCTAATTAATTTGTTGCCTAGGTTTTATGAGTTGCAGCAAGGTCAAGTGTTGTTAGATGGGTCGGATATGCGTGATTTAGCTTTGTCTGATTTACGCCAGCAATTTTCACTAGTAAGCCAGGATGTTATTTTGTTTAACGACACGGTATTTAATAATATCGCCTACGGTTTGTTGCGAAATGCCGGTGAGGCGGCCGTGATTGAGGCTGCCAAAGCTGCTCATGCTTGGGAATTTATTCAGCAATTGCCAAATGGATTGCAGCAAGAGTTGGGTGACCGTGGCTTGCAATTGTCTGGGGGGCAGCGGCAACGGATTGCGATTGCTAGAGCGATTTTAAAAAACGCCCCCATCTTGCTGTTGGATGAGGCCACGTCAGCCTTAGACAGTGAGTCTGAGCAGCATGTGCAGCAAGCATTAGACGGTTTAATGAGGCATAGAACCAGTATTGTCATTGCTCATCGCTTAAGTACCATAGAAAATGCCGATCGTATTATGGTGATGGAGCAAGGGCAGATTGTTGAGACAGGCACGCATCAGGCCTTGCTCAAACAAGCGGGCCATTATGCACGGCTTTATCAGAAACAGTTTGCCGCTCAGGCTTAAGCATGGGCCGCTCTCGCTTTAAATGAAACGGTATTTGCAAAAACAATGGCGAACTGCTTCGCCTTGGCAGCTATTATTGATGCCACTGTCGTTGGTGTTTTTATTATTGGCGACCAGCAGAAAAGCCTTGTATGGCTGGGGGCTATTAAAAACTGATCGCTTGCCGGTGCCGCTTATTGTGGTTGGCAACATTAGTCTAGGTGGCACAGGTAAAACTCCCTTGGTCATGTATTTGGCGGAGCAATTGCAAGCGGTTGGATTGAGGCCGGGCATCATTAGTCGCGGCTACGGTGGCAAACAGCAAGCGGCTATGCCTGTGTTTTCGCATAGTAATCCAAGATTGTTTGGGGATGAGCCGGTTTTAATAGCCAAGCGGACGGCTTGCCCGGTTTTTGTTGGGGCAAATAAAGTTAAAGTTGGGCGGGCTTTATTGCAGGCCAATCCGCAGTGCAATGTAATCATAAGTGACGACGGTTTGCAGCATTACGCATTGCAGCGTGACATCGAAATTGCTATGGTTGATGCAGTTAGCCAGTTTGGCAACGGCTGTTTGTTGCCTGCTGGTCCCTTGCGTGAAACCTTGTCTAGGTTGCGGCAAGTGGATGCGGTGGTGGTGACTGGCAGTCAGTCTGACGTTCAGCTTGAGCTGTCAGCTTCCCGTTGTTTTGCCATGAGTTTGCATGGGACCCATTTTTATTCTTTAGATCCGTTGCAGGCACCGCGTTTGGCGCGGGATTTTTTGGATAAAAATGTGGTTGCTATTGCTGGTATAGCAAACCCTCAACGTTATTTTGATCAACTCAAGGCTTTGGGGCTACAATTTGAGTCTAGGGCATACCCTGATCACCATAATTTTAGTGTAAATGAGTTAGCGCAGTATGCCGGCAACACCCTTTTAATGACAGAAAAAGATGCCGTAAAATGCGCCGGTTTTTCAGGCCTGGATGCATGGTACTTGCCGGTAACGGCGAAGGTAAGCAGTGCTACAGACCTTGATTTTATTTCCTTAATATTGCAAAAGTTGAGAAGTTAATATGGATGCCAAGTTATTGCAGATTCTAGTCTGCCCAGTGACCAAAGGGCCGTTGATATTTAACAAGGGCAGTAATGAGTTGATTTCAAAGTCAGCGAGATTGGCTTACCCAATCAAAGACGGCATTCCCGTTTTATTGGAAGAAGAGGCGCGAAAATTGACGGATGACGAAGCGCTTGAGTAGTTTGCACGGTGCGTTAAATGGGCCGCCTTTCTATGTACTTATTCCGGCTCGTTATGACAGTGTCAGGTTGCCGGGTAAGCCTTTAATTGACCTTGCCGGCAAACCTATGGTGATTCGGGTCGCAGAGCAGGCCGCACTTAGCGGGGCTAAGCGGGTGCTCGTGGCTACCGATGATGAGCGTATTAGGCAAGCAGTTAACGCGCATGGGTTTGAGGTCTGCATGACTGCCGCCAAGCATGTAAGTGGCACCGATCGGATCGCTGAAGTAGCTATGCAGCAAGGCTGGCCAGACGATGTCATTGTGGTAAACGTTCAGGGAGATGAGCCCTTGATAGCCCCATCATTAATAGCTGAAGTGGCAGCCACATTAAATGGAAATCGTTCGGCGGCGATGGCTACGGCTTGTTATCCGATTAGCGCTAATGCCGATTATTTAAATCCGAATGTCGTTAAAGTGGTGTTGGATGATCATGGTTATGCTATGTATTTTAGTCGTGCGCCCATCCCTTTTAATAAAAACAAGACGGCGCTTGCGGACGCTAATAACTTTTGTGCATATAGGCATATAGGCATCTACGCTTACAGCGTCAAGTTTCTAAAACTTTTTGCTAATACGCCTGCCTCTGCGTTAGAGCAGATGGAAGGCTTGGAGCAATTGCGCGCCCTGCAACGCGGCCATAAAATCATTGTGCATTTGTGCAATCAGGCCCCACTTGGCGGCGTGGATACATGGGAAGACCTTAATGCCGTGCGCGCTCATCTCTGTTCTGGCTAAGCTAGCCATCGCTGTATTGCAAGCATTCTAACTACTTTAGCAAACAAAGCCACAAATTGCCTTGCGCTAAATGCCCAGATTTGCTATAGTCTCACCTCTCGACGGCACTTAAGTCGAATCGGACGCGGGATGGAGCAGTCTGGC
>SXGU01136736.1_pt1 | contig 14664 bp, 13 predicted proteins | sample 3174531 | NCBI WGS metagenome assembly SXGU01 (sample SAMN11356863, study PRJNA531348) | freshwater metagenome | isolation source: freshwater sample F1-140 | place: China: Fuxian Lake, Yuxi | collected 2017-12-25
CGCCGGGCGCGCACCGGCGTGCGCGCGCTTCGGGACGGTCGCGGCGCGCCCGCCTCAGCCCGCGGGGCGGCCCCGACGCGCGGACCACGCGGCCAGCACGAAGAGGCCGAACTCGGCGAAGGTCTTGCTCTCGCGGGTGAGGAACTGCAGGCTTGCCGGCAAGGCTTTCTGGGCCTCCCTCAGCCACGGGAGCGGCCACGCGAGGAAGAACCACGTGCACACCAACGCCCCCCCGAGCACGACTGCCCGCGCCCGGTCCCCCGACCGCCACGCCACGGCCACGTGCGCGCCCACCGATCCTGCGATCGTGCCCATGGCGACGAGCAGGAAGACGAGGTGGTGCTCGTAGGTGTAGACCGGCGTGACCACCATCAGCACGGTCAGCGCCGCCAACGCGGCCGGGCCGTCCTTCGCGCCCCGCGCGATCCACGCCCAGGCCGCGAGGAGGCCGACCAGGACCACGGTCATCGTGCGCTGGGCAGGCTCGCTCAACAGGTCGCCGGGCCCGGGAAAGAGGCGGTCGGCCAGGTCGCCGATCGAGTGGTTGGCTTCGAGGGAGATCGGAACCTTCAACCCGTGGTAGTCGCCCCGTGAGAAGCCGGGGAGCACCTCGGTGTAGAAGCGGAGCTGGGCCGGCAGCCCGACCAGCGGCAACGAGAGCAGCGTCGCCCCGAGCGCGGTGGCCACCGCCGCCACCACCGGTCGCCATTCGCGCCGAAGCAGCCACCACCCGAGGAACAACGCCGGCGACATCTTGAGCATCGCCGCGACGCCGACCAGGACGCCCCCGACCCACGGCCGTCGGCCCGCGAGCGCCAGGCCCGCGAGCGCCGGCGCCAGCGCCAACAGGTTCGCCTGCCCCATCCAGGCGTTGTCGGGGATGGGCGACCATGTCCAGCACAGGAGCGCCGCCGCCCACATCGGCACGCCGAACGCCCACACCCCGAGGCCGAGGCACACCAGGAGCAGGGCTTCGTTGAGGAAGAACCACACTTCGTAGCTGGTCTGGAGGGAGACCGGCCCGACCCACGCCACCGTGAGCAGGAAGGGGGGCGGGTAGAAGTAGGGGTGCACCGACTTGCGGACCTTCTCCGCCCGCGCAGCCGCGTTCACCGCGGTGTTGTCATACGGATCGCCACCGTCGAGCGCCACCTCGGCCGCGTAGTAGTAGCTGGCGAAGTCGCGGCCCGCGCCCGAGCCGTGGACCTTTTTCCAGGCCGGCGCGGCCTGGAAGAACGTGTGCCCGATGAGCGCGAGCACCAACCACAGGACGGGGAGCCGCGACACCGGCCTACACGCCCCGGCCGCCGGTACGGTTGCGCCACACCAGGCCCGCGCAGAAGCAGGCGCTCAGGGCCGCGCTGCCGAACAGGAGCACGAACACCGGCCCGAGCTCGCCGCCGCTGGCATCGTAGGTGCGCCCGATCCACAGCTCCTGCACGATCGGTCCGAGGCTGCCGAAGCCGGAGATGAGCCCCGACGCGCGGGTGGCCGCCCGGCGGCTGCCGATGTCCATCGCGCCGGCGCCGGTCAGGAGTGCGTCCGGACCGTAGAGCGTGAACCCGACCGCGCCGAGCAGGATGGCGAAGACCCCGACGCCGACGTGCCCGACGACCATCAGCGCCGCGCACGCGGCGGTCATCAACAACATCATCAGCAGCGACACCTCGGCGCGCCGGCTCTTGAAGTAGCGGTCGCTGAGCCACCCGGTGACCCACACACCGGGAATCCCCATCAGGTCGAACGCGGTGCTGTAGACCCCCGCCTGGGTGTCGCTCAGGCCGTAGTTGCGGTTGAGGAAGAACGGCACCCACGACCACACCGCGTACCGGATGAGCTTGGCGAAGAAGTAGAAGCCACCGACGAGGAGGAGGTTGGTCCACGCGGTGCGCGACAAGCCGAGGAAGCCTTCGCTCCGGGGCAGCTCGGCCACCTCGCCCTCGGGGCCCACCGGATCGTCGACCGGCGCCAGGCCGACGTCTTCGGGCTTGTTGCGCTGGAAGAGGAAGAACACCCCCCACACGACGGTCAGCACCGCGGCGCCGAAGAAGAACGTCTCCCGCCACGCCGGCGCCTCCTTCGGCCCCCACCCGAGCACCCAGGCCAGGACCCACGCCGAGCTGAGCGCGCCGACTGTGAAGTTGGTGGCCCACATCCCCATGATGCGCCCGCGCTCGTGCTTGTGGAACCACGCCGCCATCGTGCCCACGTTCCCCGACCAGCCCGTGGCCTGCGCGAGGCCGTTGACCGCGGCGAGGCCGAGGAGGACGGCGGGGTCGAGCGTGATGCCCATCAGCAGGGTGACGCCGACCGACAGGGCCATGCCGAGCAGCACGTTGACCCGCGGCCCGAGCCAGGTGCCCATCGCCGAGGCGAGGAACTGCCCGATGGCGTACGCGATCAGGTAGGCGGCGCCGATGTCGCCGAGGGTGCTCGCGTCGAACCCCGCCTCGCGGCCGATCGCCGACTTCGCCACGCTCCACGGCTTGCGGCAGAAGTAGAAGCCGACGTAGCTGAGCCACGTGGCCAGGAAGACCTTGGTCCGCCACGAGGTGTGCGCCGGGGAGAGGATGACCGACATCCCCGCAGGGTAGCGCGCGCGGGGCGGCCAGTCCCGCTATCGCTTCGGCAACAGCAGCACGAACGAGCCCGGCCCACGCTCGTAGAGCACCACGTGGTCGGGGCCGGTCACCGCCAGGAGCGGCGCCCAAGCCGGCTCCACGAGCGCGCCCTGCACCAGCTCTGGGGGGTAGAGGTCGAGCTCGACGTAGGCGGCGCCGGCCTTCTTGCGGGCCGCCGCGCCGTAGCTGTAGGCGCCGAGCTCGGCGCCCGGCGTGACGTCGTTGTGCACCGCCCCGCCGTAGAGCACCATCGTCGCGTCGGGAGCGTCGGTCGCCGCCAGCGCGAACTCCTGCAGCTTCTGCGTCAACAGGCGCAGGAGCGTGCCGTACTGCACCTCCTGGTCGGCCGCGAGCAGGCCCTCGTACTCCGCGCAGGTGAACGCGAGGTCGTGCGGACGCACGTCGGCGGCGACCGCGGCCTCCACCAGGAGCACGAGGTCGCTCTTGGTCTCGGCGGGCCGCTCGGTGTCGGACTCGACCGTCGCGGCGACGACCTCCTCGACCTCGCCGCACCGTTCGCCCACCCGCCACGTCTCGAGCACGAGGTCGGTGGTGTGGGGCGCGAGGACGGGGAAGAGCTCGGTGCGGAACCACGCCAACGCCGAGACCGCGGCCGGGCCGCCCTCCTTGGCGTGCAGCTCGCCGACCCCGAGCACCTTCGGGTTGGCCGCCAGGACGTCCGCCAGGGCCTCGCGGCCGGTGGCGTAGATCCGGTGGGACGGCAGCCCGTCGGGGCGCACGACCCCCTCCGGCGCCGGTGTCGCGGGTGGGGGCGCGGCGACGGGCGCCACCGGGGCGGCAGCGACATGGGGAGCGCAGGCGATCGACCCGAGGAGCAGGAGCACCGTTGCACCGACACCCACGTCCCGACCGCGGTTCCCGTCGCCCGGGCGCGCGGTGCCCGGCGGCCCGTGCCGCCCTCGGGACGGTCGCGGGGCACCGCCCGAATCCCCTGGCCCGCCGCTTGCTACGTACGTTGGCATGACCATCCTCCTCCTCTCCCTCTTCGGCTGCATCGACGAGCAGGCCTGCACCACCATCGCGGTCTACTCCACCACCATCGCCCTCGTCGACGAAGCGGGCGCCCCGATCGCGGGGGCGACGCTCCAGTACACGGTCGACGGCGAGGAGCCGCCCCTGCCGTGCGAGGAGCTCGACACGGCCAGCTACGCGTGCGGGGTCGAAACCGAAGGTCACTTCGTGATCACCGCGAGCGCCGAAGGCTACGAGGACGCCAGCGCCGAGGTCGACGTGGCCGGCGACGAGTGCCACCCCATCCCGGAGGCGCTGACGCTCACGATGACCGAGGTCGCGTGCACCGCCGAGGCCGAGCCGGCCGTGATCGTCACGCTCTCCGGCTCCGGCGGCGAGACCCTCTCCAACCCCCAGGTGGCCTACACCCAGGGCGACACGGCCGCCTCGATCGCCTGCGAGAGCAGCGACGGCGTGACGTGGGCGTGCGCCGAGGAGCTCAGCGGCGACTTCGTGATCACCGCCGCCGCCGACGGCCACGACACCGAGCACGTCGAGGTCGTCGTGGAGGCGGGCGAATGCGGGCCGATCACCGAGGAGATCGAGATCGCGTTGGATTGGCTGCCGGACTGACCACGATCGCGACGGTTCGTCGCTCGATGCCCCCCGCGCCCGCCGCCCGCACCAGGAGAACACCGGCGTTTGGTGGGTGGAAAACGCGAAACGCCCGCCTCCGCGCTGGGCGAAGACGCGGCGTTTGCTTGAATGGCGGGGTGTACTGGAAACAGCGAGAACTTTCTGCCTGTCATATCAGTACAAGCTCGTCATCTCGAAGGCCGCCATCGGGTGAGGGCCAGCGTCGCTCATCGCCATCCGAGGCGGGCCCTCGCCTCGGGCGCTTCCAGGTGTGTCGCCTCGTTGGGATGCAACACGAGGAGTTCGCGCCACTCGCCAGGGTGCACGTCATCGCGCATCAGGTTCGGCTTCGGTAGGAATGCCGTGAACAGATCCCCAATCCCGAGGCCCCTGGCCACCCGTTCGGCGTACTCGGCGCCGCCGGAGTTCCAGCCGTACAGCACGACGCCCTCTTGAGCCGCCAACGCGCGGACCCGGTCGACCGTGGAAGCCATCGGGATCTGCTTGCTCCCGAAGCTCCGCACGAGCGTGTCATCGACGTCGACGTACCCAACGAGCGTCCGGGGCCCCGCGTTCAAGCTCCCACCACCGTCCGCAGCGCTGCGTCCCCCTCGCGAGCAACGCCCTCCTCGAGCTGAGCCAAGCCGCGTTCGATCAGCAACGCCGCGAGTTGGGCCGGGCTCACGGAGCGCCCCTGAGCCGTCAGGCGGGCGGCGAACTCCTGCAGTTCCACCCAGCCTGCCTCCCGAAAGGGCACGATCCTCCGAACGGTCCAGGCCGGGTCGGTCGGTCGTGCGCCATCCGACTGGAGCCTGAGCGCCAACTCGGAGCGGAGTTGAACCAGTCCGAGCGGTCCCTGCGCATCGGCGCTGACGGCGACGCGGCGGCTCGCACCGAGGGCTTTGGCGATGGCGGCGCCAGCGGGCTTGCTATCGGGGTGTCCCATGTTCTACCTCCAGCTAAACGCTCGGATCCTCCCCGGTGGCCTTCGATCACCGAACGACCCGCAGCCCAAGGACCTCGTACGCACCGAGCCGGCCATCGACGGTGAGCAGCGGCACCCCCTCGACCAGCGCCTGCGAGACGAGCATCCGATCGAACGGGTCGCGATGGCCGGGATTCGGGTACGGCAGGTCCGCGGCGCGTTCTGCGTGCGCACGCTGGACGTCGAGGACGCGGTAGCCGCGGGTGGCGATCTCCCGCGCGAAGAAGTCTCGCGGAGGCACGGGCAACGGCAGCTTGCCAAGCGCGTGCTTGATCCCGAGCTCCCACAGCGTGGCGACGCTGAGGAGCAGGAGATTGTCTGGATCGACGAACACTTTTCGCACTTCACCGCGGAGCCGCGGATCGTCGATGGCCGCCCACAGCAGGATGTGGCTGTCGACGAGGAGCGTCATCGCCAATCCGCGAAGTCGTCCAGCGGCGCATCCCACCCCTCGGGCAAAGCAAAGGACCACCCGCCGACGGGACGAGGCGCGTGGCCTTCCCGGCCGCTGACGACCGCGCGAGCGCGGCGCACGAGCGCGTCGACCACGAAGGCAGACACGGACTGATGCTCGGCCGCGGCCGCCTCTTCGATCAGGCGCTTCTGCTCGGGGTCGATCCGGAGTTCCAGTCGGGCGACGGCAGCCATGGGAACCTCAAGTGCTGTACGGCATGTACGGCACAACGCGCGCCAGGTCAAGGATCAACTCTGCTGAAGCGGTGCTGGGAGGCGTACGGAGGCTTCAACTCCCCATCGCCGCGTTTGCGGCACTGAAAAGCGAAACGCCGGTTCCTCCTCATCGGAAGAACCGGCGATTTTCTAATGGCGGGGTGTACTGGATGAAGTTCGAACAGTCGCGCAGTCGCCGGCGGAGCCGACAACGGCACGGTTGGCGGGGTTGAAGGGGATGATGCCGAGGGCGTCGTCGGCGAGGGGGCGGTCGGCGGCGGCGCGGTAGCGTCGCGGGAGTCGGGCCGTGGCTTCGAGGGCGTTCGTGCGGCTGTGAAGGCGGTTCAGTCCATGGCGAGGCTCGCCTGGCCGGTCAGATGGGCTTGCAATGCGAGACGATCCGGACGGGCGCGAAGCGGGGGACGGTGGGAGCGGCTGGCTATGCGAGTCGATCTGATCGGGAGGGCGGGTGGGGGGTGCCGGATCGTCTCGCATCACGATACGAAGCGGCGTGGCCCAGAGGGGAGCGCTCGCCGAGTTCGTGGACGACCTGCAGGTGGCGGGGCGCCTCACGTTCACCCGCGACGAGGCCATGGCTGCGCTCGGGGTGAGCATGAGCGCGCTCAAGCAGGCGGCGCTGCGCCTCGTCAAGCGCGGGCGGCTCGTGTCGCCCCGGCGCGGGTTCTACGTGATCGTGCCGCTGGAGCACCGCGCCGCCGGGGCTCCCCCGCTCGACACCTGGCTGCCGGCGATGTTGCAGTTCCAGGGGGCGCGGGAGCTCGGGCGTGAGGTCGGCGGCGGGGAGGTGGTGGTGACGGTGGACCGGAGGTTGCGGGCGGTGAGCGTGGGCGGCGTGTCGGTGGACTTTCGGCGCGTCGGCGGTCGCTGAGCGCGGCGACCAGCGGCTGGCGCTCTTGAGAGCCACGCTCGCCGGGCCGCGAGCTTGAGCGCAACGGCGGCCAACAATGGTCACCTTGCCGGATTCATGCTCGTCTTCTGCCATGAGCCCGGGCCGGCGCTCCGCCGTAGCCGTCAGCAGCAGCTCGCCCGGATCCGGGCACGACGACGACGGGAACCCCGTGCACCGAGCAGGTCCGCCTGATCTTTCGCGTCGCCGAGTGCCCGTTGAACCGAGCGAGGATGATGACCCTGCCGATTGAGCCCGACTTGATCGCGGCTTCCAGGCGACGGAGTTCGCCGTTACCGCCGTCGCGGGGCGCCCTGAAGATGACCACGTCGCCGAGCCCCTCCCACTGCTCTGGGCGCCGTCCATCGCCGCCCACCACGGCCGTGCGGCTGGGGGCTACCATGCGTAGCTCCCGCCGCGTTCCTCGTACTTCGACTTGGAGAAGCCGACCTGCGCCAGGGCGGCGTTCACGCCAATCTCGAGGATTGGATCGCTGTAGATGTGCTCGCCCGTGGCGTTGCCGAAGAACCGGCCGAGCGGGTCCACCATCGCGTAGGAGCCCATCATCGCGGCGTTGTCCTCCACCACCGGCGCGAACCCTTCGCCAGCTAGGTGCTGGTGCCGCGCGACGAAAGCCGCGAACTGATCCGCACCGAGGAGCAGGGGCTCGACGCTACCGCTGTTCTGCCCCTTGATGGGGAGCACTTGGAACACCTTCCAACGCTCCGGACCGACGCGACGCACGAAGGAGCTCATGTCCTCCAGCCAGGTGGCCGCGGTGACCACTGTGTTCAGCTTCACCCGCACGCCCAATCCCCGCAGGAGGTCGGCGTGTCCCACGGTGCGCTGCACGTGATCGCCGCGACCACGGCCAAGCCCGTGTTGGACGGTCTCGATGCTGCTGTCGGCCGAGAGCCCCACCCAGTCGATAGCGGCGGCATGGCCGTTGAGGAGCCGCACGAGTCGGGCGCCGTTGGTCACCACGCTGGTGGTGAAGCCGAGCGACTTGGCATGGTCGATGGCGGGACCGATGTGCCCGTAGAGGGTGGGTTCACCACCGGCGAAGTTGATTTTTTGCACGCCCGCGGCGCGGAGGGCGTCGATAACGCGCCGCACTTCGTCGAAGCTGATCTGCCCTTCGACGTCGTGAAACGTCGCAAAGCAGAAGGTACACGTCTCGTTGCAGGGCTTGTATAGGTGGAAGTTGACAGATTCGAGCATTGCGGGGGCCTCCCGGCGGTGGCGGAATGCCACCGCACACCCCCGATAGGCAGCCCGCTAGGGGTGCTTTTCCGCCTCGGGGAGGAAAAGGCATGCGGCCACCATCGTGGCCGAGCCCAGGCAGGCGCGCAGCGAGTCGCCCTCTCCGTTGCTGATCACGAGGAGCAGAGGCAGATCGCCCTCTTCCACCCGCCACCCGGCGCCTGGTAGCACCCCGTCTCCCGCTCGCGTCGCGTACCAGATGGGCAAGTTGGACGGACTCGCGACACGCAGAACAGCGCCCAGGTCCGTCGGGTGGATCGCGCGTTGCCCCCACGCGATCGTGAGGCCTCCACGGGGCGGCGGTTCACGGAGCAGCCCGGCGAACTCGGGCTGGCATAGGGTGAGCGCCGTTTCTGCTGGCGCCGTCGCCGACGTCCGCCGCAAGGCGCGACCAAGGACGAGGAGCCGCTCGGCCAACCAGGACCGGTCGCGAACACCCTCGGCCACGGCGTCGATGGTCGTGCGCTGGCGGCGAGCCAGGTTCCAGCGGTTCTCCGCATCGCGTCGACCAAGAAGGTCCAACCACGCAGCCTCGTCGCCGCCTCCGCGGAGCATCTCATCCAGTTCCGGCAGTACGGTAGGCATCAGAGCTCCCGTGGAAGGGCGGCCAAGCGACGGGCAAGGTTTTCGTCTTCGATCCTGTACGCATTCAGAAGCCCGATGCGAATACATGCGCGGAGGACCGCACCGTCTGCATCGCGAAGGCCCACCGTCGTCTCGGCGAGGTGGAGTACCCGGCCGATCAGTTGCACCATCCCGGCGTGGCGTTCCCGCTGCGCTTCACGGGGCGACCCGAGTCGCAGGCGAGCGGCGACGACGTCCTCGGCGACGCGGAAGGGGGGCGCGTCTGGGCACGGGGTGAACCAGGTCTCCACGCAAGCCCGCGTAGCCAAAGCGCCAGCCCCGGGAACGAACTTGGCGAAGATTGCCGAGAACCGGAAGAGCGCGTCCGCAGTATGGAAGGAGTGCTCCTTGCCGGAGAGCCCGCTCGGCACCGGCTCGTCCGCGCTGTCCCACTCGAACCAGGCGGCTCGCATCGCGGTGGTTCCCCGCAGCCAGTAGCCAACGATCGTCGGGCAGGTTCGTTCGGCAAGGCTCTTCACGCCCCGGGCCACGGAGAGCAGGGTGTCTGTGGGTCCGACTCCGACGGCTGGCCGGGCTTCGATGTCGTCCGTGGGGGCGTCCGGCCCCGCACCCTCGGCGCGCGCGACCTCGATGCGATGGAATCCGCGCGAGCCCGCGCGCTGGGCGAGCCAGAAGCGTGCACGAGTGAAGAGGCGCACGGTGCGGTCCTCAGGGCGGATGTGGGTCGGGTCCAAGTCGCCATCGCGGAAGCGCGCGAGGGCCCAATCAGCGGCTTCCAGCACCGGGTCGTCACCCCGAAAGCCGTATTCGGCCAGCGATGCCCACTGCTCGTCCAGGTAGGCCGTGAACGTCTCCTCGAGAAGGCATCGAAGCTCGGACTCGTGCGCCGCCACGAGCGCCCGTCGGCCCTCCGAGGACCAGTCGACGATGGGGGAGTACGGCATCACGCCCCCCACCAGCGAAACGCAGCGAGGTGCACCGGCTGGCAGATCTCGGTGACGAGTTCCTCCACCGTACGCGGGAGGGAGGGCGCCGACACCAGCGGCTCGAACGGCACCACGGCTCGCGGGTCGAGCTTGGCTTGGTGCGCGGCCCCCATCCGCGTCTCGTCGAGCCAGCGAAGCGCCTCCTCCGTCGTCTTGAAGCCCTTGCTCGCTTCCTTCCAGAGCTCCAATACCATGCCAACCCAACCCACCGCACGCGCCAGGGCCACCGGCTCCCATAGGGGTCCGAGTCGACGGGTGGCGCCGAAGCACTCGGCCACCATGGCCTTGACGAGATCGTGGGCAGGCCAGGCGAGGTCGAGTACGCCAGCTGCCCCGTTCATCAGGAACGAACGTACGAAGGCTGGGAGAGCGTCTCCCGTGTAGGCGACCGTCGACGCCATCTCGGAGCCCCCACCCACAGCCGCCCACATTTCCACGGCGGAGGCTTTGGGGAGCGCCATGCCACGGGTGTTGGCGAGACTGTAGGAACGCCCTCCGGGCAGCCGGAGCCCCACGGTGGAGGCATTGAGTGTCCATGGGTGGCCGACCCCGTAGAACCGCACCACGTTGGCGCGGTCCTCCACGGCCTCGATGGCGTTCACCTCGACGATGTCGCGCCCGGTCGGGTTGACCGCCTCCGCGACCACCTCGGGCGGGTACCAACGGCGGAGGGTGCGGATCGCTGCCTCGCCGAAGCACGTTTCCCCGTCCTCGTGCTCAGGAGCGAGCGTGCAGACGGTGAACGGCTCGCGGACGGGCTGGATGGACACCCGGCGGTCGAAGCCAATCGAAGGAAGCAGAGAGACCGAACCGAAGCCAACTGCGAGCGGGCGGCCGCCCGCAGTCAATGTCAGGGCCGGGAGACTGCGCAGGGCTCCCGGGGCGAACACGCGGAGGTGACGGTTCACGGTCAGGGCCGGCGCGAGCACCTTCACGAGGATTGGGTCCATCAACTTGACGACCGCGGCCCAGGCGGCAGGGCGGGTTCCAGCCCGGCCGTGGGTCGGGCGGAAATCGTCCGACGCCCGCTGGAGAACCTCGGCGAGGTGCGCCGCCAGGACGAAGCCAACCCACGGCTCGGTGACGTGGCTGCGCTCGTGGAGTTCCTTGCCCTCGCGCCAGAGGGACAGGGCGACGATCTCACCCCGGCTGCCCACGGAGAGCCCAAGCACCGCACACCACTCCGGCAGGTCGCGCAGCTGCTCCTCCACGGCGCGCAGCTCGCCGTCGGCGTCGAGGAGGTCACGGATCGCATCCGCGCCCTCCGACAGACCCTGCGCGCTCATCTCCTCGCCGAACTCGCCGTCCAGACCCTTCCGGATGAGGTCCCAGTGCGCCGTGACGGACTGCTGGATGCGCGAGACGAGCTGCTCGACCTGGAAGGCAGCGGTCCGACCCTGGACCTCCACCTTGAACCAGTCCATCGTGCAGTTCGCCAGCTTCCACGAGGTTCCCGCGAGCGGCGAGGTCTCGGCGGCGGCCGCGAGTTCGGCGGAGGACTTGGTGAAGGGATCGAACTCGGGTGTCGGAGGCGTGAGCGACCCGCGGTGGTCGGGTTGCGCGCGCTGGGCAGCCGCATCCGACAGGAACATGAGCATGTGCTCGACCGCCCACACCTCGTTCCCGAGGCGTCCGAAGCTCTCGCGGCCAACGTGAGCGAACCCCTTCGACCAGGCGTTCAGCGGCGCAATCCGCAGATCGGCGCTGAGCTGGAGGCACGACAGGTAGTGGGGAACCCGCCCCGCCGTCTGCGGTATGCGAAGCTGCTGGCTGAGGAACTGACCCCCCGCGAAAGCCCATGCTCGCGATGGTGTTCCCGTGGTTCCCCAGAAAGTTCCACGGGTATCCGACGGGTCGCCCCAGTAGTGGTACTCGACGAGGCACAGGCCGTCGTTGAGCTCCTCGATGTAGTGGCTCCAATCAGGGTCGGTGTCGTCCCGCCCCTCGAGCCGAAGCCCGATGGCCCGCCCAATGTCGCGATGCGGCAGGTACTGCATGTCGTAGGCGTCACCGCCGTCGCGGCCCAGTCGCCGGAGCACCGCCGTCCGGGCGAGATCCCAGCGGTGGGCGGCGAAGCGCGCGCCGCCCGAGTCCTCGATGAGCCCGTTGACGTCGATGCTGGCGAGCTCCCCAGCCTCGTTGGGGACCTCCCGGCAGCAGAGGGCCAGCTCCAGGATCGCGCGGTTGCGCCGCAGGGCGGCGTAGCCATCGCCGGAGAAGTCGCCGCCCGAGGAGCGGACCGTGCCCCACCGCTCGGCCGCAACTTCGTGCGACTCGCGCCGGTCAGAGTCGTAGACCGCCACCCACGCCTGCAGAACAACGGTGTCGCAGTCCCGCGGGAGCCCGTCGATCAACGCGGCAGCACGGGCGACGGCGACGTGATCCGTGGGGAACAACCCGATCAGCCGCTCGTCCCCGGTGTCGCATCGCGCGGCCTCGAGCCAGAGCCAGGCGGCTTCCAGGCGAAGGCGAACTCGGTCCTCGGCGGCGAGGCCCGGATCGGCGAGCACCTCGTGGAGCCAGGCGAGTCCACGGAGCAGGTTGTGGCGGGGGGAGGACTGCCGTCGATCCGCGTACAGCCGGGCGGCCTGCACGGCCTCGTCGGGGGTAGGACTACGGTCGGCGACATCGTCCGTCGCTCGTCGGAGCGCGTCGGCCTGCCACTCGTCGATGGTCATCCCCGCAGGGCTAGGCTCGGAGAGGATGCGGTCAACCTCGGCGTTCTCCTCGTCCGTCAGCGGCGCCGGCACCGGCGGCGGACCTCCCAGGGGCCGACGCTCGCAGGCGCCGACAAACCGGTACCCAGCCCAGGCGAGCGGGCTGGTGAGGCGTGCCGCGAGCGCATCGATCTCCTCCGCTGGAAGTCGGCCGTCGGCGGGCAATGGCCCCAGCACGCCCCCGATGCCTTGCCCGGCCGAAGCGACGATCCCGAGCTCCCCGAGGAACCCCTGGACCGCGTCTTCCTCGCCGGACTGCTGGAGCCGAAGGATCAAGCTCGGAACGGCCTCAGCGAGCCACCAGCGTTGGGCATCCGCGAGGGCTTCGGGGGCGAGCTTGCCCTGTTCAAGCGCACGTCGGAATCGGGCCACGATGCAGCCGGTCACGAAGTCGGGCACGCTCCAGAGCGTCCCGATCGTGCTCCTCGCGCCGGCGCGGTGGAAGTCGATATCAACGCCGAACGCGTCGTCCACGAAGGGGATGAGCGGATCGTCTGGCAGGTTGATGCCGCTCCGGCACGCCCACAACTCGACACGCTCCACGCCGTACCAGGTGCCCGACTGAGGATCGGGCTCGAAGGTGCCATCGACCAGGAGGATTCCGGGTTCCTCCACCTGTCCGCCATTGCCGTGGGCGTAGAACGTGACGACATCGGCCTGCCGAGCCGCGCGCTCCGCTGCGTCGATCGTCGCGTGCTCGCCGAGCAGGCGGGTCTCGTTGGGAAATTCGACCGAGAGCGCGGCGCCGTGGAACCGTGTTGCGCACTGCCCGGCATGGTCGGCGGGAGCAATCGTCAGCAACCCGCTTCGCGGCGGGCAGTGCGCGTGCCGGCTCCAGAGCGGCATGAGCCCCGGTAGAACGGTGATCGCGGTCACGCGAGACACGAGGGGCGCTGCTGCCCCCACCGCAGCCCACGGCACGAGCCCGGCCAGTAGCGACGGCAGGATGACGAGGTGCCGAACGTCCTCGGGGAGCACCCCCGCCAGGTCGAGTTCGGCAAGGGCCTCGGTCCAGTTGAGTGCCGACTCCGCCCCCGCCTCGTCGTCCCCCTCGTCGGCGTCGACCGCCTCGGCGAGCAGTCGATGCGCGAGCCCCACCGGGACCTCCCGGTGAAAGCTTCGCCCCCGCAACTCTCCACCTTCGAGCCACACCGCCGCCACGAGCAAGCGGTCAGACAGGTGGACGCGAACGGCGACCCGCCCGGGTTCGTCGGCGACGACCGTAGCCAGCGCCTCGGGCGTCATGCCTTGGTCCCACGCCTCCTTCTGCCCGAGGGGGGTTCCCCGCGCGTCCACGGCTCGGCCGAGGTCCACCCGGCGTTGGAGGTGCTTCTGCGCGGCGGTCCTGAGCGCCGTGACGGGCGATGGATGGCTCGCGGCGTGGGCGATGTCGTCGGCGTGGGACTGCACCACGTGCAGCTGGCGGGGGGACTCCGCGGATGCTGCTGCCGCGCTGATGACCGGGGTTGCCAGCGCGCCATGGAGGCCGAGGAACGCCCGCTGCTCGGATTCGGGCAAGTACGCGGCCCGGCTGGCCAGCTCGTCCAGCGTCTTGGCCGCGAAGCTATGAGCGCCGAGGACCTCGGAGATCGCCCGCACCACCGGATCGGTGGGCATGGCCCGGGCGTACCCGCTGACCTGGTCGTAGTACCGAAGCCCGCAGACGTTCTCCAGCTCCAGGAACGCGGCGACCGCGTTGCCCTGGTCGACCCAGGCTCGCGCGGCGAGCACGCCGAACCGCTGGGCTCGCGAGGCCGCGTGGTCCGCGAGGTGATCCGCGAGCGCCTGCTGCCGAGCTGCCATCGCCTCCTTGCCGCCCTTGCGTGCCACGGCGACGGCCTGTGCGGGGTGGCCCAGCGCGAGGAAGAGCTCGACGAGCCCAACCTGTAGGTCCGCCGCGAGTCGGTGCAGTTCGACCGACTTCGCAACCTGGACGGCGCGTTCATCATCCCCGAGCCGGTGCAGTGCGCCGGCAATCGCGAGGCGGGCCTGCATGGCTTCCTCGGTGGTGCCTGCCTTCTCGGCCTCGCCACACAATGAGACGGCCCGTTCCAAGTCCCCCAGTTTGCCCCGGCTGGACAGCACCGACGCGAGATTCATCAGGGGGACCGCCAGCCTTGATTGTTTCCGCGTGCCGAGCAAGTGTTTGATGGTGGGGTGTTCGAGGTTGTCCTCGACGCCGCGGACGTACCGCAGGGACCGCTCGTGGGCCTCGGCAGCCTCGTCGAGGCGCTCGGCCTGGGCGAGCGCGTTGCCCAGGTTCGTGTAGTACTCCGCGGCGGGAAGCCAGCCGGCGGACCCGATGGACTCCATGATCTGGCAG
>SXGU01242358.1_pt1 | contig 14663 bp, 16 predicted proteins | sample 3174531 | NCBI WGS metagenome assembly SXGU01 (sample SAMN11356863, study PRJNA531348) | freshwater metagenome | isolation source: freshwater sample F1-140 | place: China: Fuxian Lake, Yuxi | collected 2017-12-25
CATTCCGCCCCCCAGTCGTCTAAAGTACATCTTTCCTGAAAACTCACCACCACGCCCGCAAGTTGTCCCTGCCAAGCGAAAAAACTGACACCGCCACGACGGATGAAGCCGGTTCTTACTCCGTAGAAAGCATGAACCATCCGGGGCTGGTAGCCGCGATGGTGTCGGGTAACAGCACCACCCCGTCAGGCTTCGCCTGCCACCCCTCCGAAGGAGGGGAATTTTGGTAGGGGTGCCCGAAGGGCGGGGTATTCCCCTCCTCTGGAGGGGTGCCCGAAGGGCGGGGTGGTCGTTGGGGGGAGTATGGCGGTTATTTTTATTATGCCAATTCCGGGTGAGGGGAGCGGAATGGCGGTAACAGGCACCTGGCAGGCTGAAAAAAAGCCCCTCTCCAGTGTTGGAGAGGGGCTTTTTGAAGGTTCGACCGTCGGCTTCGGTCGGTTAGGCCACGCGACTTCGACTAAAACAATTCCAGTGTCTCACCGGGCCTGTCAATCCGGCGAATCGTATCCCCCAACCGTATCATTCCCCCCTGTACCACAGTGGCCGTCATGCCACCGTGTCCCCTCATGGCATTCAATCCACCGGCACCCAGGCTGTCCTCCATCCGCGTACACGGATGACAGGCTCCGGTAATCGCCACAATGGCCGACTCGCCGATTCGTATCCACTGTCCTTTCAGGGCGAGCAGGTTAATCCCGCTGACAACCAGATTGCGTCGAAGCATGGCGGGTTCCACCGGAAATCCCAGCAAACTCGACACAACCGCCAGGTGTTCTGATTGAACCAGGGTAATCTGACGTTTGCGCTCGGTGATGCCGGCATAATGATCGCCGACAATCCCTTGTGTGGTGTTCAGTATCAGCGCGTCGGCAATCCGCACCGGTTCCCGCCGCCCGGGACGAACGCCCATCCACTCGAGGCGTCCCTCACGCGGAAAATTCAGCAACAGGTTACGATAACTCACGGCATGTCACAGTACGAATTTGACGCCAATCAGCAGCAACAGGGTGGCCAGTATCGGTCGCAGGATTTTTTCCGGTATCCGGGCACTGAGGTGACTTCCCAGGTAGATGCCGGGCAATGATCCAATCAGCAAACTGCCGAGCAGGTTAAAGTCGACATTCCCCATGTGCAGGTGTCCGAGACCGGCCACCGCCGTTAACGGGATGGCATGAGCCAGGTCGGTTCCCACTACGCGCACTGTCGCCAGACGGGGATAGAGAAAAAACAGGGCTACGGTTCCGAGTGCCCCGGCTCCCACCGAAGACAGCGTGACCAGTGCCCCCAATATCAGACCGGTCATGACCGTGATGGGTGCCTGCCAGCGGCCAAAACGTTCGGTATGGGTTCGTCGTTGTACGGCGGGTTCATGTGAACGCTGGCGCATGGCAATCAGGCGATTGCGCACGATCAGGGATAAACCCGTCAAAATCAGGGCGGTGCCCAGGGTGGTGGAGATCAGGGCAGTGACCGATTCATCCTTTTTGAGGACATTTTCCAGCAGATAAATAACAGCCAGGGCAGCCGGGATGCTGCCCAGAGCCAGTTGCAGCACAATTTTCCACTCAACCGAGCGGTGCTTGCCGTGGTGGACAAAAACCCCAACCCCCTTGGTAATGGAGGCAAACAGCAGATCAGTACCGACTGCCGTTTTGGGCGCAAAACCAAACAGAAATACCAATAGAGGTGTCATGAGTGAGCCGCCGCCCACGCCGGTCAATCCAACCAGAAACCCCACCAACAATCCCGATACGATGTAACCTGCCAACATGAACGGTATTCTCTCGCCCAAAGCCTGGCAGTGTAATGGCATCCGCTTGATCTGTGCCAGCGGGTTTCTGGAACCGATTGGAATAATGTTATGGACAAATGGACAATGGCTGCTCCGCCATCATCGCTTCCGACCCGGTTCAAATGAACTGCCAGCGATCAAACAGGGCCGCCTGACCGGCCGGATTGCCCCGGTCATCCAGCAGATTCCACACGGTGGCATTTTCAATCCAGAATCGCTTGCCGGTGCGGCTGATACGGATTCCCCGGTAATGGTCAATGTAGCCCTTGCCGCTGACCTGATCCAGCAATCGCTGCCGTTCCGCCTGATTGATCGGCTCGGCGGAGAACCGGGAGGGTAGGGTCAGCAGCGTGGGCCAGTCCAGTTCGAACAGGGTCAGGGCGGTCTGATTGGCATAGGTAAACACCGGATCCGGGCGGGTGTCGTGTGAGAGGAGGGCATACGGGGCGGTGTAGACATGACGGGCCGCCTGCAACCGCGACAGGCCCGGTTCAATCAGGCTGCGGCCGGTCCAGCGTTGGTGACAACGACACAGCATTGCCACGTGGTGACTTAAAAAATCGTTTGGCGGCGTCATCCTTTTCCCTCTGAATGGGGGGCTGCGCCGCCCGGGCTGCCCGGTTCCAGGCAAGCAACCGAGGTCAGGCTGAAACCATCATCCAGGTTCAGGGCCGTCAGGCTTCCGCCCCATAAACAACCGCTATCCAGGCAAGTCACTCCGTGGCCACTCCAGGCTCCCAGGGTAGACCAGTGTCCGAAAACAATGCGTAACGGGCGGGTTTTTCTGTCCTCCAGTTCAAACCAGGGTATCAGGCCGACTGGCTGACGGCCTGGTGCTACCTTGCAGCGGAAATCAAGCCGCCCCTGGCGGTCACAATAGCGGGTGCGGGTCAGGCAGTGGATGATGAAACGCAAACGTCGCCAACCGGAGAGTTCCTCCGACCATTGATCGGGGTCATCACCGTAGAGGTTTTGCAGCAACATCGGATACCGGTCACTGCGTAACCAGTCTTCTGCCTCAGCCGCCCGCTCAATCGCCTGTTCCGCCGTCCACTGGGGAATCAGGCCGGCATGCACCAGCAGGTAATTCCCCTCCCGGTAAAGCAGCGGGCGTGTTCTTAGCCAGTCCAGCAGTTCATCCCGGTCGTTTGCCTCCAGTACTGCCGTGAGGGTGTCCCGGCCCTTACTGCGGACTACGCCCCGGGCAACGGCCAGCAAATGCAAATCATGGTTGCCCAGCACGCTGATGGCCGCCTCTCCCAGGTTGCGTATGAAGCGCAGGGTTTCCAGCGACTGCGGACCCCGATTCACCAGATCGCCGGTAAACCATACCCGATCCACTGCCGGATCAAAGGCCAGTTCATCCAGTAATCGCATCAGTTCGGCAAAGCAGCCCTGTACGTCGCCAATGGCATAGGTAGTCATGGCGGCTCAGTGCAGGACTCTGGGAATCGAAAGAACGAAGCGGGGAATGGGGGCTTCAAACCGTTCCCCCTCATCAGTCACCATCAGGTATTCGCCCTGCATGGTACCTACCGGGGTACCAATCATGGCCGAACTGTTGTAACGGAAGGATTCTCCGGGAGCCAGTCGGGGGGTCTGGCCGACGACGCCCTCGCCCCGAACTTCCTGCATCTGACCCAATGCATCAAGGATGATCCAGTGCCGTTCCATCAGTCGGGCGGCAATCGTACCCCGATTATGCAGGGTTATGTGATAGATGAAAAAATAACGCTCCTGCCCGGGATCAGAGCGTGATTCAATGTATTGCGCCGTTGCCTCAACAGCGATATTCGGAGTTTTTTTCATGATTGAATCGGGAATCGGTAATGGATAGGGTGAATGGTCAGGTTGACGGTCTGATCCACGTCATGCTTTCAGGGTTCCACCCTGACCCGGGTGCCGACCGCTACCTGCTCGAACAGGGCCATGACATCATCCTGCCGCATGCGGATGCAGCCGTGGGAGGCCGGTGTGCCGGTGACACCTGAATCAGGGCTGCCGTGGATGTAGATATAGCGACGGGCCGTGTCGACCGTACCGTAGCGGTTGAACCCGGCTTCCAGTCCACCCAGCCAGAGGATGCGGCTGAGAATCCAGTCGCGGTCGGGATGGCGGGCCGCCAGGTCTTCAGCGTAGTATTCCCCGGTTGGGCGACGCCCGACAAACACCGTGCCCCGGCAACAACCGGCTCCAATTTTTGCCCGGATGACCAGCCAGCCACGCGGGGTACAGCCGCTGCCATTGCGTTCACCCGCGCCGTTCCGGGCGGTCGAGACCGGGTACTGTTGCAGCAGGCTGTCGCCTGCCATGACATCCATGCACTGGCGGGACAGGCTGACCCGGAGTAACCGTTCCGCTGTCATCCTGCATCCCGTTCAAACCAGGCCATCGACTCAACATGGGAGGTGTGGGGGAACATGTCCATGACCCCGGCCCGAACCAGCCGGTAGTGGTAGCGATGCACCAGGATGTCAGCGTCGCGGGCCAGGGTTGCGGGGTTGCAGGACACGTAGACGATGCGTCGGGCCTGCCAGTCAGGCACCCGTTCCAGAATCTCGCAGGCACCGGCCCGCGACGGATCCAGCAGGATTTTGTCATGGGTGCGCTCGGCCCAGGGTAGGCCGGTAACCGGTTGAGTCAGATCCGCTACGTGAAAGCAGGCGTTGCCGAGGCCATTCAGGATGGCATTCTCCCGGGCCCGCTCCACCGCCTCGACACTGCCTTCAACACCCACTACCTGACCGGCCCGGGTTGCCAGTGGCAGGGTGAAATTGCCAATTCCGCAAAAAAGGTCAAGGATGCTGTCACCCGGTTGCGGGTCGAGTACCTCCAGCACCCGTTCCACCATGGCCTGATTGATGGCCGTGTTAACCTGGGTGAAGTCGGTGGGTTCAAAGCGGAAATTGACCCCGACCGCAGGAATCCGGTACACCGGTCGTTCGGGACGGGCGGGATACAGTGGGGTGACGGTTTCAGGGCCGCCCGGTTGCAGGTACAGGGTGAATGCCAATCGCCGGGCCAGTTCGATCAAACGATCACGGTCGCTGTCGAGGGGGGCGTCAAGCACCCGGAAGATCAGATAGACCGCTGACTCATCGTCAACGGCGACTTCAATCTGGGGAATCCGTTCGCGGATACTCAACGTGGCAATGCAGTCTGCCAGTTCGCGCAGATGCAGTCCTACCCGGGGATGCAGCACCGGGCATGACTCAATATTGGCGATCAGCCCACTGCCGCGCTCGCGGAACCCAACCATTACCCGGTCACGTTTGCGGACGTATTTGACCCCGAGGCGGGCCTTGTGCCGATACCCCCAATGCGGCCCGGTCAGGGGCGGGAATGCGTCCGGCTCCTCCAGGTGACCCAATCGGCGCAGTTGTTCCATCAACAGTCCCTGTTTGACTTCAATCTGCCGGGTTTCAGCCAGATGCTGCAAACTGCAACCACCGCACACCCCAAAGTGTGGACAGTGCGGTGTTACCCGATCCGGCGAGGGCTGCTCGATTCGCTCAATCCGGCCTTCGGCATAATCCCGCCGTACTTCCGTGTAGACAAACTGAACCTGTTCGCCCGGCAAGGCGGCGTCGATGAATACCGGACGACCGTCAACCCGGGCCAGCCCGCGCCCCTCGTGAGTGAAGGTTTCGATATGGGCAGCATGCGTGCCTTCAGGCAATTTTTTGATACGGGTACGTCGAGTCATGCAGGGATCAATCAGGTGGGTGGCGGGGTATCAGCGGCAGAGCCGTTGAGTGGCTCCCGCTTGACATAGCCGGAACCGCTGACATCCATCAGGGTAACGGCGTTGGACAGCACGATGGAATACAGCAGGCCATAGTTAAGAAACAGGCTGGTCGACAGGTTGAGAAGGTCGACCCCCAGCGGCATCAGGAGACTGCTGCCCTGACGGGCCACGAACGCCTGGGCCAGATCGAACAGGGTGACCAGATCACGCAGATGATCCCGCCCGAGTAAAATTGATGCGGTGGAGGGTTTGGGCAACCCATCCGGACACCAGGCAACCGACAGGGCGACCTCCTTCAGTAGTGAGTCACTCTGGCCAGGCAAGCCGACGTAGCAGACCTGACGTCCGGCCTGTTGCAAACTTCCCAGCAGGCGGGCACGGCCAAACGTCAGGGGTTCGTTAAAGTAGTCGTCGAGCCCCAGAGTGTCCCGCAGGTGCTGCCCGGTTTCTTCATCATCGGCGATGACGTACAGGGCAAACGGCTTGGGCATGCCCAGGCTCAGCGGTTTTGTCCACTGCCGCCGCCGCAGGCTGGCTATCAGCGGATATGTCAGTCCCTTTGCCTTGGGATGCGTCAGCAAGGCTGCATCAAATACGAGGGTGTTCACCGTGTTGGCCCGTTCGAGTGCGGCAATTTCGCGGATGAACAGCCCGTGATCCAGTCCGGCCATAATGACCTGGCGGGCGTTATGGGAACCGGTTTCTTCCATTTGCACACCCAGGCGGGTGGTCAGGAATACGGCGGAACGTCCAAATCCGATGAAAGGCAAACCGGCCAGGAAGATGCCCATCATCCACGGTGCCATCCGGTTTCCGCTCGCCATGCTCATTTTCACCAGTTCGGTTTTGCCGGAGGCGGCTTGTTGTAATTCCTGCCGCATGTCCGGAAAAACCACGGGGAAATGTTGCAGGGTCACTTCCAGATGACCCTGGGTGACCATGTACCCGGCCAGGAGGGAAGAACCGGATTCAACCGGTTCGCCTTCGCTGTCGGTAGCCAGCAGGGGCCGCACCCGTCCGCTACCGCTGACCACTACCCCCGGATAGGGCACCGTATCGCCGGGTATGAGCGTGATCGTGGTGCCACGGTCAACCTGATAAAGCGGGACTTCAAGCTCGGCTCCGTCGCGGGCCACCCAAACGGTATCGGTCGATTGCCCCAGCAGAACTGCCAGGCGGTCGTCGAAATCATGCCCGGTTTGGGCGATTTGGCGTCGTACCGCCATCTGCAGGGTTAAATCCAGCGCGGCCAGGCTGTATAAACCGGTCACCAGACAGAACAGCAACCGCATGCTGGTATTGGAGTCCGAGTCGATGCGCCCCTGCCGCAGTTCATGGAGGGCGGCACGAAAGGTTGGCAATGCCACGCAAACCAGGCCAGGCAGGCTCATCACGCTCAAAAAAGGCATTCCCAGCAACATACCGGAGGTCGACAGCCCCAGGGCGGCTCCCGACAGACGTAAATCCCGTTTGACCCGCTGTGGCGAAACCACCATTTTTTCAGGGGGCGGCGGCGGGGGCGTTTCCTTTTCGGTCAGAACTCCCCGGGCTTTCAGGGCCGCCTTTTTTTCATTGCGCTGTTTGACGAAACGCGAGCCGAAATAGCTCACGCTCCCCAGCGTCAGAAGTTCCAGAACCAGCATGATGGTTACCCCTTGAAGCTGCCGTTATTGAGGGTCAGGGTGCGGTCAGCCAGTTCGTGGCAGGTCTCATCCCGACTGACAATCACCACTGTTTTGCCTTGCCTGATCAGGGCCGGAAGGATTTCCAGATACAGGCGTTCACGCCATTCCGCATCCTGATCACTGAGGAGGTCATCCAGCAGCAACACCGGACGGTCTTCCACAATGGCTTTCAGCAACCGAACCCGTCTCATCTCGGCGGTGGACAATCCCGAACCGACGTCCCATCGCCCTTCAACGTGACGAACCCGCCCGGCCAGATCCAGTTTATCCAGCCAGGGGGGCATCTGGCGGGGATCATCAAGCGTCAGGGAGGTTACACGGGGACCTTCTGACCAGGCCACCGCAAACAATTCCCGCATCAGGGGATAATCGTCGGGTTCCAGTTCCTTGCCATCAATACAATACGATCCGGTAAAGCGGGTCTCAAGCCCGGCCAGAATCTTGAGCAAGGTTGATTTGCCGCTGCCGCTCGCGCCACTCAGACAGAGCCACTCGCCACTGGCCAGGGACAGGTTCAGTGGACCCAGTTCAAATGAACGCAGACTGTCTCCGTCCGGGTACCTGAAATGTAACTGGTTGAGTTGCAGGCTGGAAAAACCGGTATAGCTGTCCTGGGCCGGTCGTCCGGGTGATTCAAAACGGGGCGACTTGCGAATCACGCCTTCCAGTCGGTTCATTTCCTCGACGGCCGCATTGGCCCGGGCCAGAATCGGCCAGTGAGTCGGCATGGCCATCAGTTCCAGCATCAGGTAAAGGGTGGCCACGGCCAGTTTGAGGGTATCCGCGCCCCAGCCGCCGATCAGCCCGGGTACGAATACCAGCAGGCTCAACAGCATGACCTGAAACAGGATTGCACCCAGCGTGAATTCAATGGCTATAACCTGGTTAATGGCGCGTTTTTCCTGGCTCATACCGGTGGCCAACTGCCTGAATTGGCTCAGGGCTTCATCCCCGCTGTGGCGGTACTGGCGGATATTGCGCATATTGTCCAGTAAGCCCTGTACGTGGTGAAAAAATACCTGGTGGCTGGCCCAGGTGGTTCCCAGTCGCGCAGCCAGACGGGGCTGGATGAAGCGTCGTTCCAGTAGCAGATAGAGGCTGACGGTCAGCAGAATGACCAGGGAAAATACCGGCGACAGGGCCACCAGATAGACCAGCACGAATATCAGGATCGCCAGGGAGCGGATCAGGAGAATGGCCGGTATCATGGCCTGCGATATGATCTGGCTATCCTTGACCAGAATGGCACGGGAGGGGGCATCCAGAACCGCCTCGATGTAACCCGGATCGGCGTAGCGCAGTCGGGCAACCACCAGCAGGCGTTTTTTGAGTACTGAATCTTCCAGCGACACGCCCATTTGTGCCAGGGCATAGTACTGGGTAATGATCGAGAGCAACAGCAGTAACATCAGTACCAGCCAGGTCTGCGGATTGGGTTGGCTGGCGGCAATTTCATCGATTGCCACGTTCAATGCGATCAAAAAACCACCCCCGGCAATGGCTGAGAGAGTCAGCAGGATGGCTAGCCTCAATCGAGGGAAATCAGGGTCAGCTCGCAACAACTGGATCAGGGCAGGCATGGTACATCACTCTCTGGTTTCAGGGATAAATTGACGGGGCATTTCATCGGTCAAGAGGGCGTCTGTCAATGGGATAGCCGCCAGGGTTGCTGTCATTCCGGCTTTTATCAGTCCGGGATGGGAAGATAGTGTCGCCAGGTGCGGGCAGGCGGTGTGACTGCCTTGTCGTGGGCGGGATCCCACCCGCCGCCCAATGCCTCAATCAGACCCACGGCGGCCAGCAGTTGTCTGCCATGCACGCCGACGGCCTCCCGCTCGTTGGTCAGGGCAGCAGTCTGGGCAATCAGTACACTCTCGAAACTGACCGTACCGGCCTGATATTGGTAGGTGGTAAGCCGCACCGCTTCCTGACCGGTTTTGACGGTATTTTCCAGCAAGTCTGCCTCCGCCTTGAGCCAGTGCAATGCGGCCAGATTGTCTTCCACCTCCTGAAAGCCGGTCAGCAGGGTCTGGCGATAGGTGGCCACGGCTGATTCATACGCCGCCCGACTGCGTTTGAGTTCAGCATTTTTACCCCCCCCCTCGAACAGGGGCAGGGCGGCTGCCGCAGGCCCGAGTGCCCAGTAGTGACTGGCAGTATCAAGTAGCCGATCCAGGCTGTTGTTCTGGATACCGGTATTGGCATTCAGTGTGATGTTGGGGAAGAAGGCTGCTTTTGCTGCCCCGATCTCGGCATTGGCCGCCATCATTTCCTGTTCGGCAGCGGCAATGTCCGGACGGCGTTCGAGCAGGCTGGCCGGAATCGCACTCGGTACACCGGGCAGGGGCGGCAGTGACGGGTTACGGGGCAGGGTCAGTTCAATCGGTGCCTTGCCGATCAAAACGGCAATGGCGTGTTCGAGCTGATGCCGTTGTACCGCCAGATCCACCGACTGCGCCTCGGTGGAGCCCAGCCGGGTTTCGGCCTGCACCACGTCGGCCCGGCTGACGACCCCGGCCTCATGGCGGTTACGGGTCAGTTGCAGGGTTTTACGCGAGGCCAGGACGCTGTCTTCCAGCACCCGCTGCTGGTAGTCGAGGGTTCTGAGCTGGAAATAACTGCGGGCAAGCTGAGCCTGCAGTGACAGCCGCAGGGCAGCCAGTGTGTGGGCACTGGCCCTGGCCCGAGCCTCACCGGCTTCAATCTGGCGACGGATGCGTCCCCACAGGTCCAGTTCCCAGGTAGCAGCCAGAGCGGTGTTGAAGAGTTGACGAACGCCCGGAAAAACCGGACTTTGCCCGGTCGGTGACAAAAAGCGGTTGTAGCTGGTGGTCTGGTTGATACGCGGCAACAGGGGAGCGACCGCACTGGCAGCCAGGGCACTCGACTGCCGAAAACGGGCCTCGGCTTCGACCAGGGAAAAATTGGCTGATATTTGCCGTTCCAGCGCGTTGAGGTCAGGATCGGCAAAAACCGTCCACCAGTCAGCCGTGGCGGTCAGGGGTGGAATGTCAGGGTCAACCCGCTTCCAGTCGGCCTGTTCCTTGAAACTTGCAGGCAAATTCAGGGCAGGACGGCGGTAATCCGGGCCTATGGTGCAGGCCGCCAGCGACAAGGTACAAGCCAGCAGCAGGGAAGGAGATGGGTGGTTCATGCCGGTGGTCAGTTTTCAGTTTTCAGTTTTCAGTTGTCAGGGGTGAGTGTACCGTGTTCATTCATCCCTCGTCCCTTGCCATCGTCCGCCGACGGCCGGGGTGGATATGGCCGTACTCCAGTGGCATCCCGCCCGGTCACCTTATTGACCGGGTTAACCGTCTGCAGTACCCTGCGCAGCCGCATCGTCGGCAGCGGAGCCGTTCTGCTGAATGTCCGCTCCGGTGGTTCATGCCACAACCATAGCGTGAATTCGGGATAAGGCGCGGGGTAGTTGCGAATGGTAAATGGCGAATGGGGGCATGGATTGCGGGTTGGTATGTCGCGCCCACTTACCACTGTCCCCTCCGGGCCGTCAGGATGGCCAGGTTCTGGGCATGCCACTCGCTATTCACCACTGACCATTCACTCTATCCTTGATCCGAACTGACGTTAACCATAACAACGGGAGACCCCTCATGTACAAGCCCCGCGTGATCGTCCATCAATTTCTGAGTTATCCGGTTCGTACCAGTCTTTTTGCCGCCATTCTGGGTTTATTGCTGGTTATGCCCCTGATTCGTCCGCCCCTCATCATTTCCGTCATTCTGGTGGGCATGCTGGTTTATCTCGCCCTGTTTTTTGGGGGCCGTTTCGCTCTGGCCAGCCGTGAGGAATGAACATGGCGGGCGGTTTGGTGGCTGCCGGTTTGCTGAGGCGTCTGGCCGCACTGGTGTACGACAGCCTGATTCTCGCGGGCATCAGCTTTTTTGCGACCCTCGCTGCGGTGGGGTTGAATGGCGGCAAGGCTTTTGCCCCGCAGGATCCGTGGCTGTTGCTTGAACTGGTGACGGTGAGTTTTGTTTTCCTCGGCTGGTGCTGGATTCACGGTGGCCAGACCCCGGGCATGCGGGCCTGGAACATCCGGGTTTTGGCTGCGGACGGCCTGCCGCTCACCTGGCAACAGGCCCTGATCCGTTATCTGGTGGCCAGCCTGTCACTGGCCTGTCTGGGGGCGGGCTATTTGTGGATGCTGGTTGATGCCGAAAAACGCACCTGGCATGACCGGGCAGCAAGAACCACCGTGATCCGGATCGACCGCTCGGTTCAGGCTTCGAGTGAGGCAGGATAAAACCGTTCTGCCCCGTCCATGTTGCCGGTATCGCGGTAAGTCAGCGGCAGAACATCCCGGTTGTGCAAATGCCCTCCCGTCACTTGCCCGACCACCAGCAGGTGATCGCCAGCCGGGTAAATGCCGGTGACCTCGCACTCGAACCAGGCCAGGGCCTGACGCAACAGCGGGCATCCACTGGAGCCGCTGTGCCAATCGATTCCTGCCAGTTTGTCCGGCAGGCCGGGTGTGCCAAAATGCCGGGCCAGCTCAATCTGATCTTCTGCCAGCACATTCACCGAAAACGTCTGGCTGCTCTCCAGCAAGGGAAAGGTTGAACTGTGAGGATTGACGCTGACGGCCAGCATCAGGGGTTTGAAGGAAACCTGGGTAACCCAGGCGGCGGTAAAGGCACTTTTGCGATGGCCATCAGTTACACCGACCACATAAACACCCAGACTGACACGTTTGAACAACTCGGCGACGCCGTTGGTCATCTCGGACTCTCCCCCGGCTGTGCCGGATTACAGGGTTAAAAAACAGATCAAAATGAATCCACTGACGCATTTCAATGACAAGGGCCAGGCGCAGATGGTGGATGTTGGCGATAAAGCCACCAGCCAGCGCGTTGCCGTGGCCGAAGGGTATATCCGAATGCAGCCTGAAACCCTCGAACGCATCTGCAGCGGCGATCACCGCAAGGGCGATGTGGCGGGTATCGCCCGGATTGCCGGTATCATGGCCAGCAAGCGTACTGCCGAGCTGATTCCCCTGTGCCATCCGCTGGCCCTGACCCACGTCAGCGTGGATTTTACTACGGAAACCGGACAAAACCGCATACGCTGCCAAGCCACAACCCAAACCACCGGACAGACCGGTGTGGAAATGGAGGCCTTGCTGGCGGTGCAGATTGCCCTCCTCACCATTTATGACATGTGCAAGGCGGTTGATCGCGGCATGAGCATTGAATCTGTCAGGTTGCTGGAAAAATCCGGCGGCCAGTCAGGTCACTGGAAGGCTGCTTCCCCTGCCGCTGAACCGCCTGCACCGGAGCTAGACTCTATTATTTCAAATAGTGCGCGATAGTGTATTATTGTTTTATGTAAAACACTATTAGCACAGGCAAAGCGGCGAAGCTGTTGGGGGTGTCGGTTAAGACCTTGCAGCGATGGGAGCGCGAGGGGCGGCTGGTTCCGGTGGCGCGGACAGACAGCAACCGACGCCTGTATACCGAAACGCAAATCCGCGAGTTCATCGGCTTACGGCAGGCGGTTCAGGCACCCACGAAGCGGGTCGCTTATTGCCGCGTATCCAGTACTGCGCAAAAGCCCGATCTGGCCGATCAGCGCAAGGTGCTGGAAGAATTTGTTGTGGCGAGGGGGCTTGATGGGGTTGAGTTCATTGAGGAAATTGGCGGAGGGCTGAACTTCAAGCGCAAGCGGTTTCTGGAGCTGACCGAGGCGATTGGCCGCCGCGAGGTCAAGGTGCTGATTCTAGCGCACCGGGATCGACTCACGCGGTTCGGCTTTGATTGGTTTGAACACTTTGCCAGGATCAATGGCTGCGAACTACTGGTGCTCAATCAGGAACGGTTATCGCCTGAGCAGGAAATGGTGCAAGACCTGATGACCATCGTGCATTGCTTTTCGTCCCGGCTACATGGACTGAGGAACTATCGAAAAAAGCTGAACGAGGCACTGAAGAAGGATGCGGAACATGATCTACCGAATTGAGTCCGACTACCCGCTAACAAGCGATTGGCTACCCGCCACTGCTTTCAAACAGCATTACGCCACTGAATCGACTGCGGTTGCAACCGCCATTGAAGGCGTGGACGACCCCGAAGAACAGGAAGTGCGCGTAATTTGCGTAGAAACGGGAGAGGTGGTTTGGCGTTCGACTGACGAGGAATACGAATAGCCATGCAACTGACGCACAAGATCGCCCTTATCCCGAATCCTGCACAAGCGGACTATTTCAAGCGTGCTTGCGGCACAGCACGGCGCGTCTGGAACTGGGCACTCGATGAGTGGAACAAACAATACGCGGCAGGCGGCAAGCCGAACGCAATGGTGCTGAAGAAGCAATTCAACGCGATCAAGTACACCGACCCGCAGTGGCTCGATGAGGATGGACAGCCGTGGTTGCGAGGTATTCACCGGGACGCACACGCCCAGCCGTTCGCCCATCTCGCCAAGGCTTGGTCACGCTTTTTCGCCGCCATCAAGGCGGGCAAACCGGCCCATGAGCCCCAGTTCAAGAAAAAGGGACGTTGCCGCGACAGCTTCTACATCGCGAACGACAAGTTCAGTCTGGATGGCCAGACGATCCGCCTGCCCAGGATTGGTGAAGTAGCCCTGACCGAAGCATTGCGCTTTGAGGGCAAAATTCTCGGGGCGACGGTCTCCCGCACCGCCGATCGTTGGTTTGTCGCAGTACAGGTCGAAGTGCCCGATACGCAGTTCTTCCAGGCACGACAAGGCAATGGAATTGAAGGGGTCGATCTGGGTATCAAGGCTGCGGCCACGCTCTCCAGTGGCGAAAGCATCGAAGCACCCAAGCCGCTCAAGGCCGCGTTGCGCCGACTGAAGATTCGGGGGCGGCGTCTCAGCCGCAAAGTGGAAGCGGCCAAGGTGTCCGCAGGATTTGCACCCCAGGCCCGACTCCCCAAGGGGACGAAACTCCCGGTGTCCAACAACCGCAGGAAGTCTGCTGCGACATTGGCGAGGCTGCACGCCCGCATTGCCAATGTCCGAGCAGATTTCATTCACAAGCTCACGACTCGACTCTGCCGCGAAAACCAGGCGGTGGTGATCGAGGATTTACACGTCAAGGGGATGCTGGCCAACGACCGGCTCGCCCGCGCCATCAGCGACGTGGGCTTTGGAATGTTCCGCTTGCAGATCGAATACAAGGCTAAGTGCTACGGTGCCCGGTTGGTGATTGCCGACCGCTGGTATCCCAGCAGCCGCCTGTGTTCGATCTGCGGCTGGAAGAACGATGCGTTGACACTGAAAGACCGTGAATGGACGTGCGGCGACTGCGGCACGTGCCATGATCGCGACCACAATGCAGCACTTAACCTGAAACGGCTGGCAACCGCAACTGCCCTACCCGTGGCGAGTCCGACCAGTAATGGCGGTGCTGCAACAGGAGTGGTTCCTGTCGCAGCCGGGAAAGTGACGCCTGTCA
>SXGU01443974.1_pt1 | contig 14660 bp, 10 predicted proteins | sample 3174531 | NCBI WGS metagenome assembly SXGU01 (sample SAMN11356863, study PRJNA531348) | freshwater metagenome | isolation source: freshwater sample F1-140 | place: China: Fuxian Lake, Yuxi | collected 2017-12-25
AAGCGGTTGGAGTACCGGGGCTACGACTCGGCCGGGGTCGCGGTCCTGAACGGCGGCCTCCAGGTCTGCAAGTCGGTGGGCCGGGTTCGGGTCCTTGAGGAAAGGCTCGACGCCCTCGAGAACTGCCCAGCGACGATCGGGATCGCGCACACGAGGTGGGCCACCCACGGCGGCGTGACCGACGCGAACGCGCATCCCCACCGTGACGACCTCAAGGCCGGCCACGGGATTGCGCTGATCCACAACGGCATCATCGAAAACTACGCGTCAATCAAGAAGTATCTCTTGGAGAAGGGGCACTCATTCACAAGCGAGACCGACACCGAAGTGCTCGCCCACTTGGTCGGTGAGCTGTACCGGGGAGACCTCGAGAGGGCCGTGCAGTCGGCGCTTCGAGAGGTCACCGGCGCCTACGCGATCGCCGTGATCTGCGAGGAGGAGCCCGATACGCTCGTCGTCGCGCGCAAGGGGTCGCCGCTCATGGTGGGTGTGGGGAACGGCGAGTATGTCGTCGCCAGCGACTCGAGTGCGATTGTGGCCCATACGACGCAGGCGTTCACCCTTCCGGACTTCACAGTCGCAAAGCTCACACGGGATTCCTTCCGCACCTCCACGATTGATGACATCGAGATCACCGCCGAAGTTCGCGAACTCGAGTTTGAACTGGCCGAGATCGAGCTCGGGCCCTACGAGCACTACATGCTCAAGGAGATCTTTGAGCAGCCCCGAAGCCTGCGGGTCAGCATGCAGGGGCGGCTCGATGATCGCGGCGGCGGTGTCGTGCTTGGCGGTATCGCCGAGCATGCGAGGGCGCTCGCCAACGCAAAGCGGATCGTGATGGTGGGTCAAGGCACAGCCCTCCACGCCTGCATGGTGGGGAAGTACCTGATGGAGGATCTGGCGAAGATTGCCGCGGAACACGATTTCGCGAGCGAGTTTCGCTACCGGAATCCGATCGTCGATTTCGGGACCGCCGTCGTTGCGGTGAGTCAGTCAGGGGAAACCGCCGACACCCTCGCGGCGCTCCAGGAGGCCAAGCAGCGCGGCGCGCTGGCGCTGGGCATTGTCAATGTGGTCGGGTCGTCGATCGCGCGAGAAACCGATGCAGGCATTTATCTGCGGGTCGGTCCCGAGATCGGGGTTGCCAGCACGAAGGCATTCACCGGACAGGTACTCGTCCTGGCGATGCTCTCGCTCTATGTCGGTCGGCGGCGCTACCTGAGTCAGGAGTATGTCGTCAATCTCATGAGCGAAATGCGGGCGATTCCCGACAAGGTGCAGCGGATCCTCGAGACAACCGAAGCGATCAAGACCGCGACGGCGAAGTATGTCGAGCGCGAAAACTGGCTCTTCCTCGGCCGAGGGGGGACCTATCCAGTCGCGCTCGAGGGAGCGCTCAAGCTCAAGGAGATTTCGTACATCCACGCGGAAGGGATGCCAGCGGCCGAGATGAAGCACGGTCCGATCGCGCTCATCGACAAGGGCATGCCGGTCGTCTTTGTGGCGACCAAGAACTCGCAGTACGAGAAAGTGCTCGGCAACATTGCCGAGGTCAGAAGTCGCGGCGGCCATGTCATTGCCGTCGCGACTGAAGGTGATGAATACATCCAGAGCGTGGCCGAAGATGTCTTCTATGTCCCCGATGTGCCCGAGCAACTTCAGCCGCTCGTGACCGTGATCCCGCTCCAGTTGCTCGCGTACCACGCCGCGGTGCTGCGAGGCAAGGATGTCGACAAGCCACGAAACCTCGCCAAGAGCGTGACCGTCGAATGACGCGAGTCGCGAACGCCGCAGCGCTCGTCGCGCTCGCTGTCGGATGCGCAGCGACGGCCGATGGCTTCGACGATGTGATGGCGCTTGTGCCACGCGATGCCACATGGGCGATCGTGGTGCCGAAGCTCTCGAAGGCGACGACGGACCTCGCCGAGTGCATCGCAAGGATGGACCGCAAGGAAAGCGATGTGTTCGGGCGGCCCATCGACCATGTCCGCGCGTTCCTCGGTGCGCGCGAGGGCTTCGATGAGAACGGCCCGTTTGCCGCATGGGCCCTCGGGGGCGACCCCGCGCAGGAGGCCGTCCTCGTCCTCATCCCCGCGGCGGATCCTGCCGCCTACATCGCCGCACATCCCGACAAGGCGGAGGACGGGACACTTCGCTTTGGCGGCGAAGCCGTCCACGCGCGCGCGCTCGAGCACCATGTTCTGGCATCGAGGTCGAAGGCGGCTGTTGAGGCGTTCGCCGCAGGCGATGGCCTCGCGAAGATCGTCGAGCAGGACCTCGGCGCGCGAGGGATACGCGACGCGCGCGACGCCGACATGGTGGCCTGGATTTCAGCCTCAGCGACCGCATCGCAGACGGCGCCGCTCAAGGGCCCGCTCCCCGGATTGGGTGATCTCCGGAAGTGGATCTCGGCATCACTCGTCCTCGTTGACATTGATCCGCTTGGGCTCTCGGTGCGCAGCCGCACACGGGTTGCGGGTGGTTCCATGTTCGCCACGCTGGCGTCGCGGTGCCAGCCCCTCGCCGATCAGGGAGACCGCGACGCGCTTGCGGGGTTGCATACAGGCGCGTTTCTGGTCGGCGGCGCCGCGAATGTTCGTGCGCTCGGCGGTGGCGAATCGCTCCGCGCGTTGGCGGAACTTGCCGGCGCCACCGACGCCATGCCCGCGTGGCTCGCCGATGACTCGGCATCGATCGACGCCGTGCGATTCGCGTGCTACCCATCGAAACTCGGAATCCTCGCAGGTGGCGTACTGAACGACTCGACGCTCGTCGTCGAGAGTCCGAATCCGTCGAAGCTCCGCGATGCCTTCAAGGCGTGGGTCCTGGGTCAAGTCGGTGTGCACGACGGCGTTCGCCGCGAGCCGTCGTGGGAAGACGGCAGAGCCCTCAAGGATGGGACGGTCGCCGACGCCTACGAGATCAAGGGGACGCCACTTGGTCCGAGCGAGGCACAGGGCGTCGACATGGGGCAGGTGGCCATGCGGCAGATGATGGCGCAAGCGATGTGTGGTCCGCGCGGCGCGCACGGATTCGTGAAGGTCCTTCCCGGGGCGCTGGTTGTGACATGCAGCCAGAGGCCCGATGTCCTCGCTCGCGCGCTCGCGGCGCAGGGGGAAGGCGAGTGCCTCTCCGACGACGCGGTCATCGCGTCCATGCAACCGTGGCTCGTCAAGGGCGCACAGGTTGAGGCCTACATCTCGCTGGGGCAACTCCTGAAGGCCGTGCGGCAACTTGCTGATGTGTTCGGTGGCGTGGGCGCGTCCCTCCCGAACATCCCCACACGGAGTGCTCCGGTTGCGCTTTCGTTCAAGGCCTCACCCGAAGAGGTCGAGATGTCGGCCATGATCCCGACGCCGGTGCTCAGCGCCATCATCGACCAGTCCATGGGCGCGATGACGACATCGGACAGTGCGGGCAAGAAGGCGCGAGAGTGACCTCGTGACGGGATCGTGGCGCTGCGGTGCGCGTGAGTGGCGCTACGAACCGCTCAGGCCGCTGCTCATGGCGATCATCAATGTGACACCGGACTCATTCTCCGACGGCGGTCGGCATGCGGACCCGATCGCTGCTGCGGCGTGGGCACACGAGTGCATCAGCGCGGGTGCCGTCATGCTCGATGTTGGCGGCGAGAGCACAAAACCGGGATCGTTGCGCGTGGCACCAGAGGTTCAAGTGAGTCGCGTCGTGCCGGCGATCCAACGGATGATGGAGATTCCGGAGGTTGCATCGGGTGGCGTCTCGATCTCGGTGGACACGACGAGCGCTGGCGTTGCCCGCGCAGCGCTCGATGCTGGGGCCACGATCGTGAACGATGTCAGCGCGGGCGAGGAGGATCCAGAACTCCTCGCCCTCGTGGCCGCGCGGGGCTGCGGTCTCGTCCTCATGCACAGGCTGCGACCGCCGCCAGAGGACTCGTTCAGCGATCGCTACGCACAGCCGCCCGAGTACACCGATGTCGTCGCGACCGTCGCGGCGAGTCTTGTGAGACGCGTCCGTCGCGCGCGCGACGCAGGCGTTGACGGCGCGGCGATCGCCGTCGATCCGGGGCTCGGATTCGGCAAAACCGTCGATCAGAATGTCGAACTCATGTCGCGCATCGGCGAGATTGTGGCACTCGGTCATCCGGTACTCGTCTCGGCGAGCCGAAAGAGTTTTCTCGGAGCCATCTGCACAGAGCCGGATCCCTCTCGGCGCGATGCGGCAAGCGCGGCGGCGGCCCTCGCGATGTCACGATGCGGGGTCGCCGTCGTTCGCGCGCACAACATCGAGGCCCACCGCGTTTCACTGCGCGCTGCCGAGAGAGATTGTGGGCCGCTGGGTCTGCTAGAATCAATCGTTCGCACCCACCACTAACGGAGTTCTCCACAATGGCCGGCCAGCACACACTTGAGTTCACCGACGCAAACTTCCAGAAGGATGTCATCGAGTCGAGCGTTCCCGTCCTCGTTGACTTCTGGGCTGAGTGGTGCGGTCCCTGCCGTGCGATCGGTCCCACCGTGGATGAGGTCGCCAAGGACTTTGAGGGCCGCGCGAAGGTCGGCAAACTCAATGTGGACAACAGTCGTGATGTCGCGATGAAGTACGGGATCCAGTCGATCCCCACAATGTTGGTGATCAAGAACGGACAGATCCACAAAAAGTTGGTCGGCCTCGTCTCGAAGCAGGTGCTGACGGGCGCCCTCGACTCGGCCATCTGAGATCGCGTGTTGTGCGCGTTTGGCTGGCCGTGGCCGGAGCGGCAGCCAGCGTGTCGTTCGCCGAGGGCCACGCTTCGCCCGCGAGCGTGATCGAGCTTCCACCGCGGTTCGCAGTCGACCTCGTCGCCAGCGCGCAACCAGATCGGGGATCTTGCGTTTCGCTCGCCTTTGCCACGGATCGAGCCCTCTCCCTGTCCTCGCAGCGCCACCAGCAAGGGCGAATCGCACACCGCAGCTGTGGACCTATGAAGCGGTCGTCGGCTCTGGTCAAACTTGATATGCGGCGTCGAGACCTCGCCCATGCCGCGCGGATTCCTCGAGACATTCAGTCGCGGCGAGATCGTTGACCTCTTCGCGTTCCTCGAGGCGGCACATCCCAAGGAGTCGTTGCCCCCGAGCGGCTCTTGCTAGACTCCCCGTCCCGGTCGGAAGCCAGTTCCGACCGTACAAGTTGGTTCGTTGGGCCTGTAGCTCAATTGGGAGAGCGCTTCCATGGCATGGAAGAGGTCGTCGGTTCGAGCCCGATCAGGTCCACTCTCTGCGCGGTGATCCCCTGGGGAGACTCGCTATCGATCCCAGCCGATGGCGTCGAAAAGGGCGAAGTCTTTCGTCGTGAAGTAGTCCGGGTAGTTCGTCACTCCGGTACCCAAAGCCGGATCCATGAGGCCAAGGCTCGGCGTCTCTTCGCGAAGGTGGCTGGCTTGATATGGACTGCCGTCGCTCATTCGGTACTCGACGGTCACGAAGTCAATGTGGTGCGAGTCGTTTGGAGTGTTGGACGCGACCAGCCTCGGCCGCGCGGTGAATTCCGCATTGGTGTCGGGGTTGTAGTCGGCCGTGCCGTCGGTGTACTGGAAGCGGAAGAGATCCAGCGACGACATGTCCTTCGTCCACACGCCGGCGCCACAGACGCATCCGAGCGCGTGGCCCACTTCGTGGATCACAACATCGACGAACGAGGTTGATCCCGCCGTCATGCCGTTGGTCGGGTCGTAATCCCAGGTGAAGGTGCTGCTGAACTGCATGCTCGCGTCATTCCCGGTGACCGTGCCGACAGTCGACTTGTAGTTGGCCCGCGTCCAGTAGACGCGGTCTTCCTGGGTGATGGTCGCGGCAGAGCCGTAACGAACACCAATCTTCGTGGTGTTGGGCAAGAGCAGTTGGATCGTGTCGGTTGCGTCGCCGCCATTGATCAGGGCCGTGCGCGAGTCCTTGTAGATCTTCGTTGAGTAGAACGGGGTCGTAGCGCCCAGCACACCCGACGCAAGTGCCGCGTAGGACACATCGATCGTCACCGTGATGGAGTCAGTGAAACTGGCCTCGAGGTACTGCTCAGCTTGGACGAAGGCCGGCAGGGCCGCCGCAGGAACGCTCGCGGCAAGCACGAACACAACATTGAAGTTCGCGGCAACGCCGTTGGCAGGCGTGTCGACGATGCGAACATCCTCGCGCGCGACCTCGTCCATGTGCGACTTCGCGATGCGTGTGAGGTCCGCCGACGAGAGCCCGCCTCGACGGCTGCCGCACATCGCATGCCAGACGCCCATCCACTCGGTGCGCCCGCTCAGTCCCGTCGCGTAGTCCGTGGCCACCTCGGATGGGAGCACGACAAGTGCGCTCGGTTCGACTGGCGACAGACTCGACTCGGGAAGGTTCGGCAACTGCCGATCCCATCCGCCGAGCGCCAACACAATCGCGCCACCGAGCGCTCCGGCCGCGGCACGCCGGCGTATTGAGCGTTGGGAGAAGTTGGATTCAGTTATGCGCAACGACCCCTTCCATTCCACGCTGATCCACCAATCTCTCATCGCGCACTCGCGCGTGCCACATCTCAATCCAGGCCGGGAGCGCGTCGGCTGGCATCGGCTTGGCGATGAAGTAGCCCTGGGTGCAGCAGGCACCCGCGTGCCGGACAAAGTTCCAGTCTTCGGCGGTCTCGACGCCTTCTGCAACAGCAGTCATGCCGAGCGAGCGCGCCAAGTCGATCGTGGTTTGGAAGAATGCGCGAAGCCGGAAGTCCTGGTGGGCATTCCTCGTGAATGATCGGTCGACCTTGAGTTCGTCAAAGGGCAGGTCGCGCAACTGGACGAGCGACGAGTGTCCGGTACCGAAGTCGTCGATCGAGAGTCGGAAGCGGTGAATCCTGAGGCGCGCGAGGGCATCGAGGACGCGGATGAGGTCGGGCATGAGCTGGCTCTCGGTGACCTCAAGCAGGATCGACTCCGGCTCGAGGCGGGCCGCCCGGGCCATGGCGATCGCATCGCTTGCAAAGCCAGGTGCCGCGAGGTCGTCCATCGTGATGTTGACGGCGACGGTGAGTTTGATTCCGCCGGCCCGCCACGCGGCGGCTTGCGCGATCGCCGACCTGAGCACGCCGCGCGTCAAGTCGCAAATGAATCCGCCGGCCTCGGCGACGGCGATGAACTGATCCGGGTAGACGATGCCCGCTTCAGGGTGCTGCCAGCGCGCCAAGGCTTCGACTCCCACGACTTCGCCCGACTCGGCGAGCACCTTCGGTTGGTAGTGGTTGATGATCTCGCCCCGTGCGATCGCGTGCGCGACCTCAGTCGCGGAGAACACGCGCTTCGCTGCCTTCACTGGAACCGTCGCGGAGGGGGCTCTGTTCGTCGATGAAGGGGCCTTGTTGTGCCGCGCCAGGAGTTGCGCCAAGGCTTCCTGTGCGACGGGCTTGCTCTGGCTCCCGAGGATGCGGAGTTTGTGCGCGCGGGCGAGGGTCTCCGCGGCGCGGAGCGTTGTTGCATCCTCACCGCTCAAGAGCACGAGTGCGCCGGCGAATCCCCGCGCCCCGAGTTGCCGGATGACCTCGACACCATCCATGTCGGGCATATTGAGGTCAAGGAGGATGAGTTGAGGCGCGTCCAAAGTCCCATTGCATCGCGCGAGGGCCATTGTTCCACTCTCTACCGCTTCGACGCGCGAGAACCCAAGGTCTCGGAGGGACGAACCCAGAACCGTCCGCATGAACTCATCGTCATCGACGATCAGGAGGAGGTCGTTGGACCTTCCGGCGAACTCAGTGGAATCGCTTGACATTCCACTTCTAACGAGTGCAGACCGAACCATTTCGTACCAAAAAGAAAGCGCCCCAGGAAGAATTCCTGGGGCACTGCAGATCAATGTGATTGGGTCTGACCGACTACCCCTGGCTGAACAGGCGGCTCAGATCAAGGCCGTCCACCACCGCGTTTCCGTCCAGATCCCCCACGCACGCATCGTCCTGACAGGGACCCCAGCCAGCGAGGATGAACAAGAGATCTGACGAGGTGATGAAGCCATCGTGATCAATATCACCGACGATCGGCGCGGGCGCACCGAGAAGTGTTGCGGCCGCCACATTCGCGCGACCAACTCCGAGCCCACCGACATAACTCGGATTCAGCGCATCGATTGAGACGGCCGATTGACTGAGCTTCCCCATGACGAAGTCGGGGACGAGCGGCGCCGGGATCTCTGCGCTTGGCAGCGTCGGATACTGCGACCGGATCAACGCCGCGGCCCCGGACATGAAGGCGACCGAAAGGCTTGTACCGTTCCAGTGCGCGTAGCCCTCGCCAGGCACCGCGCCGAGAACGGATGTGGTTGGCGAGTAAACGCCTCCGGCGGAGACCAAGCTCGCCCCGGGAGCTGAAAAGTCAGCAGCGGTTCCCCAGTTGGAGAACTCCGCCTTGGTGTCGGCGTGTCCCGTGGCACAGATGGCGAATGATTCCGCCAACGCCGCCGGGTACTCAAGGGCGAGGGGGACTGCGACATTGTCATTTCCCATCGCCGAAATCACGATCACTCCCGCCTGATTGGCATGGGCGACGGCTTCGGCAAGTGCGGCCGAATTGAATCCGGTGGACGCGCTCACATTGATGACTTGCGCCCCATGCGCGACGGCGCTGTCAATGGCTTCGGCGACCGTGAACGCATCGGCTCGCCCTTCGTCGTCGAGGACCCGCAGATGCATGAGGCGGGCCTGAGGGGCGACGAGGCGAATGAGGCTTGTGACATAGGTTCCGTGCCCCACGCCATCGTCAGTGACGCCGTCATTGTCGTTGTCGATGCCATCACCTTCGTCGAGCGGATTGGCGTCGTGACCGACGAAGTCCCACTGGAAAACGCTGTGTGGGCCTCGGACCGCCTCATGGGTTGGATCGACGCCGGAATCGAGCACGGCAATCGTGACCCCCTGGCCGAGAGTGAAGTTGTGCGCGGCCGTCAATCCGAGCAATTGTCCCGCGTACTGGTCGTGGTACTGCGTGGCACCGATTCCCACATCCGACACCCACAGGCTCCCCGTCTGTCCATTGACCGCGTGTGCGGTGTAGTTCGCCTCGCCGTAGACGAGCGTGCCGGCCGCAACCATGCTCGTGAGAACCTGCTGGACTTGCGTCTGAGTATGTCCCTGTCGCAACTCGTAGGAGTACAGCCGGGTGTTGTCGCCGGCGAACTGCCCTTGATTGTCGATATCGGAGCAGTGGGGATTGAGCGCGTTCGCCACGGTCCCCCAGCCCACGCCTGATGTGCGCTTGACAACGGCACTGAACTCGATCTCGTGATCACCATCCGCCGACACCGGGAAGGCGACGGCGAGTGCAGCAAGTGCGAGAACGCTCGCTCGGTTCTTCATATGGGAGTCCTTTCTGCGTTGCGTCGACGCAAGGTTACGCTTTCCGGAGTCGCCAAAGGGACTGTATCGCGCACGCTCGTCAAGTACAGCACGGTGGTGAGAAAAGTCATTCATTGTTCATGCTCCAATCAGTGCGAAGGGCGCCCAGTGGGCGGGGTGGGGAGTCCTTTCCATCAGGTCGAGTGTGAGTCGTTGGCACGCATCCGCAGCCCGCCCCGGCGCAGCCGCGGCAGAGAGTCCATAAAAACAGGTCATGGCGTCCGCCGCATGGCCATCGTGCACGGGCCAGAGCGTCGCCAAGAGTTGATTCGTCGAGTTCCCAAGGAACGCGCCGGAGAGCCCGAGGAGCTCATCGCCGTCGCGGACCGCGCCCGCGGCGGTCTCGCAACCGCTCAAGACCACCGTCGACGGCGTTCGCGCCAAGGTCGCGATGTCGCGGGCCGTGAGCCATCCGTCGGCCAACTTGAGACCGCTCGCGCGCGGTGCCTCGGGGAGGAAGAATCCGTGGCAGGCAAGGTGGACTCGATCCGACTCGAGCAGGAGTGATTTCACCGCAGCAACCGTGGCCCGCTCACCCATGAGTGGATCTGCATCACCGACGAGCGATGCAACTTTCCTCACTTCGTCGCCGATGCAAGGTGCGGCAGGGTCGGGGACCCCGACGACACGCGTCGTCGTGGTTCGCGATGGCGCGGATGTACGCGACACGAGTTCCGACCAGACGCTCGCGCTCGGGGAGTAGCTGACGGCATGCGAGTGCGCAACGAATCGCCCGTTGGAGACGAGCGCGTGGAATGGCAGTGTGTGCAGCGGACCGTGTGGAACGATCACGACCCGTTCAGCCCCCGCGAGGTGCTTCGCGACAGGAGTCCAAACGAGTTCGGCGACGCGTGCGAGTACGGCTGATGCGTCGTCAACGAGACGGGGTCGCATCGACCCGGACTGGCTCAGCCCCCGGCGCAGTTGGAATCCAAGGCGGCCGATCGCGTCGCACAGAGACGAGTCGTCGCAGCCAAGTGGGACCGCCGTGGTCCTTTCGTCGACGGTGGCGAACGCCATCCACTGGCCCTGCGCTCGGAAATAGGCCAAGAGTGCCGTTCCCCGCGGGACGCGTGGTGGGCGCAGTGACGCGGCCGTTGTCGACATCCGAGTGAGCGCCGTCAGTCCGCCGATCGACTCGGCTTCAAGGAGGCCGATCTCGCCTTCCACACGCGCGATCTCGACGCGGACAGCCTCGGGGAGTCCATGCCGGATGCCCTTCTGGGAGTCGCTCGCGACGCGCGAATAGAGCGCATCGAGCCGAGCGCGAAGGTCGGAGAGTTCCGCGCGGCGGGATCGATCGTGCGACGGCGCTGGCTCGCCGATGGCCTGCCGCATTCGGTCGAGGAGCGCACGACTCTTGGCCTGCTCGGCGACAGCGAACGCTTCAGCGGTCGCCGCGGGCGAGCCGTCCTCGAGAAGTGCTGCGACAAGTTCTTCGTAGGCCGCGAGGCGTCGTCCGAGGAAGCCGGCACGGGTGCGCTCGGCTTGCAGTGAGCCGCGCATTTGCTCGATGATCGTGACCGCGCGGCGCGCGTCGCGGGAGGCATCGGCGGGTCGCCGGGAACGGCGAAGCAGCATGGCGCGAAGTGCCAGCGCATCGGCCTGCACAGGGGGAACGCCCGCCACGGCGGCGTGTTCGAGCGCGGACTCTGCTTCAGTGATCGCCGATGCAAGCGAGCCGGACCGCTCTGCGACCACCGCAGCGTGAAAGTGTGCCATCGCGTGGTCGAGCGGGCCGGTGAGGCTGTCGCGTGCGACGCCCGCGAGCGACTCGCGCGCCTCGCCCAATCTCCCTGCTCGTGCGAGCACAGAGGCGCGCTGCAGGAGGGCGCGGGACCGCTCGGTCTCATTGCCGAGTTTCGCCGCGCGCGCGGCGGCCTCGGCGAACGCCGCGGCGCCGGCCTCGGGTTCACCCGTGGCATCGAGCACGCGGCCCTGGCCCACGAGGGCGCGCAGCGCCTCATAGGCCATCGCGAACCTGTCGAACAGTTGTTGTCCCGTCGCGTACCGGACGCTCGCGACTTCAGGAATGCCGAGCATTTCAAAGACTTCGCCCTCCTCGACGAGCATCCGCGCCGCGTGCGCCGATGGGGTCTCTCCGAGCCGGTCCCTCGCCCGCGCGAATCCTTCGAGTGCCTCCTGATAGCGGCCCTCGCGCGAAGAAAGGTCAGCGAGGTTGCCTTCGACAACGGCCGCCGCCATCCCTCCGTCGACGGCGAAGTGTGAACGCGCGCGGCCGAAGGCCTCGCGCGCGTCGACGAATCGATCCAGCAGGAAGAGCGACTCGCCGCGAGCATTCTCGACATGCGCGGCGAGGTCCGGCTGTGTGCCCAGCGCGGCTGCGGCAGAGTCAAGTGCCTTGAGCGCGGCCCCGGGATTCCCCAGCGCCTTGTGGATGTTGCCGAGGTTGATCTCGACGCGTGCGGCGATGAGGTGCTCTCCGAGCGCATGGAGCTCCTCGCGCGCGATGCTTCCGGCCTCAAGCGCCTCAGGGGCATGGCCCGTCACGAGCAGCGGCTGCATCTGCACGGTCAGGCACCGTGCCGCCTCGACCCTTGCGCCGCCGCGGATCGCGTCGTCACGAGCCAGCCGCGCAAGCGCGAGCGCATCAGCGAACGCCCCCGATGATGCGAGCGCCGCCACGCGAGAGCGGCGGGTTCGCGCGAGCGCGTTGGTGTCACCGAGCGCGGTGGCCGTCACCACCAAAGCGGCACTCGCTGCGAGCGCGCGTGCGACATCGGTCGTCAACAATCGATCGCATGCGTCGGCGTAGTCGCAAATCGCTGCGGCGGGCGAAGGATGCCGACCCAAGGCCGCGAACCGCGCGGAGTCGTCCAACGCGACAAAGTCAGCGATGGCAGGGCGCTCGTCTTCGTGGGTCCCTGTCATTGGACGAGCACCTCTGCCACGCAGATCGGACCTCCCGGCATCGCGAAAGCGATGTCGTAGGTGCCGGAGGGAAGCGTCGCGGAGAAAAAGCCCAGGTCATCGAGCGTTGTGGATGCCGCTTCGACTCCTGACTTCGCGACGAAAGCAACTGGAATGCCGTTACAGTCGATGCCCGCATCGACCTGCCCGCGGACGATGCCGCAGTGCGCCGTGCTTTTGCGGACGGGCTCGATCTCAAGGTCGATGTGCGTCTGCTCTTGCGTGAATCCCATCGTGCGGATGGAATCCCCTCGCAGCGCGGCGCCGGCGAAAAGCAGGTCATCCTGTACGAGCGTCGCCACAGCGGCACGCAAACGACTCCACCACGGCGCTGAGTTCGCGTCAGCCGTCGGCAGCAACCGCGAGAGCGCGAGCGCCCGGACACGCGTTGCCTCGCTCGGCGTCGACAACACGACAGCGGCGACACGCGGACCGAGGAACCGCTCAAGGTCCGCAGGGTCGGGGTTGGAAGGCCGTTCGCGCAATGAATCCTCACCCCCTATGAGCGAACGAGGGAGGGGGTGATACCTCAATCCTTCGGGTTTTTCGGTTGCCGGATCACAGCAAAGTCCAACTACCTACTGAGTCCCATTCGCTTGAGAATCTCACTCAGTTTCGCCATGCAGCGGATGCGTGTTGGTCCGATACTTCCCATCGGTATGCCAAGTTGCTTCGAAATCGTCTGATAATCCGATTCGGCTACCCCGCCAAAGATGAGGAGCAATAGTTGCTGACAGCGACCGCCGAGCTCGATGAGTCCCTTGCGGACGAGGTGCACTTCTTCCACATCGGTGATGGTGTCTTCGTGCGGTTCGGACACGCTGACGAAGTCCGAGTCCAAGTTGACGGATCGCGACCGTGCCCGCGAAACTCGCCAGCACTCTCGGTGCGCTGATGTCATCAGCCATTTCGGTAGCGCGGTCGTTCGTTGGAGTGACCCGAGGCCGGTCACGAGGGCTGCGAACACCGCCTGATGGACATCGTCGCAGTCACTCGTGGGCAGGCGGTATCGCCTTGGAATGCTGTAGACGAGTGCCGTGTACCGATCGACGAGCGTCTCCCACGCGCGCGCATCGCCCGCGCGGCACTGCGCGATGAGCGCGTCGTCCGAGGGATCTTCCACGCGACGCACCGTACCATCGTCAGCGCATGTCGGCCTCCGCACCAATGTCGGGCGGAACGAAGTCGCGGAGGGTACGCCTTGCGCTGCTCGTCGCGCTGGTCCTTCTCGGCGGTGGCACTCTCTACGCGATGATGGACGCTGCCGAGCGGCGGCACCTTGAGAGTGAGTTCAGCGGACTCGCAAGGCGCGATGTCGATGCGATGTCCGCTGCATTCGAGGTCGTTCAGACGCGGCTTCTGGCACTTGGCCAGCTCTACGCTTCCAGCAAAGAAGTGGATGCCGACGAGTTCGTCACGTTCGTCAGCGGGCTTCCGGACCTGACCGGGGTTCAGGCCTATGAGTGGATCCCGCGAGTGCGAATGGCGGATCGTGCAAGCTTCGAGGCCGCGGCAGCGGCGGAGGGACTTGTGGGGTTTTCGATCCGCGATCGAGACGGGGGGGAGTTCCGCGAGTCCGCCGAGCGCGAGGAGTATGCGCCGGTCCGATTCGTGTGGCCGCTCGCAGGGAACGAGCCCGCCGTGGGATTCGACCTTTGGTCCAACGAGGCGCGCCGCACGGCGCTTCATCGCGCTCGCGACACCGGCGGCATGGTTGTGACGCCGCCGCTCACGCTCGTGCAAGAGCGGGGCAGCCAGCTCGGAGTTCTTGTCGCGCTGCCCCACTACACAAATGGTGCTCCCCGCACGACTCTTGAGGAACGGCGGAAGAATTTCGTGGGCTACACGCTCATGGTCTTGAGGATGGGCGACTTCGTCGAGGGTGTCGTCACCGCGAACCGATCGTCGCCGGCGGGGCTGACGGTGATGCTCCGTTATGCGGGCGGCGCAGGGCAGCCGAGCGAGATCTATACGCACCGCTCTCGCGCGGCCGCGGCCGACTTCTCGCTCGCGCGGCTTCCTGACGGGCTGGTGTACGCGCGCCGGCTCGGTCCCGAACACGGGGACGCTGACGAAATGGGTGCGGAGCGAGACCTTGAAGCCGTCGTGACGCCGTCGAGTGGATTCGCGCGCAGGCACAGTTCGGGAATCCTGCCCGCCGCGCTCATTGGCACTTCGATCATTACCGTGCTCACGGTGGCGCTCCTCTTCCTTGCGGAAGCTCGGTACCGCATCAACGAGGACCGATCGCGCCTCAGGTTGGCCGAAGAACTGTCGCGGGCGTTGGTCGCCGACGCCGCCAACAAGTCGAAGAGTGAGTTCCTCTCGGCCATGAGCCACGAGATCCGCACGCCGAT
>SXGU01252486.1_pt1 | contig 14652 bp, 13 predicted proteins | sample 3174531 | NCBI WGS metagenome assembly SXGU01 (sample SAMN11356863, study PRJNA531348) | freshwater metagenome | isolation source: freshwater sample F1-140 | place: China: Fuxian Lake, Yuxi | collected 2017-12-25
AGCTATCCGGTTGATGCGGGTATTCACGATGCGATGGTGCAGTGGTGGTACGGTCACAATGCCGTGGCCTTCTTTTTGACCACGCCATTCTTGGGTTTGATGTACTATTTTGTTCCCAAAGCAGCCAACCGGCCGGTTTACAGCTATCGCCTGTCGATCATTCACTTTTGGTCGTTGGTTTTCATGTACATCTGGGCGGGGCCGCACCATCTCTTGAACTCGGCGGTGCCGGAGTGGGCGCAAACCCTCGGCATGGTCTTTTCGGTCGCTTTGTGGGCGCCGAGCTGGGGCGGTATGGTTAACGGTTTGCTTACACTTCGCGGAGTGTGGGATAAAGTACGTACCGAGCCGATTCTCAAGTTCTTTGTGGTCGGTATCACCTTTTATGGAATGTCGACCTTTGAGGGGCCGCTACTTTCAATTAAATCGGTCAACTCGCTTGCGCACTACACTGACTGGATCGTTGGTCATGTGCATGAGGGCACTCTCGGTTGGAACGGTTTTATCACCATGGCCATGGTGTACTTCCTTGTGCCCAAGCTTTGGAAGCGCGAAATTTATAGCAAACAGTTGATGAACTATCACTTCTGGTTCGCCACCATCGGTATTATCGTTTACGTCGTTTCGATGTGGATCTCTGGTATTACCCAGGGCCTTATGTGGCGTGCGATGACCGATCAGGCGCGTTTGGTTTATCCTGATTTCGTTGAGACCGTGACCCGCATCGTGCCGATGTATTGGGCGCGTGCCTTTGGCGGTACGCTGTACATTGTCGGGTACTGCTTTATGCTCTATAACCTCGTGAAAACCATCGCCTCAGCGCCGAAGGATCTCGCTGATGAGAAGGCTCAGGTTCCGGCACGTGTTGATCTCAATCAACCTGAACCGTCGGGTACACCTTCGCATCGTCGCCTTGAAGGTATGGTCACCGTATTTACGGTCTTGTCACTGGTTGCCATACTTGTTGGCAGTATCTTCTCGCTGGTGCCGATGATTTTCGCGCATGCCTATGTCGATATGCCTAATAAGATTAAACCCTATACCGCGCTCGAGCTTGCGGGCCGCGATGTTTATATCAAGGAAGGTTGCTACAACTGTCATTCGCAATTGATCCGCACTTCGGTGTCGGAAGTCTTGCGCTACGGACCGGCCAGCCAGATGGAAGAGTCGATGTATGATCATCCCTTCCAATGGGGATCGAAACGTACCGGGCCTGATCTTGCGCGTATTGGCGGCAAGTACCCGGATATGTGGCATTACCGCCATATGATTGACCCCCGCGCGGTGGTCAGTAACTCGATCATGCCTGAGTACGGCTGGCTGGCTAGCACCAAGACCGATTTCGCGATTCTCTCGCGGAAGCTTGAAGTCTTAAAGCAGGTCGGGGTTCCGTACTCGGCCGACGAAATTGCCAACGCCGAGGCGAACGCACGTGCCGAAGCGAAAAAAATCACCGAGGCCCTGGTAGCCGGTGGCGGTGGGGTGACTGCCGATGTTGAAGATAAAGAGATCATTGCATTGATCGCCTATATGCAACGTCTTGGTAAAAACCCGGAGGTCGTGAAATGATCATGCAGGCTTTGCGGCAATTTCCGCTGCCGATATTGAGTTGTACCGCTTTAGTTCTTTTTCTTGCGGTTTTTATCGGTGTCATTGTCAGAACTTTTGTTTTTACATCGAAGAGTGAAGCAGATCTCTATGCTGGCGTGGTGCTCGACCACTCAGAGGCAGATCGGAGGAGCGTATGAGCGATAACAACAAGAATGATCAGAAAGATACCAACACCGCGCTTTCCGCAGAGGAGAGCAAGTACCTGACGGATCACGACTACGACGGTATTCGTGAGTTTGATTTTCCGCTACCGAATTGGTGGCTTCTGACCTTTATTGGTTCGGTTGTGTTCGGAGTGATTTACTACGTCGTTTATCAGTTTGGCCTTGCTCCCAGTCTGCAACAAGAGTTGACGACAGAAATGGCGGCTGTGAAGGCACAAGTGGTGGCGAGCGCTCCACCGGTCAGTAATGTTGACATCGGAGCTGTTCTTACGGAAGCGATGAAGGATCCAGCCAAGATCGCAAGTGGCAAACAAGTTTTCGTTGAGAAGTGCTCGGCGTGCCATGGTGCGAACGGCCAAGGACAGATCGGCCCAAATCTGGCCGATGACTATTGGATCGCCGGTAAGGGTACACTGCCAGAGATCAGAAGCGTCATCGAGGTCGGAGTGCCGGCCAAAGGTATGCCGCCTTGGCAGCAAGCTCTAAAACCAGAAGAGCTGATCAACGTGACCGTATTTATTAAGTCACTTCGTGGTTCAAACCCGGCGGATGCGAAAGCTCCACAGGGAGAGTTAGTTAAGGATTAGAATAGGAATCTCAAATGGCCCTGGATCTGCACCCATCGCGACTAGGTACGACGAACGAAGACGGCAGCAGGGCCTTTGTTTACCCCTCGGATGTGCGGGGTAAATGGAAGAATCGTCGCAAGCTCGCTCATTTGTTGATGCTAGCGATTTTTTTGATCGCCCCGTGGCTTCGCTATGGGGGTGAACAGATGCTGCTCATCGATGTTGTTCACCGCCGCTTTATCTTTTTTGGACATATTTTCTGGTCGCATGATGTACCGGTTCTTTTTCTGCTGGTGCTTCTTGGCTTTGTGACGATTCTTTTCGTAACCACGATTTGGGGGCGTGTCTGGTGCGGCTGGGCATGTCCACAAACAGTGTTTATCGACGCTATCTTCAGGCGAATTGAACGTTGGGTCGAAGGCAACCACCTCATACGTCGCCGCCGAGACGAGCAGCCCTGGTCGTTCAAAAGGTTTTGGCGAAAAACACTGAAGTGGGGCGCTTATTTCGGTGTTTCGATGGTGATCGCGCATAGTTTTATCGCCTATTTTGCCGGTGCGAAATCAATGTTGGAAATGATGGCCCGGCCACCCGATCAGAACTTCGGCTATTTCCTGGTCGTGTTTTCGATCACCGCGTGGATCGCGTTTGATTTCGGTTGGTTCAGGGAACAGTTTTGCATCATCATTTGTCCTTATGGGCGCTTGCAGTCAGTGATCATGAATGATGCCACGAAGGTGATTAAATACGATAGCGGGCGGGGCGAGCCCCGACGAGGTGATGAACCTAAGGGCGAAAAAACAGGGGATTGTATCAACTGTTTTCGCTGTGTATCTGTTTGCCCGACCGGCATTGATATTCGCCGCGGTCTGCAAATGGAATGTATCAGTTGCACGGCTTGTATGGACGCCTGTGACGAGGTCATGAGTAAAGTCGGTAAACCTGAGGGATTGATTCGTTACGATTCTTTGAAGGGGGAAGAGAAGGCAAATTTATGGCGTCCGGAAGCCGTGGCCTATGCGCTCGCTTTCGTGGGGCTGTTGAGTGCATTCGCTTTTGTCCTCTACACCCGTGAGCCGCTTGATTACGAGTTCTTGCGAGGTCGTGGTGAACCCTTTACGCTGGTGAAAGAGGGCGCTGATGATTTTGTTCTTAATCATTTTCAAGTGCAGGTTTCCAGCCAAACGCGTGAGGATGTGAATATTGAATTTAAGGTGTCAGCTGAGCTAGAGACCAGTGGCGTGAAGTTGACAACGCCCTTTCACCCGTTGTCACTGAAAACAGGCGAGATTAAACGGACCGGGCTCTTTATACGCTTTCCGAAGTCCATGGTGAAGAACGGCGTTGCCAAGTTGACCGTGACCACTGAAGCTCAAGGTGGGCAATTGAAAACCATTAACCAGCATGAGATTCGCCTTGTTGGCCCCTTTATGTGACCATGAACAAATGGCGCAAATTGCCCACACGTGGAAGTGGGGTTTGCCGCTTTCGATATTTGGCGCCAGCATTCTCGGGAGTCTCCATTGTGCCGGAATGTGTACGGGGCTGATCGCGGCGATGACCTCCGGTGTGCGCGCCCGGTGGGTTTTCCATGCGGGACGTGGTGTTTCGTATATCGGCCTCGGTGCCTTAGCGGGGGCGCTTGGCGCCGAGATGCCAAAGCTTCCACCACAGCTTGCCACTGCGGCACTGATACTTTTCGCCAGTGCGTTGTTGGTGGTTGGTCTGCGGGCCTTCAATTCTCTTCATCTCGCCTGGCCCGAACCCATCGGTCGGCGTTTTACGGCTTTCTATTCTAGAGTGGTAAAACCAGGATCCAGCGGAGTGGTGGTGCCGGTCCTGGGTGGTTTATTTTTGCCGCTTTTGCCGTGCGGTTGGCTGTATGCTTTTGTCCTCGGAGCAGCGAGTACGGGGTCGGCCGGTTACGGCGCCATCAGTATGGCGGCATTTTTTCTCGGCACACTGCCGGCGCTAGAGGCCGGAGCGTCGCTGTTGACTGGTGGTATTTTGGGTGGCGTATTCGGCAGAGTTTTGCGCCCCTTAAACCAGCGCCTGCCGTGGCTTCCGGGATTGATCTTGATTGCGGCGGGCTTTCTGTCTCTGTTCTTAAAGTTCTTTTAGCGGGCTGTTGAAAAAGGCCCATCTGCTTCGTTGGCGACAGTCATCTCTCCCTGCGAAGCAGAGGAACTGCGCCTCAGTCGAGCTGACTGCCGCCGCCTCGCATCTGGACCTTTTTGAACAGCCCGCATATCGTTTTTCAACAGTCTGTTAGGAGGATTTTCTTATGCGTATCGAGTTTTTAGGTGGTGTCGGAACCGTAACCGGCTCACGGACCATGCTCACGACTCGCGCCGGGAGAGTGCTAGTTGATTGTGGTTTGTTTCAAGGTTTGAAATCACTGCGTCTTAAGAACTGGGATCAATTTCCTGTGGACCCAAAAACTATCCAGGCGATTTTCCTTACGCATGCCCATCTGGATCACTCCGGATATTTGCCGCGAATCGTGAAAGAAGGATTTCGGGGTCCGATTTACAGCTCGATGCCAACCGCAGATCTGTGCAAGATCTTGCTTTTTGACTCGGCGAAGTTGATGGAGGAAGAAGCCCGCTATGCCAACAAGCGTGGCTACTCCAAACACACTCCCGCCTTGCCGCTCTATGAGTCAATCGATGTCGATCGCACGCTCACGCTCTTTGAACCTATACAGGTGGGTGCGCCATTTGAAGCCTTTGGCCTCAGCGCGGAGTTTTTCAAGGTTGGTCATATTCTGGGTGCGTGTGGTATTCGCCTAACGGGCACCTCTGCGGAAGATGCAGCATCGATCGTCTTTTCGGGTGATTTAGGGCGACCGCATGACGAAGTCATGGTTTCTCCCGATGCACCTCTTGAATCGGACTATCTCGTGGTTGAGTCGACCTATGGCGATCGCCGCCATCCACCGGAGACTCCGCTGGATGAACTGGCGAACTGTATTAAGGACGCCATGCAGAGTGGTGGCGTACTTTTGATTCCGGCGTTTACGGTCGGTCGCGCGCAACAACTTCTCTACGCGATCGCGCGCCTCAAGAAAGAAAAGCGAATTCCAGCCATTCCGGTACATGTTGATAGTCCCATGGCGACCGACGTGACCGAGCTTTATATGAAATCAACTGGCTTTCATCGCCTCGGTCCCGATGAGTGTGTGGAAATGTTGCGCGATGAAGTTCGCTTTGTGCGCACTCCGGAAGACTCCAAGAAGCTCGATGAGGCAGGGTCTGCACGCATCATTGTTTCCGCAAGTGGTATGGCGACGGGTGGGCGAGTGCTTCACCATCTGCATGCGCTTGCCGGTGATGCGCGTAACACGATTTTGTTTGCTGGCTTTCAGGCGGCAGGGACCCGTGGCGCAGCACTTGTCTCAGGCATCGATGAGATCAAGATACATGGTCAGTACATTAAAGTAATCGCTCGGGTAAAGAACCTGGGCTCGTTCTCGGCCCATGCCGATTGTGACGAAACCCTGTCGTGGCTCGCGGCGAGACCAAAGAACAAAGCACTCAAGCGCATCTTTGTGAATCACGGTGAACCCTCCGCTGCCGATGCCCTTCGCCGGCGGATAACTGAACGCTTTGGCTGGGAGTGCGCGATTCCAAATATCGGCGACGCTTGGGAATTGTAGAGCTTTCAGGAGGGTATTCTAGTCGGCTTTAAGCATGGAGATAAAGAAAGTCGTCCCGACGCCTTCCTTGCTCTGTGCGCTGATGGTCGCGTTCCATGCTTCCAGCAAGCGATACGAGGTCGCTAAGCCCAAGCCGGTGCCGACGCCGATCTCCTTGGTGGTGAAGAACGGTTTGAAGAGTTGCTGAAGATTGGCCTCCGAGATTCCGCAGCCACTGTCTTCGATACCTAAACGCCAGCGAGCGCCGTCATCGACTGCCAGCACGCGAATTCGATGGCCACGCTCGCGCCCGTTCTTCATGGCGGATTGGATCGCATGTAAGGCGTTTACCAAGAGATTCAGAAAAACCTGATGCAGTTGACCTGAGGCGGCTTTGACGAGTACGCCACGCGGAACATTGATTTCGATGTCAATACGATTACGAGTCAGTTCATGGCCGAGGAGATCCATGACTTCCGTTAAGACCTGAAGCACGTCGGTCTGCCCGACGGTCTGTACTTTTTCGCCGCGGGCGAGTGTCAGCAGTGAATGAATCAATTTAGAAATGCGATCAATTTGACTGACGATGACTGTGGCATTTTTGGAGACCGATGAATCCGACTCGGCATGCATGAGAATGATTTCGGCCCGACCGCGCATGACCCCTAGCGGAGTGCCGATCTCATGGGCAAGGCTCGAGGCGAGTAGGCCCACCGAAGCCAAGCGGTCTTGCTGCAGGATTTGCGCTTCCATTTGCATGCGTTCGCTGACGTCCTCAAAAGCGACCAGGATCGATGGTAGTCCGAGATGCATATAGGACTTGGTTGAAACCTCCAGATGAACACAGTTTCCCTGTGTTGAGGTACAGCTGGCCTTAAAGGTCTTTGGTGCCACTTCATGGGCGGCGGCCACCAGCCGATTGGCGGTCTCGAATGGAAAGAACTTGAAAACACTTTTCCCTAGCAACTGAGTTTGTTTATCTCCGAGGATGCGCGCCGCCGGTTGATTGAGATCGATGATCTTGCCACCTAGGTCGAGAACAATAATGCCTTCGAAGGTGGCATCAAAAATACCGCGAGTCGCATCTTCGCGCTCGCGTAGATCCTGAATATAGTCGGCGCGGCGAACCGCATAGCGAATCGATCGTTCAAGAAGCGGGCCACCGAGTTGGCTTTTGACCAAGTAATCCGAGGCGCCCCGTTGCATGGCTAAAACGTCGGTCTCATGGTCACCCTTACCGGTAAGCAAGATCACGGGCGCAGCACTTGCGCGTTCAGCTACCGTTTCGGCAATTAGGTCCAAACCGGAGTGCGGACCCAGGCGATAATCGACCAAGAAAGCATCGTGTTGATGCTCGCCAATGAGCTTTTTTGCTTTTCCGTAGTCACCTTCCCAATCCAGTGCGATCGGTTGTCCTGGAAGTTCGTCGAGCATGTCGCGAATCACGACATAATCGTCTTCGTCGTCGTCGATCAAAAGGACCTTGAGGCGCGGGTTGATCATGACTGGCCTTTCGCTGGCTGCGTGAGTGGTAAGGTCACTAGAAATTCGCTACCGATTCCAGGCGTGCTCCTGGCGGTGATGCTACCGTGATGACGATCTGTGATTCGTCGGCAGATCGCGAGGCCGATACCGGTTCCCGGAAATTCACGCTGGCTGTGCAGGCGATTAAAGGCGTGAAAGATCCTCTCGAGATTCTCGGGCTGCAAGCCAATACCGTTGTCGCGCACCGAGAGAACACAATTTCCGTCGTCGACAGTGGCGCTGACCGTGACTTCTGCGGGGCGCCCGGGCGCATGGTATTTGAGCGCGTTGGATAAAAGGTTCTGCAAAAGGCGGTGGAGTTCGGTGGGATCGCCCTCGATAGTCGGCAAGTGAGTGAATTTCACTGGGTTCGGTTGCTGCAGTTGTTCGATTTGGATCTCGAGATCACTTAAAACATCTTGCAGTGTTTGATTGAGATCGACCGTTTTGAAAGCTTCGCCTTCATGGGCGGCTCGTGAGTAAGCGAGCAAATCATCAATGAGATTCTGCATGCGCGCCACAGCCCCGTGGATTCTTACGAGATAGTCTTGACCTTCAGGGGGCAAGATCTGTGAGAGCTTGCTCGTGAGACGCTCGCTAAAGGCCCGCACCTTGCGCAAGGGCTCGTGCAGATCGTGCGCCGCCACATAGGCAAAGTGCTCGTGCTCACGCTCGGTCTTCTTTTGCTGTTCCTCACGGAGTTTTCGCTCGCTGATATCAAAACTGATGGCGATAAAGTACTTAACCTTTCCCGCCTCGTCGCTCACAGGAGTGATACGAGTTTCAAGCCAGAGCGTCGGGACGGTAGGCCGGGTGAGTGAAATCTCTCCCTGCCAAAGGTCGGCACCAAGCGAGGCGTCGGCAAGGTCCGGACTAAGCTCACGAAACTCTCGACCCAATATTTCCGCTGGAGTGAAACCTGTCAGTTTGTAGAAGTTTTGGTTCGCACGGGTGATGCAGCCATTAGGGTCAATAGCGATAAGGATCGCTATTCGATCAAGTGCTGCTTCAAGGGAAGTAAGACTTGGGGTGAATGGAGTAGTCATAGTCAGCACCCTTATACACTCGGGTGCTGACACAGGGCCAGCGTGAAGACGCCTTTAGAGGCGGTCGCCTTAGAAACCTCCGTAGATGTAAAAACCAGGGCGCGCCGAGTAGTAAGACGGATAACCGCCACCGTAGCCACCGCCGTAGCCACCAGCGCCTCCATAAGCACCGCCGTAGCCAGGCATTCCGCCGTACCCGCCGTTAATATTCATTGCTTGAACGCAGCCCATTTGGCTTTGGGCCGAACCGATCGGGCAATAACCCTGCGGTAAGCAACCTTGGTAAGTGTAGATCATTCCAGCCGTGCAGCTTGAGTTGTAGCCGCCTGCGCCAGCGCCTGCGCCAGCACCGCCATAAACACATTGAGTGCCGTTGAATACTGTGCCGGGTTGGTTTGCGCATTGCTGGTTATAGCCGCCGTAACCATTTTTACCGTAAAGTCCGTTGTTGTAGACGCAGGTAGCGCCATTCCAAGTCGCGCCGGGTTGATGGGCGCATGGGTTGGCTGCCGGCGGATTGTCTTGTTTGCCGCAAGCTACTGCCAAGACGATCATACCGAGGGCGGAGAGAGTTCCTAAAGTGATTCTTTTCATATCGACCAACCTGCCTAAATATGGATTAAAGCTCGCGCACTAGCGATCCCATGACCTTTGTGCATCTATTTACGCTATTACTTAGCACGTGCCTTGCCATGCTGCTGCTGGGCGTCATAAGCAATGTATTAGCCGTCGGCACAAAATCTCTGCGAAACGACAAAATTTGTGCCGAATTTGGGCGTCAAGCGAGCTGAAAAACGTCCCTCGCGTGGCTCTTCTGCTTTGTTCCTCTGCTTTGTTCCTCTGCTTTGTTCCTCTGCTTTGTTCCTCTGGGATTAAAGAGCACAAAAGCTCTTTAATTGTAGAGCGCGAGTTTGGCGAACCCTTGCGTGATCTTGCCGTGTGCGGTCTTTCTCGCCAACCGGAGAAACCTAAACTATAAGCTGGTTTTCTCCCCAATCAACGAACAACGCCCGCACTGAGAGGCCGAGTTCTTCCTCAAACTTGTCGGGTGCCCGGATGAGTATCAAGATTTCTCGAATTCTGCATGCGGGCTATCTGTTCGAGTCCGACGGAACGCAGATCGTTTTTGATCCCATTTTCGAAAATCCCTTCAGTCACAATTGCTATGCTTTTCCCTGCGTCGAGTTTGATGCCGAGCAGATCAGGAGCCTTCGCCCCCAGGCTGTGTTTATTTCGCATTATCATGATGACCACTGTTCCTTGGACAGCCTTGATTTTCTCGATCGGAATACGCCGATCTATATATATTGTCTCTTTGAAGAACTCTTGGCGATGATCCGAGAGTTGGGCTTTGCCAATGTGAACGCGTTAGCCATCGACGTTCCAGTACAAGTGGGGCCTTTCGAAGTTATCCCGCGCCAGGCCCTTGACGCTGAGGTTGATTCGCTCTTTCAGATCAAAGCCAGCGGACTCAACGTACTCAATGTCGTGGACTCATGGATTGATCCAACGACACTTAGCGAGCTTGTGCAAAACGGTCCTTGGGACATGGTGCTGTGGCCGTTTCAAACCATGCGCGAAGTCGAGGTTCTGGCGCCGTCTCGCGCTTTGCATGCCACGGGCAAACTTCCCTATGAATGGAGCGAGCAGCTTAAGAGCCTTAATCCGAGGTATGTCGTTCCGAGTTCTTGCCAATTCAATTTCGAAATCTGGTCTTGGTATAACAGAGCATTTTTTCCGGTAACGTACCGGACATTTCAACTCGAGGTAAAAGCGGTCTTACCCAACACCGAGATTGTCAGACTTGATCCGTCCGTCACAGTGATCTTGGATGCGAACTCACTAGTATGTGCTGAGCCGCTACCCTGGGTGCGAATCGTCAGTGGGCCTGTAGTGGATTATCTCTATGATGGTGATCTCAAAGCCCCACCCACCGCCGAAATCGCCACGCGATTTCCAGCTTTGACGACGGATGAAGCCGAGCAAGTATTGAACTACTGCCGCTCGGGTCTTTTGCAAAGGTACCGCGAGATTGCGTTGTCGATAGAGACCTACTTTCACAAACCACGCCATTGGTGTCTATCCATTTACAGTCATACTGGCGAGGTCACGCGGTTTCACTACCACCTTAATGCTACCGGTATTGAACTCACAGAGGGCGCGAACGAGCCATTAGCGTGGCTGACAGAAGTTCCTAGTTTCAAACTCTATTCTGCACTTATGAACGGCGAGACTTTGAGTTCGATCTATATTCGCATCAATGATGTGGTCTTCACGCCCGAAATTGAAGCTGAAATCCAGGAAGTCGATGTGGTTGAGGATCCGCTGATCCGTTGCCTCTATAACGGCGTTTTTGGTGGCTATCAAACTGCTCAACTCAAGCGCCTCAAACAGCGTTCCAAGCTCGTCGAGAAAAGACCAATGAGGTCCTAGATGCGCAAAATAATACGGGATTTTTGCAGAGTGACGGAAAGTGGAACAGTTTCGAATTGATTTCAATGCCGCCAGGAAAGCCTCTGTCAATAAGTGTTCTTGCGTTATAGTGCCGAAATTGCTATGCGAGAACGGCAAAAATGAAAGTTCATTACTGGTGTTTTCTGGCTGGTCTTTTTTGGGAGAAGGCATGGGCGATCGATTCCAAGTTAAGCAAGTAGCGACCAAGGTGATCTTGCTCATATTAATGATGAGCAGTGGCCTGGTTGGCGGCGTGGTTCAGGCGCACACACGGGCACAGGCGGTGGCCTTAGATTTACTCGAAGCTCGTCCGCATATTGATCGTCACGGTCAGGTGGCTGATTTACCGCTGGCGCGGGCTCTTGCTTACTTTGATCGCTATGAGAGTAATTTCAAAAACAAGACCTATATGGCTGTCATCGACTTTACCTTGAACTCACTTAAGCCGCGTTTTTTTCTAGTGAACATCCGTACCGGTGCGGTCGAAGACTTTGCGGTGGCCCATGGTAAGGGATCCGATCCGGCGCACTCGAACAATGCTAAGCGTTTCTCGAATCGCGTCGGTTCGAATGCGACTTCGGTAGGCTTTTACCGAACTGCCGAGACTTATTGGGGTACGCATGGGACCTCTCTCCGACTTGATGGTCTATCGAGCACTAACTCCAATGCCCGTTCGCGTGCTCTGGTTGTACATACGGCAAAATATGTGGGTGTGAACTCGGCGCCTGGACGGAGCAATGGCTGTTTTGCTTTGAGCCCACGTGCCACCGAACGTGTGATTCGCAAGCTAGGTGCGGGCGCATTGATTTACGCTTATGGCGGTTCTGGACGCGGCGACCGCTAACTCGAAACACGAGCAGGCTGTTAGCGCCTGAGTCGGCTCGGCAGTCATCTTTTCAGGCGACTAGTGAGTCTGCCCATAGTTCGACGAATGAGATTGGCTCCTTCGTCGATATCAAAAATCCAAGTTAAAATTAAGTACAGTGCTCCGTAAACTCCGATAGGGAAGAGAGCGAGAAAGTTGGCGCGCACGAACCCCAATGATTCGGCGATCAGATCCCCAAGTATCTGATCTAGGGCCAGTGCGGCGCCGGCCGAGATAATGGCGGCCGACCAAACTCGACGTAAAAAACCAGACGAAATCAGAGTCGGGCCGATGCGTTTTTCGAGGCTTCGTTTCAAAAGCATAAACTCAAGCCAACCGACAATCCCTGAAGCCGCGGTGAGGCCGACAGCACCCAAGGCCAACTCCGGGCTTTCAATCTTAGGCAAACCTTCGTAGCTCAAAGCACTTAAGAGCAGCGAAAGGCCGGCGGTGATCTGCGGCCTCAGTGGAAATGCAAACAAGAGTCCTAGAACGACGGAAAACGCAACGCGAAGAAGGGCAAACTTAAGCGGCGTGCGGGTGTCTTTGAGCGCATAGAATGCCGAGGAGTAGAGGCGCCCCCAAGTAGCCGCCAAGACGCCAATCACTGAACCAAGGAGAATCAGCCAAACAAAAACAGTATCATCGGCACTGAATCTCCCGGTTTGATAAAGCACCTGAACGACCTCACGACCGAGGAACGTAAAGGCGATGACCGAGGGTACAACGAAGTATGCGATACGTCGTCGCCCGGCGCTGATACGCTGGCAAAGCTTTCCGAAGGCGTCATCGCCGATCGTTGAAAGCTCAGGCAGCTCGGCTGCCGCCACCGCCATGCCGAAAAGACTGATTGGCAGGAGGTAAATGGTCTGTGCGTAGCCGAGTCCGGCAACTGCGGTGGCTCCGAGAAAACTGGCGATCATGCCATCGATATAGGCGCTGATTTGAACCACGCCACGGCCGAGCATCACAGGTGCCAGGTTGCGGAAAACTTCGCGTACTGGCGCCAGCGTCCGGTCAATGCTGAAGGGAATACGCCCGGCTACTTGAAACACGAACGGAAGTTGCACGGCAAACTGCAAGAACGAACCCACCACGGAGCCCCAAGCCATGTAAACGACCAGGGTCTCTTGGCTGGAGCCAGGGCCATAGAGGCAAAGAGTGGCGATAAGCGCGAGATTCCAAAAGACCGGAGCGACGTAAGAGAGAAAAAACCGTCGGTGGCTATTTAATATCCCCAGGCACCAGGCCGAAAGCGCCAGAAGCCCAACTCCAGGAAACAAAATCCGCACGATGCGAACGGTAAGAGCTTTCAGGTCGCCATCAAAGCCAGGGGCCACAAGATCAACAAGCCACGGCGTGAGGATCACTCCAAGTAGCACCAAAAGGCTCACCACGAGCGTGAGAATCGCCCCGACGGTGCCCGCTACCCGGCGAGCCTCGGCATCACTATGCTGCGCTCTCAAGCGCGCATAGACCGGAATAAACGACGCTGACAACACACCCTCGCCAAAGAGATTCTGCAGAAAATTCGGAATACGCAAAGCAGCACGAAAGGCGCCAGCGGCGTCTGAGTTTCCCAGGTAATGGGCCATAACTTGTTCACGGACTAGACCTAGGATGCGACTGAGAAGAATACCGAGCGAAACCAGATAGGAGGCGTAAGACGTTTTTGATGACGGCGCTTCAGGTATGTTCGCTTGCATCGTCTGATGCTACCGAAGCGCCGAGTCGGGCTCAAGCCCCAAACTTAGAGAGAGTTCAAATGTTGCAGGACAGCCGATACCTTCGACAAATCCGCCTTTGCTTCACGGATAAGGCGAACAGCTTCGGCCTGCAGGAGTTTTCCTTCAGCCATGCGCTGACAAAGCAATGGCTCAAGCGGATCAGTGATCGCATACACGGTTTCGTGTTGCGGCCAAAGATTGTCGGCCTTATTCGAGCCACCGGCGCAAAGCGGGATGAGGTGATCGATCTTGAATTCCTGGCGCGGCATAGTCTGAATCGCGTAGCCGAAGACTTCGTCGTAACGACGGATCAAATCCTTTTTGAGCTCGCGCTCAACATCGCGACGGCAGTAGGCAACCTTCTCCGGATAACGGTAGGTATCCGGGCTATCACAGAGCGATCCGGGCGTCATCGAGACTTCTGGACCGTTGGGATAGGCTTTATTGCCGAGGATCTCTTCAACGCCAAAGGCAAACGTTGGCAAGAGAGCCAACGCCACAAACGACGTCTTTAAGAGAGATTTAAGGAAAAAACGCAAGACGGCGGCCGAACGGATCGGTCGCAGGGAACCTGGTTGAGAACTCATAGATACTCCAATTAGACAGACGTTTACGGTGCCTGGTAGAAACGCCGAACCATATTATCGGCTTATAAGTTAGAGAACGGACTATGCGAACGCCCGCATCTATCGTCTGGTAGCGGGCCCTGAGTCAATCGAATTCACGACATTCGTCGTAAAGACCGCCGGGATCAAAGACCGGAGATGGTCAAGAAATGTGCAGAAAAATTTTCATACCTCCGATCCGTGCTTTATCGTTTTAGGAGGAGACCAAGATGAAGTTGATCGTGCGTGCGTGCCTTCCCTTGTTAGGTATAGGTTTGGCTCTCTCAGCTTGCGGACGTGACTTTGAGGCAACTCCGTGTTTACCGGTAAATAAATGTTACTGAGGGATTTAGCTTTTTTCTTCATTATCCCGCCTTTTTAAGGTTATCGGCCTGTTGCACGAGTTCATTAATTGCTTTAAGCTTTTGTTCCACTTTTTTTCTTAATTGA
>SXGU01407512.1_pt1 | contig 14652 bp, 16 predicted proteins | sample 3174531 | NCBI WGS metagenome assembly SXGU01 (sample SAMN11356863, study PRJNA531348) | freshwater metagenome | isolation source: freshwater sample F1-140 | place: China: Fuxian Lake, Yuxi | collected 2017-12-25
CGACGTCGATGTCGAGAAGGAGCGCATCAGCCTTGGCATGAAGCAGCTCGAGCGTGGCGGCGTCGCCAAGGGTGGCACGGCCGGCAGCGTCAATCGCAACGAAGTGGTGACGGTGACGGTGCTGGAGGTTCGCGACGGCGGGCTGGAGGTGCAGGTCGGCGACGACGGCGCGACCGGCTTCATCAAGCGCACCGATCTCGGCCGCGACCGCGACGAGCAGCGTCCGGAGCGCTTCCAGGTCGGCCAGAAGTTCGACGCGATGGTGATCGGGTTCGACCGCTCCAAGAAGCCGAACTTCTCGGTCAAGGCAATGCAGATCGCCGAGGAGAAGCAGGCGGTGGCGCAGTATGGATCGTCCGATTCGGGCGCATCGCTCGGCGACATCCTCGGCGAGGCGCTGAAGCAGCGGCAGAGCTGATCGGCGACGCCGGACGCAAGAAGCCCCGGCCGTGCGAGCGGTCGGGGTTTTTTGCGTCCATGCTCTTGCCCGGATTGCTTTTTCGCCGAAACGGTGCAACCAAAGTGGACCATTCGCCGCGTGGGGAGCGGCATGGCCAGACGTCCTGCGTGGCTGGACGATGAATGGGGGAGAGCCCTTGATCCGATCCGAACTCGTGCAGAAGCTGTGCGACGATTATCCGCACCTCACCGCCAAGGAGATGGAGCGGGTCGTCTCCGCGATCTTCGACGCGATCACCGGCCAGCTGCAGGAAGGCGGCCGCGTCGAGTTGCGCGGCTTCGGCGCCTGCTCGACCCGCGACCGCGAGGCGCGCAAGGGCCGCAACCCGCGCACCGGCGAGGCGGTCGACGTTTCGGCCAAGCGCGTGCCCTATTTCAAACCGGGCCCGGAAATGCGCGAGCGCCTCAACGTCTGAACGCCCGAACCTGCCGTCAGGGTGCCGAAAACAGGCAGTCGCGCGGCGGCCCTGGCTGTGTCACTATGCCGGCGATGCGGACGTGGCGAAATCGGTAGACGCAGCAGACTTCACAGGAGTGCCCGGGCGGAAACGCCCGGAGTAGAACCGCTCAAATTCGGGGAAAGCTGGGGTGCCAAGCCTTGCCGATCCCGAGCCAAGCCTGGCGTCCAGCCGGGAAGGTGTAGAGACTAGACGGGCGGCGCCTAAACCTCGGGGCTTCGGGGCACGGCGAAGGGATAGTCCAGACCACGAACGGCCCGCTCTTGCCGGCGGGGCGGCGGCGAAAGCCGAGGTGGTAAGAAAATCTGCTTCTCGAACGAGAGTGCGGGTTCAAGTCCCGCCGTCCGCACCATTCGGGTCGGCTTGTGGCTGCACCCGTGCAGCCATTCCCCTGCCCGGACCGAACGCTGCGCTGACGCGTTCCTGGGGTTAACGTACGAGGATTTGGCAAGGGTCGATGCGGGCGTCGAATGGAGCGAGTTGAGCCCCCGGTGATCTGGCCGGCGTTCGGCGGCGAGATGGCGCGTCGCCTCCGGACGTATGACTGGGCGTCCACGTCGCTCGGGCCGAACGGGGGCTGGCCGCGAAGCCTGCGCATGGCGCCGGACATGATGCTGGCCATTGCGGGGGCTGCCAACATCCTGTGGCGGCCCATGACCGCGCCCATGCCGAGCGACAATGGCGAGAGCCGATTGACGCGCACCGGCTCGCCGGCGCCGAGTTTCGCCTTCGCACGCCGGGCGGCGGGTGGCGCTGGATCAACCTGCCCGCGGCGCCCGAGGTCATCGGGCGCCAGGAGATCACAATGACCAGCACCGGCCCCTCCTATCACCTGGTGCGAGGTGTCGATGACGTCCTGATCACCGCCGAGCTGTCGACCCGGCCTTCCCCGAACCCGGACTACCAAGCCGAGAGCCGAGCGCTTGGGCTTCTGGCCCAGGAAATGGCCACCAATCCACGCGGGGTGCTGCAGAAATGCGCCGAAATGGTGATGGAGCTGTGCCATGCAGAATCCGCCGGCATCAGCATCCTGGAGCCCGGCGGAACGAATGAAATTCTCCGGTGGCACGCCGCAGCAGGCGCCTTAGCGCCGAACCTTCACGGCACCATGCCCTGCGAGGCGAGCCCGTGCGGAACGGTGATGGAGCGCGACCGCCTCCTTCTGTTCAACGAGGCCGAGCGGTTCTTTCCGGACCTCCGGGACGTCGAGCCACGCATCTACGAGAACCTGCTCGCGCCCTGGCATGTGAAGGGCAAGGCGGTCGGAACCCTCTGGGCCATCAAGCACACGCCCGAGGGCCGGTTCAATGCAGAGGATGCGCGCGTCCTGCAAAGCCTTGCCCGCTTCGCCGCAGCCGCGTTCCAGATGATCTCGGCCCTCGATCAGGCCACGGCCGAACGCTCAGCGCTCCAGACCAGCGAAGGGCGGCTGCGCAGCGTGCTCGACGGGATGGATGAAGCGTTCAGCCTGATGGATCGAGACCTGCGGATCATCACCCAGAACAAGGCCGCGCTGGCGATAGACGGCCGGCAGTTCGAAGAGCTGCGAGGCCGCAAGCATTCGGAAGTCTACCCTGACACCGACCCGAAGGTGATCGCGCTCTACGAACGCGCGCTCGCCGAAAGCGAGTCGGTGTCGCTGGAGCATAGCTACGGTCGGCAAGGCAGACGTGCCTCGTGGTTCGAGATGCGCGCGTTTCCGGTTCCCGAAGGCCTGGCGGTTTTCTGGCGGGACATTTTCGGATCGCAGGGAGGCCGAGGAAAAGCTGCGCGAGAGCGAGCAGAGATACCGGTCCCTATTCAACAACGTCATCCAAGGGCTCGCGATCAGTCAACTTGTGCGGGACGAGCAGGGCCGCGTCGTCGACGCGTGCTATCTCGATCTCAATCCTGCCTACGAGGCGCAGACCGGCTCCGCACGTGCCGAAGCGATTGGCCGTTTGGCGTCCGAGATTTTCCCGCTCATTGGGCCATTCTGGCTGGAGATGGCGGAGCGCGTTGTTGAGACAGGCCAGCCTGAGCGCACCGAACGCTTTGTTGCCGATGTTGACCGATGGTTCTCTTTCGACATGGCGCCTTTCGAGCAAACTGACCAATTCGTGGTGTTTTATGACAACATCACAAACCGCAAGCGGGCCGAGACGGTGCTGCGCGACCAGGAAGAACGGCAGGCGTTTCTGCTCCAAGTCGGTGATGAGATGCGGGCTGCGGCCACCGACGAAGCAAAGATCGAGGTTGCGACGCGCATGGTCGGTGTGCGGCTCAACGCTTCGCGAGTCTTGTGGGCGGAATACGACTGGGAGGCGAATCTCGCCCACATCTTCAACGGCTGGTTTGCCGATGGAGCGCGACCTTTCCCAAGGGTCATGCAGCTCGCGGAATATGACGGCGAAGTTCTGAACCAGCTGAAGGCCGGCAGAACCGTGCGAGTCGATAATGTCGGCCTGCTCACTGACGAGCCCGCTTATGCTGCTATCGCCGATGCCGGTGTGCAGGCGCTTTTGAGCCCACCGCTGGTCGTGGGTGGCAAGCTGAAAGTAAACCTCAGCATCCATCAGCATGAGCCCCGCACCTGGACCGACGATGAGGTGGCGCTTGTCGAGGAGGTTGCGGACCGGCTGTGGGCGGAAGTCGAGCGCGCCCGTGCCGAGGCGGCGCTGCGCGAGAGCGAGGGGCGGTTCCGGGCGATCGCCGAACAGGCGGTCGACTATGCCATTTTCACGACGGACGCGGACGGGCGCATCGACAGCTGGCAGCCAGGGGCGGCCGCCGTGTTCGGCTGGTCGGCCGAGGAGGCGATTGGCCGAGACGCGGCCATGCTGTGGACACCCGAGGACCGTGCGTCAGGCGAGGACGAAAAGGAGTTCAGGGAAGCGCAGGAGACGGGAATGGCGCCCGACGTGCGCTGGCACCTGCGCAAGGACGGCTCGCGGGTGTTCATCGACGGAGTCGCGCGGTCGCGCCAGTCCCGCGGCGAACCTCGAGGTCTCCTGAAGATCGGGCGCGATATGAGTGATCGCCATCGCGCGGAGGAGGCGCTGCGCGAGAGCGACGAGCGCTTCCGCCAGTTCGGCGAGGCTTCCACCGACATCGTCTGGATACGGAACGTCGCCACGCTGGAACTCGAATATGTCAGCCCGGCGTTCGAGCCCATCTACGGCCGCACGCGCGCAGAGATTGGCCGCGAGGTCGACCGCTGGACGAGCCTCCTCCATCCCGACGACCGCGAGCGGGTCATGGCCGATTTCGACCGGGTGCGCAGTGGTGAAAGCGTCACGCACGAGTTCCGGGTCATCCGCCCCGATGGGCAGGTGCGTTGGCTTGACGATCTCGACTTTCCTCTCCGCGACGAGGCCGGACGGATCACGCGCATCGGGGGCATCAGCCACGATATCACTGCCGTCAAGCGCGCCGCCGATGCGTTGCGGGAGAGTGAGGAGCGGTTCCGCTCATTCGCCGACGCCACCGAGGAGGTGCTGTGGATCGTGGACGCCGCCACCCTGCAGCTGGAATATGTCAGCCCCGCTTACGAGCGCATCTGGGGCGAGCCGCGCGAGCCGATCATGGCCGATCTGGGCGAATGGGCGGCGCGCATCCACCCCGACGACCTTCCCGGACCCGGCGAGGGGCTGGAGGCGCTTCTCGCCGGACGCAGCTTCACCGCCGATTACCGGGTCCGGCGCCGCGACGGCACGACCCGCTTCGTACGCGACACGGGCTTCCCCATCTTCGATGAGAAGGGCCGCGTCCGGCGCCTCGCCGGCGTCGCGCAGGACCTGACGGACCGCCGGGTCGCCGAGCGCGCCCTGGCCGAAGGCGAGCGCCGCCTGCGCACGCTGATGGAGGGCATCCCCCAACTCGTCTGGCGCTCCAGCGACAAGGGCTGGTGGACCTGGTCGAGCCCGCAATGGCAGGACTGCACGGGCCAGACTCAAGAGCAGAGCCACGGGCTCGGCTGGCTGGAAGCGCTGCACCCGGACGATCGCGCCGCCGCCATTCGGGCTTGGGAGCTGGCGCTCCCGCACGGCATGCTCGATGTCGAATACCGCGTCCGGCGGGCGAGCGACGGCGCCTATCTCTGGCACCACACCCGCTCGGTGCCGGTCCGCGACGAAGCGGGGGGCGTCATCGAGTGGCTGGGCACCACCACCGACGTTCAGGTGCTCAAGGAGCTGCAGGAGCGCCAGGCCGTGCTCGTCGCCGAACTCCAGCACCGGACGCGCAATCTGATGGGCGTGGTGCGGTCGCTGTCGGACAAGACGGCCCGCTTGAGCGCCGACCTGCCCGATTTCCGCGTTCGCTTCCGCGACCGCCTCGACGCGTTGGCGCGTGTGCAGGGACTGCTGTCGCGGTTGAACGACGTCGATCGCGTGACCTTTGACGACCTGATCCGGACGGAGCTGGAGGCGATGGACGGTAGTGCCGATCGCGTGATCCTCGAAGGACCGTCGGGCATCCGCTTGCGCTCCTCGACCGTGCAGACGCTGGCCATGGCGTTGCACGAGCTCGCCACCAACGCCGTAAAATACGGCGCCCTTAAGCAGCCGCAGGGTCAACTGGCGATCAGATGGTCGCTCGATCGGTCGAGCGAAGACGGCAAGCCTTGGCTGCATGTCGACTGGCGCGAGAGCGGGGTGGAAATGCCGTCCGCCTCGTCGGCGCACGGGAGCGGCCAGGGACGCGAACTGATCGAGCGCGCCCTGCCCTATCAGCTGGGCGCGACGACCACTTACACTCTCGGCCGCGACGGGGTGCACTGCACGATCACGATCCCCGTCTCCGCCACCGCCGAGGCGAACGGCCGTGGCTGAGGCCTCACTCCGCGGCTGTCACATCCTCGTCGTCGAGGATGAGTACATGCTCGCCGACGAGCTGCAAACTGAACTGGAGGATATCGGGGCTACGGTCATCGGACCAGCTGGAAACATCGACAGCGCCCTGGATCTGATCAGGTCCGCGCCGCATCTCGATGGCGCTATTCTCGACTTGAACCTCGGCGGGGCACCGGCCTTTTCGCTCGCAGACGCCCTGATGACGCGCGGCGTACCGCTTGTCTTCGCCACCGGCTACGACTTCAGCTCGGTTCCCGAGCGCTTCTCCCATGTGACGCGATGTGAGAAGCCCATAAACATCCGGCGTATCACTGCCGCGCTTGGCAGCACGATCCAGACGTGACTCGCCGGGCGCTGCGATCAGGTGGACGCGTTCGGCTTCGACGTCGCGAGTGTCTCGAAAACCCGGACCAGCTTCTCGGGGCTCACCGGCTTCTGAACGCTCATCGTATCCACAAAGCGCTCGGGAAGCGCCGCGCGGTCGTATCCGGTCACGAACGCGAACGGCAGCCCGCGCGACTGGAGCGCGTCGGCGACCTCGAACGCCATCTCACCTTGTAGATTGAGGTCCAGCAGCACCGCGTCGATCTTCGTCCCCGCTTCGATCTGAGCGCGTGCTTGCGCCACGGTAGCGACTGGTCCGAGCACCTCCACCCCCGCATCGGCGAGAGCGGCGCGTGCATCATCGGCGATGTAATATTCATCCTCGACAATAAGAACGCGCGAACCCGCGAGTGCGTGTGAGGGCATCGATCGCTCCTTCTTCCTTTTCAGCCAGGCTAGCATGCGGACGGCGGTAACGCACAGCTAAATGACTGCGCCGCATGATTTCCCGGCGAGCGGACCTTTCTCGATCAGCCCGGGAGCAATCGCTAGCTGCTGACGTTAGACCAGGATGCAAGACGGGAAGGAAAGCGCAGGCCTCGACGCGGCGACTGCGGACCAGTCGGCCGCGGGGCGCAAGATCGAGGATTTGAGCGAAGCCCTTGCATCTGCCCAGGCGCGTGTGCGCATCCTCGAGCATGAGCTTCAGCACCGCGTGCGGAACATGCTTTCAGTGATCCGATCAATCTTCCGCAGAACACGCGAGAACGGTGCCAGCGCGGAGGAATTCGCCGAACACTTCCAGGGGCGGCTGGATGCAGTCAGTCGGTACCAGGCATATGTCGACGACGAGGGCTCATTCGGTATCGAGCTCGAAACCATGCTCCGAGACGAGCTCATGCAAGTTCAATGCATGGACGGCCCGAACTGCACGATAAGCGGTCCTCCCGTCCATCTCCGGCTGAGGACGGCCGAGCTGATGGGACTGGCGCTCCACGAGCTCGCCACCAACTCGATCAAATTCGGTGCGCTCGCGCACCGCGGACAGCTGTCCATCGAGTGGTTCGTCGAGGAGCAATCGGAAGGTCGGCTTCTGCGGTTCCGATGGGCCGAAACCGGCGTACCCCAGATCGCCCTGGCGCCGCGCCCCTCCGGATTTGGACGCCAGCACATCGAGGACGCTTTGCCCTACCAGCTTGGGGCGACCACCAGCTTCGACTTGAAGCCAGGCGGGCTCGAATGCGTGATCCTGCTGCCGTTGCACGGTGCGCAGGTGAGCGTCGGCGATCGGAATGAGCAGGCGATCGATCAGTCGCCCCTGCTGTCATCGGAAGCCGGGATGGAACGATGAGCACGACGAGCTCCGTGCATCCTGACCTGTCGCCGATCTCAACGCGGTTGTCCCGGCTCGCCGCGCTCAACCATGCCGAGCTCGAGGCGTTGCAGCTTGCAGCCAATGCTTCCAAGCGTTTCCCGGCACGACGCGAGCTTGTCGCGGAGGGCGCGCCGCTTCGCGAGCCCCGTGCGCTGCTGAGCGGCTGGGCCTGCCGGCAGCGCATCACCATCGATGGTCGTCGGCAGATCCTGAGCTTCCTTCTGCCCGGCGACCTGATCGGCGTGTGCCGGCACAGCAACCCGATCGCCTCGACCTCGATCCTGTCGCTGACGGAGTTGATCCTGTGTCCGGTGCCTGCAGCCGATGGCGCCGAAGGCCTTGCGGAAGCCTATGCCCGCAGCGGGGCGCTGGAGGAGCACCAGTTCCTGGCTCAGATCACGCGACTTGGACGACTTGATGCGCGCGAGCGTATGGCGGACTGGTTTCTCGAGACCCGAGAAAGGCTCATGCTTGCAGGCCTGGGTGGCGGGGATGAGTTCCCGCTCCCGCTGACCCAGGAGATGCTGGCCGATGCGCTCGGGCTCACCTCCGTTCATGTGAACCGAACCCTACAGGGACTGCGCCGAGACGGCCTGCTGGCCCTCCGAGGAGGAATGATCTCGCTTCCCGACCCCCAAAGGTTGGAAGAGCTCGTCGACTTCCGCCCTGCCCGCGTCAGTGCCGACGATTGCGCCACTGCTGCGTCCCGCTGACCCGGTCAGCGACCAAGCCCGCGCGCGGCCCATGACCGGCTCGGCGGGCGCGTTCGCCTGGACGGTTTAGCCGCCCAACGCCCGCTGTCGACCGCGACGCGCGCTCGAAATATTGATGACGGAGCATGCCTAGAATCGGCTTGATCTTTCGCTTGATCGGGCCGGCATAGCCCTTCACCGTCCGTGGGCGGTTCTTGGATGTGGGATAGTCGCGGATGAATCTGTCGCACAATTCGCTGACGGTCGACGCGGCACGGGTGCGCCGCTCTTCCCGCGCTCGGACCACGGCCGCGCCTCGCCTCGGCCAGGAGATCCTGCGCGCCCGCAGCCCTGAAAATGGGTTCGCCGAGAGCGCGCACGCGGTCGCGTTGTGCCCCGTTCCGGACGGCTACGGACTAGGCGCATGTTCGTCGGATCAAGCCTAAGTGGCTGATCGTAGCGCACGATGAGCGACCTTCCCGCGCCCGTGCCGGCGGCAACGCTCGTGCTGATGCGCCCGGCCGCCATCGGGCCGCCGCAGCTGCTGATGACTGAGCGGGCGCGCCACATGGCGTTCGCCGCCGGCGCCTATGTTTTTCCGGGCGGCCGGATCGATCCGGCGGATCACGATACCGCTGCCTGGCTCGGCGATTCTTCCGCGGATGCGGCGGCGCGCGTCGCGGCGATCCGCGAGACGATCGAGGAGACCGGGATCGCGCCCGCTCTGGTGCCCGTGCTCGCTGCCGACGCGGTCGCGGCGATACGTGACCGGCTGGGCATCGGAGCGCCGCTGCACGACCTGCTCGATGAACATGGCGCCCGGCTCGACCTGGCGGCGCTGACGCCGTTCGCGCGCTGGTGTCCGAACTTCAGGGAAACGCGGCGCTTCGACACCCTGTTCTTCCTCGCGGCCGCACCGGCGAGCAGCGCGGCGGCGCCGCAGGTCGACGCGGCCGAGGCGGTGCATGCCGTATGGATCACTGCCGCCGATATTCTCGACGAGATCGCTGCCGGACGCGCCGCCGCGATCTTCCCCACCCGGCGCAATCTCGAGCGCCTGGCGCTGTTCGGCTCGCTCGACGAGGCGATCGCCGATGCCGCCCGGCACCCGGTGGAGCGCATCACCCCGTGGGTGGAGACGCGCGACGGGACGCCCCACCTCTGCATCCCGGAAGACGCCGGCTATCCGGTCACGTCCGAGCCGCTGGCGACGGCACGGCGGAGCTGAGGGCAACCCGCGCCGCCGCCCGCGCGTAGGGGGCCGATGCGCATCATTCCGATCCTCACGCGCCTGCTGCTCCTCGGGCTGCTGCTGGCCGGCGCGCTGCTCCTCTACTTCCACGCGCGCAGCCACCCAGAGGATCTGCCGTGGACCGAGCTCGACCTCGCCCAGCCGGTCGGCGCCTTTACCGGCCGCAAGCTCGCCGGCCTCGCCGATGACGAGGCGCGGTGCCAGGCGCTGCTGTCCCGCGCGGGCGTCCGCTATGTTGTGCTGCCCGCGCGCCGCGGCGGGCCGCAATGCGGCTATCCGGCAGCGATCCGGCTGCGCGATGAGGGCGCGCTCGATCTCGCCTGGCAGCCGGCCGGGCTCGGCGTGCGCTGCCCGGTCGCGGCCGGGCTGGCGCTGTGGGAATGGCACGTCGTGCAGCCGGCGGCGCTGGAGCATCTCGGCCAGAAGGTCGCCGCCGTCGAACATTATGGCAGCTACAGCTGCCGCCGGATCGGCCCGGATCGCGGCTGGAGCGAGCATGCCACGGCCAATGCGATCGACATCGCCGCCTTCCGCCTGGCCGACGGCACGCGCATCAGCGTGGTGAACGACTGGGCCGGTGACGATGCGCGGGCGCGCTTCCTCCGCGCGGTGCGCGACGGCGCCTGCGACCTGTTCGCAACCGTGCTGTCGCCGGACTACAATGCCGCGCATCGCGACCACCTGCACTTCGATCAGGCGGCGCGCGGCGCGACGAGTTGGCGCGCGTGCCGATGAGCATCCGCCCGACAGCAAAACGCCTCCGGCCGGTCACCCGGCGGAGGCGCTTTGTCTAGGTCGCAGCGGGCGTCCGCCCGCGCTTGATCAGCTCAGATGCCGGGACAGGTGCTTGTTCATCTCGAACATCGTCACCTTCTTGGTGCCGAATACCTTCTCGAGCTTGCCGTCGGCGAGGATCTCGCGCTTGTTCTCGGGATTCTGCAGGTTGTTCTTGCGAATATAGTCCCACATCTTGGAAACGACCTCGCTGCGCGGCAGCGGATCCGTGCCGGTGATCTCGGCCAGTTCCTTGGAGGGCTGAACCGGGCGCGCGAGGCCGCCCTGCGCCTTACCCTTGGTCTGGGACTTGCCGGCGCCGGCCTTTTTCGCTCCGTCCGCCTTTTTCGGTTCCAACATAACGCCCTCCTGTGAGTGTGGCCCTGATAGAGCGCAAACATCCGCGCTTTGCAACGGATTCCAGCGCCGGCGGGATCAGCCGTGCCAGCGGCCGAACGGCACTACCTTGTTGGCGGCATCGTGCCCGATATCGGCGAGCCCGAGAAAGCTGATGCCGGCGCGGGCGCACCACATCCGCGCCGAGGCGAGCTCGTCACCGCCGAACGGCCGGTCGTTCTCCGGCACCAGGGTGCAGCGGCCGAGGCGGATGCCGGCGACGCGGCGGATCGCCGGATGGCCCGTGATGTGGAACAGCGCGCGATCGGTCCGGTAGGTGTGTTCCGCCACCTCCTCCAGCATCAGCACGTGGCCGGACAGGTCTGGCTCTAGATCGGTGCCGAGCAGATGGCTCAGCACCACCATGTTGAAGGCGGCGTGCGCCGCGCCGGGGGCGACGCTCGGCTCCAGCGCGGCATCGTCCCCTGCGCACAGCCAGCCGAGCGCGCGCGCGACCGCGGCCTCGCCGCCCTCGCGCTTCAGGTCGGCGGGCATCGGTCCGTGCGCCACCCGACCGATGCCGCGCCGGTACAGGCCGGCGAGTAGGAAGCCGGCGTCGCTATAGCCGAGCCAGGCTTTGTCGCGCGCGGCCGGCGCCAGCGCGTCCAGCACGTCCCCGGCGATACGGCAGGCGCCGTAGCCGCCGCGCGCGCACCAGATCGCATCGATCGCGGGATCGTTGGCGACTTCGATCAGCGCCGCCGCGCGCACCGCATCGGAACCGGCGAAATGCCCGTCCGACAGGAAGCATTGCGGGTGGAAGACGAGCTCGGCTTCCGGCCGCGTCCGCGCCGCGACGGCCACGACCGTCTCGGCCAGCGCCGGCTCGATCGGCGTGCTCGGCGCGACGATCCCGATCCGCATGCCCGCTCCTGTTGCCCGTCCGGGATCGAGGCCATAGGGCGGGCGCATGACAGCCGGCAAATCCTATTTCTTCTGCGGTATCGGCGGCAGCGGCATGCTTCCGCTCGCCGCCATCGTGCACGCGCGCGGCGCCGCCGTGGCCGGTTCGGATCGCGCGCTCGACCAGGGGCGGATCGGGGCCAAGTTCGCTTATCTGGAGCGCCAGGGTATCCGGTTGTTCCCGCAGGACGGCAGCGGCGTGTCCTCGCCCGACCAGCGCCTCGTCACTTCGGCCGCGGTCGAGGAGACGGTGCCGGACGTCGTCGCCGCGGCGCGGATCGGCGCGGCCCGTGTCACCCGTCCGCAGCTGCTCGCCGAACTGTTCAACGCCGCCGCGACCGGCATCGCCGTGGGCGGCACCAGCGGCAAATCCACCGTCACGGGCATGATCGGCTGGATCCTGCACGCGCTCGGCTGCCGCCCGACCGTGATGAACGGAGCGGTGATGAAGAACTTCGCCGGCGCCGACGCGCCGTTCGCGTCGGCGCTGGCCGGCGATCCCGACCTGTTCGTCAGCGAGGTCGACGAGAGCGACGGCTCCATCGCGCTCTACCGGCCCGCCGTCGCCGTGCTCACCAACGTCACGCTCGACCACAAGTCGATGGACGAGCTGCGCAGCCTGTTCCGCGCCTTTGCCGAGGCCGCGGGCACTGCGGTGCTCAATGCCGACGATCCCGAGACCGCGGCCCTGGCGCAGGATCTGCCGACAGCAACCACGTTCGGCCTCTCGGCGATCGCCGATTTCTCCGCGGCGAACATCGAGGAGGCGCCGTTCGCGGTGCGCTTCACCCTCCGGCACGATGGGCGCGGATGGCCGGTGACGCTGCAGGTGCCCGGCCGTCACAACGTGTCCAACGCGCTCGCCGCGCTCGCCGCCGTCCAAGCGGTCGGCGTCGATCTCGGCGCGGCGGTCGAGGCGATTGACGGCTTCGCCGGTCTGGGCCGCCGCTTCGATTTGGTTGGCAAGGCCGGCGGCGTGTCCGTGATCGACGATTTCGGGCACAATCCGGACAAGATCGCCGCCACGCTGCGCACCCTCCACGCCTTTCCGGGGCGCCTGCTCGTGATGTTCCAGCCGCACGGCTACGGGCCGCTCAAGGTGATGGGCGATGCGCTCGTCCGCTGCTTTGCCGAGGAGCTCGCCGCCGATGACGTGCTGCTGATGCCCGATCCGGTTTATTTCGGCGGCACCGTCGCGCGCGACGTCGGCAGCGCCGAGATCGTCGCTGACGTGCGCGCGGCCGGGCGCCACGCCGAGCACGTGCCCGACCGCGCCGCCCTCGGCGACCGTCTGACCAACCTCGCCCGTCCCGGCGACCGGATCATCGTCATGGGCGCGCGCGACGACACGCTGTCGGAATTCGCGCGCGCGCTGGTGACCCGCCTCGGCGGCGGAGCGCCCTAGCGACCTCCTCCATGGGGGTTGCCGCCCGGCACCCCTCCCATCCCGCCGAGCGCCGAGGCCGGCGCGATGTCGATCAGGGTGACGTCGAACTCCAGCTCCTCGTTCGGCCCGAACGGAGAGCCCGGCGGCGGCGTCGCACCGTAAGCGAGGTTGCCGGGGATGCGGATGCGATAGCTGCCGCCCTTCTGCATCATCTGCAGCGCTTCGGTGAAGCCGGGGATCACCTGCGCGACGGGGAACGGCGCCGGCTGCTTGCCTTCGGTGGTGTCGAACACGCGGCCGTCGAGGTGCCGACCGGTATAGTCGACCAGCACGATGTCGGTGGCGGTGGGCTTGGGCCCCTCGCCTTCCTTGATCGTCCGGAACTGGAGCCCGGAGGCGGTGGTCTCATAGCCGAGACCGGATGTCCCTGCCACCGCGACGCCGCCCGCGACCAGGCTCACCGCCGCCAGCGCGACCCACAATTTGGCGACGCTGCCCTTCTTGATCGGGCGGATGGGAACGGTGGTGGCGGACATCGGCGGGTTCCTTCGGGTGACGGGAGACGTTAGCGCCTCCGCCGCGATCTGCGCAACCACCCGTCTCCCCTTGCGGGAGAGGGACAGCCGCCGCAGGCGGCAGGTAGAGGGGTTGGCGTCTGGAGCTCGTACGCCGACCCCTCACCCTGGCTGCTTCGCAGCCTTTCCCTCTCCCGCAAGGGGAGAGGGGCTAGAACGCTCACCGCTGGCACCGCGCGCAGTAGAAGGTCGAGCGGCCGCCCTCGGCTCTCCGCTTCACGGGAGCGCCGCAGCGGCACGCCTCGCCTTCCCGCCCGTAGACCAGGAACTGCTTGGAGAAATAGCCGAGTTCGCCGTCGGGCTGGGCGAAGTCGCGCAGCGTCGAGCCGCCCGCGTCGATCGCCGACAGCAGCACGTCCTTGATGGCCGGCACCAGCCGGCGGAGGCGATCGCGCGAGATGCGGCCGCCGGCCGTGCCGGGCGCGATGCCGGCCATGAACAGCGCCTCGCACACCTAGATGTTGCCGAGCCCAGCGACGATGCGCTGATCGAGCAGCAAGGCCTTGATCGGCGCGGCGCGGCCGGCCAGCGCGGCGCGGAGGTAATCGGCATCGAACGCGTCGCTGAGCGGCTCCGGGCCGAGCACCCGGAACGCCGGCCAGCTTTCCACTTCGTCCGATCCGACGAGATCGACCGAACCGAACCGCCGCGGATCGTTGAGCGCGAGCGCGCGTCCGGCATCCGTTTCCAGCACCAGATGATCGTGCGCGCCGAGCTCGGCCGGATCGATCCGCCAGCGTCCGGACATGCCGAGATGGAAGATCAGGGTGTCGCCGCGGTCGGTCTCGATCAGCCCATATTTGGCGCGGCGGCCGAGGCCCGTCACCGCGGCGCCGGTCAGCCGCTGGCGCAGGTCCGGCGGAAAGGCGCGTCGCAGGTCGCCCCGCCGCGGCTCCACCCGCACCAGCCGCCGCCCGAGCAACACGGGCGCGAGCCCGCGCACACTGGTCTCGACTTCGGGAAGCTCAGGCATGGCGGCGGCGACCTTCTTGCACTCCCTATCCGTTCGTCCCGAGTGAAGTCGAGGGGCGTAGGCGCGGACGCCCCCCGACTTCGCTCGGGACGAACGGAGAAGAGGCTGTTAGAGGCTCCGCCATGGACAAGGTCTCCTTCGGTTACGAGGATGTCGCGCCGGATGAGAAGACCCGGCGCGTGCGCTCGGTCTTCTCCGGCGTGGCGCCGCGCTACGACCTCTTGAACGATCTCATGTCGGGCGGCATGCACC
>SXGU01029583.1_pt1 | contig 14645 bp, 12 predicted proteins | sample 3174531 | NCBI WGS metagenome assembly SXGU01 (sample SAMN11356863, study PRJNA531348) | freshwater metagenome | isolation source: freshwater sample F1-140 | place: China: Fuxian Lake, Yuxi | collected 2017-12-25
CCGCCTCCCGGCGCACCGGCCATCACCGAGGAAAGTGTGAGTTTCGGCAAGGTGAGCATCAACCTGGCAACGCGCGAACTGGAACGCGCGGACGTGAGCACGCTGCTCACCTCGGGTGAATTCGGCCTGCTGCGCGTGCTGCTGGAGCATCCGCGCCAGCCGATGAGCCGCGACAAGCTGATGGAACTTGCGCGCGGCCGTGAATATGAAGTTTTCGACCGGGCGATCGACGTGCAGATTTCCCGACTGCGCAAACTGGTCGAAGAGGACCCCGGCAAGCCGCGCTACATCCAGACCGTTTGGGGCTTCGGCTATGTATTCGTCCCCGACGGCAAAAAACACGAATGATTTCAATCGAATTGAAAACGTTACTTTGTCGACTGCGCCTTGCCGTGCTCACGCACTGTCTGCGGCTGGTCTTCGCGTCTCGTTTCCAATGCGAGTTGAAATGAAGCTGTTGCCGCGCTCGCTGCTGTGGCGCACTTTTCTGCTGGTTGCCTTGCTGATGCTGCTTTCCGTCGCGGCATGGTTTTTCATCTTCACCACCTACGAACGCGAGCCGCGCGCACGGCAACTGGCGCAAACCCTGGTCAGCGTCGCCAACCTGACCCGTGCGGCGCTGGTGTCCGCCCGTCCCGAGGCGCGCCGCGAACTGCTGCGCGACTTGTCCGATCGTGAAGGCATCCACATCTACCCGGCCGATGCGGCCGATCGCGTGGAACCGCTGCCCAACCGGCCCTTCCTGCGCCGCGTCGAAGAACTGGTCAGGGAACAACTCGGACCGGCAACCCGCCTGACGCTGGAGCGGGAAGGCGAGCGCGCGCTGTTCGTCAATTTCCGCATCGACGACAGCGACGAGGGCGACTACTGGCTGGCACTGCCCCGCGAACGCATCGAACGCGTGTTTCCGCTGGGCTGGCTGGGCTGGGGCGTTGCCGCGCTACTCCTCTCCCTGCTCGGCGCCTGGTTCATCGTGTTTCGCATCACGCGCCCGCTCAAGGCCTTGCAGCAGGCCGCGCGCAAAGTCGGCGCTGGCGAGACGGCGGATCGCCTCGATGAAAGCGGCCCAACCGAGCTGGCGACCGTCGCCCGTGCCTTCAACCAGATGAGCGCCGACTTGGCCCAGCTCGACCAGGATCGCGCGTTGATCCTGGCCGGCATTTCGCACGACCTGCGCACGCCGCTGACGCGACTGCGCATGGGCATTGAAATGGGCGGCGACGAAGGCCTGCGCGAAGGCATGACCGCCGACATCGAGGAAATGGACAAGACCATCGGCCAGTTCCTCGACTTCGCCCGCTCGGAAAGCGGCGAAGCACTGCAGGATGTGGATGTCACCGCCCTGCTCACCGAGTTGGCCGCGCAATACCAGCGTCGTGGCTTCAATGTCGCCGTACCGCCAGCGCCAGCGCGGTGCGTCCCTACGGGAACTTTTGCCATCGCGATTCCGGTGCGGCCGCAAGCCCTGCGTCGCGCCGTCAGCAACCTGATCGACAACTCCCTGCGCTATGCCGGCAGCGAATCTCCTGTCGAATTGGCCCTGAGCGCCGCCGCCGGCGAATTCAGCATCGAGGTGCGCGACAGCGGCCCCGGCATTCCACCCGAAGATGTTGATCGCATGAAGCGCCCCTTCGCCCGACTTGAGGCCGCCCGCACCAACGCGGCAGGCGCCGGACTGGGGCTGGCCATCGTCGACCGCATTGCGCGCTCCCACAACGGCCGCCTGGAACTGCTGCCGCGCGAAGGCGGCGGGCTGGTGGCCCGCATCGTGTTGCGTCCTGCCACCCCGGCCGCCACTTCAGCTTCATGAACGACATCACCACGCCCTATTCACGGCTAGGCGGCGAACCCGCCGTGCGCCGTCTGGTGCAGCGTTTCTACGAACTGATGGATACGCTGCCCGAGGCCTACGGTATCCGCAAGCTGCACGCCGCCGACCTGTCCAGCGCCGAAGAGAAGCTGTTCATGTTTCTTTGCGGCTGGCTCGGCGGCCCGCAACTTTACGTCGAGAAATTCGGCCACCCGAAACTCCGCGCCCGTCATCTGCCTTTCCCGATCGCCAGCGGCGAAGCAGAGCAATGGATGCTGTGCATACGGCAAGCCATGGACGAAGTGATCACCGACGATGGCTTGCGCGCCTCGCTGGACAAATCGCTCAACGATCTGGCCTATCACATGCGCAACAGGAACGACCCGCCCGCTTAAAGGTCGGCGCTGGCCTGTTCCCGTCGCAGGGCGAGCGCGTGGCGGTGGCGCGCCATCAGGCGCGGGTCGGTAACGATGACGCCGATGGTTTCGCCGATCACCATCACCACGCCCAGCACCGGCAGCACCAGCATCAAACCCGCGATGCCCGCCACCGCGCCGCCGACGAAGATCATCAGCACCGTCACCAGCGGATGCAGTGCGAGGCTCTTGCCGATGGTCAGCGGCATGTACACGAAGTCGTCGAGCAGCCGCACCAGAACGAACAGCGCGATTGCCCAGTAGGCCATGGCCGGCGCATCCGGAAAATCGGTAGCCGCCACCAGCACCACCAGCAGGCCGCCGAGGATCGAACCGACATAGGGAATCCAGGCCAACACAGCGCAGATCAGGCCCAGCGCGAACGGGCCGGGAATGCCCAGCAGCCACAAACCGGCGGCCAGCGTCAGGGTATCGAGTACCGTGAGCTTGATCAGGCCCTGGAAATAGGCGCGCGAAGTGCGGTCGATTTCGTACAGCAGATACAGCGTTTTTTCAAAAAACGCATTGGGCACCGCGCCGCCCAGAAAACGCTGGAAGCGGCGACCGTCGCGCAGGAAGAAAAAGGCAAGAAAGGGCGCCAGCATCAGCGACGGCGCCCAGGCCATGATGCCGACTGCAATCGGCTCAAGATGATCGGTAACACTCCCCGCGCCTTGGGTCAGCCGCCCCGCCACGGTATCCGCAAGATGGGCGCGGGCCAGCGGACCCCAATTCGCCTCAAGCGTCCGCAGGGAACTGTCGAGCAGTTGCAGGCCGCCCTGCACGTAGCCGATGACCGTATCCTGCCAGCCGGCGATGTGGCTGGTAACCCAGGGCGCCAATCCCACGCCAATGACGGAAAGCAGCGCCAGAAAACTTAGGGTGACGACACTGGCCGCCGCCTCGCGGCTCATGCCGCGATAGATCAGCGCCTGCATCGAGGGATAGAGGAAATAGTAAAGAATCAGCGCCAGCAGGAAGGGCACCACCAGCCACAGGATTTTCTGGAAGAAGAACAGCAGCAGGCAGGTAGCGGCAATGATCGCGGCCCAGACGATGGGGCCGGAGCCGTGCTGGTTCTCTTCCACCGAGTAGTTCGCGGGGGACGCGTCGCGCATCACAGGTGCTGATGCACGCCGGTGGCCAGCGCCATGTCGCGCATGCGGGCACCCAGATGGCGCGCCAGTTCGCGCGATATCTTCGAGGCGATGCGGGCGTGGGTATCGAGCAGTCCGACGAAATCGTCGCGGACGAACACAATCAACTGGCAAGCGGTCGCGGCACGCGCCTGCGCCGACCGTGGCGTATTGTCGAGCAGCGCAAGTTCGCCGAAGAAGGTCCCCGGGCCGAGCTGGGCCAGGCGGCCGGTATCCCACTGCCGCCGCCTGGGATGGACAACGGCTTGCCCATTCGCGTCGGCTTGCGCCGCGCTGCCGGCATCCACCTGCTCCTGGCGGGAAATCAGCACTTCACCCGACGCGACAATGTAGATCGCCTGGCCCTCTTCACCTTCATCGAAGATCACTTCGCCGGCAAGGTAGTTGCGTTCATGCAGCAGGCCATCGACGATTTGCAGTTCGGCCGCCGTCAGGTTGACGAACAGGCTCAGGTTGCGCAGGCGTTCCAGGCGCGGGCTGGTTTTTCTGGGGCGAAACAGGTTGACCACGTCATTGACTCCCGAACAATGAAGCGATTCTAACCGGCGGCCGGCTGACGAAGCGGGAAGCCTGCCAGCGTCTGGTAGCTCGCGGCGGAAGGATGCAGATGGGTTTCGACCAGGGCGAATTCGCCGACCCGCCAGCGAATCGGTGTTCCCAGCCGCGGCAGCGACGCGCAACGGGTGCGGCGCGCCAGCGTGATGTGCGGAATCTGGGCCGAAGCGGAGCGAGGATCGAGGACAAAGCCGGCGTCATTCAACCCGGCAGCCAGCGACCCGGCCAACCGCCTCAGGGGCGGCGGTGACTGGCGGCAACCCGCCCAAAGGATGCCGCGCTGCGGCCAGAAGCCAAGGCGGTCGAGGCTCAGGTCAAAAGCATCGGCGCGCACCGCGGCGGCAATCTGTTCGAGGCGGACAAGCTGCGCAGGGGCCACCGAACCGACAAAGGCCAGGGTCAGATGCAGTGACGCCGGACGCATCACCCGGCCGCCACCACGCGCCGCCAGATCGTGCGCCAGCGCCGACAGGTGCGAAACCGCCTCATCGTCCGGCCAGAGGGCGAAGAACACTCGCCGCGAGCGAGCTTCGGTCATACAGGATTACTCCGCGCGCACCAGCAGCACGACGGCATGTGCTGCAATGCCTTCGCCGCGACCCTCAAATCCAAGTCGCTCGTTGGTCTTGCCTTTGACATTCACCGCCTCGACCGCAATGCCGAGATCGGTCGCGATGTTGCCGCACATCGCCGCGACGTGGGGTGCGATGCGCGGCGCCTGCGCAATGACGGTAGCGTCGACGTTGCCCACCTGCCAGCCGGCTGCGCGTACGGCGTCCATGGCGCCGCGCAGCAGCGTGCGGCTGTCGGCTCCGTCCCATTGCGTGCCGGTGTCGGGAAACATGCCGCCGATGTCACCGAGGCCCGCGCCACCGAGGATCGCGTCGGTAATCGCGTGCAGCAGTACATCCGCATCCGAATGCCCGAGCAGGCCCTGGTGATGGGGAATCTCGACGCCGCCGAGGATCAGCTTGCGACCCGGTGTCAGCGCATGCACGTCGTAGCCCTGGCCGACGCGGAATGGAGTCTTCATTGCAGGCAATCCCTTTCACAACAACGACGGAAGAGGCGACTCGCTTCCCCGGCTTGGTATTGTATCGACATGCGATGGCGGTAAATCCGCCCATCCTCGACCGTGCCTCAAATCCGCCGCGCAAACTCCTCGAAGCCCTCGACAGGCAGCGGCCGACTGAACAGATAACCCTGATAGGCATGGCAGCCATGAGCTTCGAGAAACTCGCGCTGCGCCTCGGTCTCCACGCCTTCGGCAATGACTGCGAGGCCGAGATTCTGCCCCAAAGCCACGATGGTGCGGGCGATGGCAGCATCGTTCGGGTCGGTGAGCACGTCGCGCACAAACGACTGGTCGATCTTCAACTGATCCAGCGGCAAGCGCTTCAAGTACGAAAGCGATGAGTAGCCGGTACCGAAATCGTCCATCGAGAAGCCGATACCGCGGGCTCGAAGAGCAAACATTTTTCCGATGATGTCCTCTGCATTTTCCAGCAGCAGGCTCTCGGTCAGTTCCAGCTTGAGTCTGTCGGGCCTGACGCCGAGGGAATCGACCACCGCCAGCACCTGCTCGACAAAGTTCGGCAGGCTGAACTGGCGCGCACTGACGTTCACCGCGACAGTGAGGTGGGCCATCTCCGGCTTTGCCGCCCATACCGCCAGTTGCGCACAGGCGGTCTCCAGCACCCAATGGCCGAGCGGCAGAATCAGTCCGTTTTCTTCGGCCAGGGGAATAAAGTCGGCGGGCGACACCAGGCCGCGCTCGGGATGCTGCCAGCGCACCAGTGCTTCGGCGCCGATCACCCGCCCGGATGAATTCACCTGAGCCTGGTAGTACAGAAGAAACTGCTTCTCCACGATGGCCTTGCGCAGATCAACCTCCATGGCGGCACGCGCCGTGACCGCAGCTTGCATGTCGGGATCGAAAAACCGCAGGGTGTTGCGTCCCGCCGCCTTGGCCTGATACATGGCCAGATCGGCCCGCTTCAACAACTCATCGATGGTCTCCTGATGATTGACGAACAGGGTGACCCCGATGCTGGGAGTGCTGTGATGCTTGTAATTGGCAAGTTCGTAAGTCTGGTTGAGCGTGGCGAGAATCTTTTCGCCGACGATTTCAGTCTGGGTGGCGGCTTCCTGCACGTTTTCGCTCAGGTCTTCCAGCATTACCACGAACTCGTCACCCCCCAGGCGCGCCACGGTGTCGCCCTCGCGCACGCAGGTAACCAGGCGGCGGGCGACCTGTTGCAGCAGCAGGTCGCCGATGTCATGGCCAAGCGTGTCGTTGAGGGTCTTGAAGTTGTCCAGATCGATGAACAGCAGCGCGCCGCATTTCTCGCTGCGGGCGCTGGCGGCCATCGCTTGATGGAGCCGATCGAGCAGCAGCCGACGGTTGGGCAGGTCAGTCAGCAGATCATAGAAAGCCAGTTGCTCGATCTTGTCGGCGGCCGTCTTGCGCTCGGTGATGTCCTGGATGGCCCCGATTTGCAGCACGGGCTTGCCGGCGCTGTCGCATTCAAAATCACCCCAGGCGACCACCCAGCGCATTTCGCCGTCGAGGCGACGAATGATGCGGTATTCGCGAGAGAACGCCTTTGCATTCGCCATCGTGACCTTGAACTCGTCCTTCACCCGATGAAGGTCATCCGGATGGAGCAGGCTCTGCCAGCCCGCCATATCCCGCGTGAAGCCCGCGTCGATGCCCAGGATTTCATCGTACAACGGCGAGCTCTCCCACCGGCCGGTCGCCAGATCGATCACGTAGCTGCCAATCTGCGCCGCCTGCGAAGACAAGCGCAGCAGGCGTTCACTGCGTACCAGTGCGATCTCTGTCTGCTTGCGCTCCGTGATGTTCTTGCCAACGCCTCGATAGCCGGCAAACCTTCCGTTGGCATCAAAAAACGGTGCGCCGCTGGTTGTTGTATAGAACGCCCCCTTGTCGGCCGGGACATACTCGTATTCGAAGTCGCGAAAGGTCTCCCGCGCTTCAAGCTGGGCTTTGTGCCGCGCCCATGCCTCATCCGAAACAAGAAGCCCCGCGCATTCCCACCGTGTTTTGCCGATGGAATCCCGTTTCATCTGATCGCGCTGGTCCTTGCCGCCCCCCTTAAAATCGGTGAATCGATACTCGGCGTCCTGCTCCCAGTACCAGTCGGACGAAAGCTCGGTCAGGCTGCGAAAGCGGGCCTCACTGTTGCCGAGTTCGGAAAGCTCACGCCTGATCTCGGCCGTCATCCGGTTGAAAGCCCGCCCGACGCGGCCGATTTCGTCATCGTTTTCGACCTTCACGGTGACATCGAAATCTCCTCGTGCCACCGCGAGACTGGCTGCTTCGAGCCTGGATAAATGTCGCATCAGCCAGGTACCGAGCAGAACCAGCAGGAAGATCGAGAGCACGATCTCCAGCGAAGCGATCGCCAGGCTTTGCCGTACCAGCTTCTCGCGTGCCTGATGCATGAACTCGGTCGACACGCCGAACTGCAGGTGCCCATAGGATTGGCCGCCAATGCCGATGGGAATCCGGGTATCGAATCGCCGCTCGCTGCCGTTGATGTCGATTTTCTGTTGAATGGCGGGAAGCGGCTTGTCGGTGGCCCAGCCATCGCTGGCGACTCGTCTGCCGTTCCGGTCAAACAGAACGAAGTAAACAATTCCTTGCGGGCGAAGGCTTTGGCTGAATACACCCTGGATCGGACCGTAGTCGAGCGTCGCCATTTCGGGAGCAATCGACGCGTTGAGCAGCACCGAAAGCTCGCTCAGGCGAAGCTCGACTTGTTCCTGCAAGCTGGTTTCGATCAGCCGAACGTTGCTGATGACCAGCACCGTCAGCATCACGAACTCGATCAGAAAACTGCCGAGAATGAGTTTCCAGCGCAGAGACAACGAACTCATCAAGTCAGGACCCCGGCTTGATCGCCAGCAGCCGGCGCAACTCCGGCAGGTAGATATCCAGGTTCTTCAGATGCGCCGGGTTGATCGGGACGACGTTGTCGTAACTGCTGGCCGCAAGAAACTTCCTGCCCTCGGCGGTTTCGGCAAAACGCAGCAGCGAACTCCTGAGTTTTGACTGCTGATCCTTCGGCATTCGGGGATGTACCAGGATCAGGGTACTGGGCATGGACGGGACATCGCCCGTCTCGAACAATACGCGGACCTGCTGCAACTTGTCTGGCGGGACTTGGCCCAATGCAAAATTGACGGTGATCGCCGCGTCGACATCTCCCGTAGCCACCGACAGGATGGCGGAGTTCTGGGACGCCGCGGTCACAACCCTGATATCGTTCAAACCGACGCCGCGCTTTTCGAGCTCTTGCAGGGTCAATATGGAATTCAGTACCAGCCGGTCGTTGATGGCGACGCTGCGTCCCTTCAATTGTTGGACGTTCTCGATCGGCCCGCTCTTCCTTACGGTAATAATTCCCTTGAGCGGCCTCTCGAAACTGCCGATCGGCACGTAGTCGGCGTCCAGTTGCGACAAACGCCCCATGTGCGGCGCGGTAAAAATGATGTCGAACTCGGGCTTGCGTATGCGTTCAACGTGAGAGCGGATGTTGGGCGCGGTGTACAACTCGACCGTTTGTCCCGTGTCCTGCTCGAAATGTCTGGCCAGGGGCTGAAACAGCGGCACCAGGACATTCGGCGACAGATACGGGATCAATGCCATGCGCAACGGTGGCTGCTGGGCCGCCAGCGGACCGATGGACAGCAGCAGACAGAGGCCCAACAGAAACTCGAGCGCCCGTGGCGCCCATGGTCGATGGTGCATGGTCATATCCTCCCTTGTGGCACGGCCGCGCTCTGACTGATTCTGCTGGAGGCAGGAGAGAAGTATCCGCGACCTCGTTATTCCCGTCAAATACTCGCCATTCCATTCCAATTCGACCGGACCTTCAGTGTCTGGCCCTGTTTTGCAGTATCCACTCGGCAAGTTGCAGATCCAGCGGATAAGTGACCTTGAGGTTGCTGGCATCGGCCGCCACCAGGCGTGGCGAGAGCTTCAGCGCCTCGATGGCGCTGGCTTCGTCGGTCACCTGCGGCGCAACACCCAGCCCGTCGAGCAGCAGTCGATGGCGGAACATCTGCGGCGTCTGTGCCTGCCACAGGTTTTCCCGTGACACCGTCCGCAAGATACGGCCGCCATTGAAGGCATGCTTGAGGGTATCCGCGACAGGGATGGCGAGCAGGCCACCGGCATCGTCCTCTCCGACCTCGGCGATCAGCTTTTCGACCATCGCCACCGTGAGGCAGGGCCGCGCCGCATCGTGCACCAGGACCCAGTCGTTGCCGATGTCGCCGAGCTCAACGGCCATCCGGCGCAAGCCGTTGGCAACGCTGTGGGCACGGGTATCGCCACCGCAGCGCAGGATGCGCAATTTCGGGCCAAGCGCGGCCATCTGCGCGGCAGGCCAGAGCATATCGTCCGGCGCCAGCACCACGAACACGTTCGCAATTGCCGGAGTGGCGCACAATGTCGACAGCGCATGCCAGATCATGGGCTGACCGGCGAGCGGCAAGTATTGCTTGGGTAGAGGCTGGCTGGCGGAGGTTCCCATACGGGACCCCGAACCAGCAGCTGGAACCAGTGCGTGATAGGCCATGTCCTAATTCTATACAATCGTTCTACAGGAATTCGCGCGAGGAAAGACATGTTCGCCACAGAAACCGGATACGAAGCCCTGCAGGCCTTTGCCACCAGCATCGGCATTGGCCTCTTGATCGGTCTCGAGCGTGAGCGCCAATCCGATCTCAAGGCCGGCTTGCGCACTTTTGCGCTGGTGGGGCTGCTCGGTTGCATCAGTGCCCTGCTGGCGCAGATCACCGACAGTGGCTGGATTCTGGCTGCCGGCCTGATCGCCATCGCCGCCATGATGATCGCCGCGCATGTCTCCGATCCGCTCGATACCGGCGATCCGGGAACCACCTCGGTGGTTGCGCTGATGGTTTGCTACGCGCTGGGGGCGATGGTCTGGTTCGGCTACACCTCGACCGCGGTGATGCTGGCCATCGCCACCACCGTGCTGCTGTACTTCAAGGCCCAGTTGCACGGCATATCGAAAAGCCTGACCCATGTCGACCTGCTGTCGATCCTCCAGTTCGGCGTGCTGGCACTGGTGATCCTGCCGATCCTGCCCGACCGCGATTTCGGGCCCTACCAGGCGCTGAATCCGCACAACATCTGGTGGATGGTGGTGCTGATCTCGGGCGTATCGCTGGCGGGCTACGCGGCGCTGCGCCTGACCGGAGCGCAGCATGGCGCGGCGCTGATCGGCCTGTTCGGCGGCTTCGCTTCATCCACCGCAACCACCATGATCTTCGCCCGCCATGCACGTGCAAATGCCGATCTCGGGCGTACCGCGATGGTGGTCATCCTGCTCGCCAACATTGTCGTCATGGTGCGCCTCGGCGTGGTTTCCTTCGCCGTCGCACCGGAAATCGCCGGGCCATTGTTCAGCGTGCTCGGCGGTGGCATCGTGCTAGGCATAACGGCCACGCTCTGGGGCTGGCGCCAACTCGAAAGCGGCGACGCACTGCCGATGCCGAATGTCACCAACCCGACCGAAATCAGGACGGCAGTGACCTTTGGCGCCCTGTATGCGCTGGTGCTGGTGCTGTCGGCCTGGCTGCAGGATGTTGCCGGCAACCGCGGGTTCTACCTGCTGGCGCTGGCCTCGGGCCTGACCGATGTCGATGCGATCACGCTGTCGTCGCTGCGCATGTTCAGCATGGAAAAACTGACTGCCGCCCAGACCATAACCGCGATAACATTGGCAACGCTTTCCAACCTCGCTTTCAAGACCGGGCTGGTGATCGTGATTGGCGGTCCGGCGTTGGCCCGCCTTGCAGTGCCGGGTCTGGCCGCCATTGCCGCCGGTCTGGTGGGTGGCCTTCTCCTGATCTGATTTTCCGGATCGTTCATTCCGAAAGCGAGCAGCAAATGAAAGACGATGTTCTTGCCAATCGGAAACCAGCTGCCATGTCGATACACAAACTCGTCGTCGCCAAGGGAATCTACTACGTCGAAATCCCGCAAGCCGGGCTGACCCTGCTGTGCGGCGCTCCCGCCGACGCGGTAAAGCATCTGTTCCGGCGCGGCATCATCCAGACCACCGAACGCAACGGTGTGACTTTCGAGACCGGTCCCAACGCCATCCTGTTGTCGGATTCGATGATCCAGAACGGGCACCTGTGCAACCTGGCCGAGTTCCCCATCCTGCAGATGCTCTATCGGCAGGGCATGCTCATCCCGAACCATCCCAACAATACCGGGCGGAAGCCGAAGCTGATCGGCACCCCGGAACAACTCGCCGCCCAACTGCGCTACATCCACCGCGGCAACTATGGACTGATCTCCACTGATGAAATGATGCAGCAGGGGATAGACGCAGCCGAAGCCCACGAACTCATGCGCGTCAAGCTCCGCTTCGCCTTTGGCCAGATTGCCCTGCCCGACGCATTTGTCGAATGCCTGCCGGTCACCACCGGACCCGTCGAAATTGCGGACGGCGTGCAGATCGAACGTCTTGCTTACAACGTGTTCGAGATTCGCCACGGCGGTGACGCCGTGAAAATCGACCTCAATCTCGGCCGCGACGAGACCTACCCCTGCCCCTATCCGCTGAGCCATGTCGCCATCGACCGCCATTATTTCGCCGTGATTCATGCCGGCGACGGCGACGGCTGGGACTACAACCGCCCGGCCATGGGCAGCGTCCTCATCCACCAGGGACGGGTGTATCTGATCGATGCCGGACCGAACATCCACTACAGCCTCGACGCGCTGGGCATCGGCAAGAAGGAAGTGGCGGGAATCTTCCACACCCATTGCCACGACGATCATTTCGCCGGGCTCACCACGCTGCTCCAGTGCGATCAGCCGCTGCAGTATTTCGCCACGCCGCTGGTGCGGGCCTCGGTGACCCGGAAGTTCTGCGCGCTGCTGTCGATACCGGAGAGCGAGTTCGCCCGCTACTTCGACATCCACGATCTGGTGGAGGACCAGTGGAACGACATCATGGGGCTGGAGGTGCGGCCGATTGTTTCGCCGCATCCGGTGGAAACCACCATTTTCAATTTCCGCGTGCTGTGGGAAGGCGGCTACCGAACCTATGCCCACCTCGCTGATATCGCCTCCTTCTCCGTGATTGACGGGATGATCTGTTCCGACGCCGCCGCGCCCGGCATAAGCGTCGATGCCGCCAAGGCGATCAAGGCCGCCTATCTGGAGCCCGCCGACATCAAGAAGATAGACATTGGCGGCGGCATGATCCACGGCAACGCCATCGATTTCGCGGCGGACGAATCACGCCGGCTGCTGCTCGCGCATACCTCGCGGGATTTGACCGACGCCGAGCGGCGCATCGGCTCGGGGGCCCCGTTCGGCACGCTGGATGTGATGATTCCGGGCGAGCAGAACTTCCTGCTGCGCGACGCCAGCGAGTTTCTCAAGAGCTATTTTCCGGCGGTACCGATGGAGCGGCTGCACATGCTCCTGAACAACCGCATCGTCACCTTCAATCCGGAAACCATCATTACCCCGGCCGGGAAAGTCCCGCGCGAGATCTACCTCCTGCTGGCCGGCAAGGTGGAAATGCTGACCCAGGAACCCGGCAATTCGCATTTCCTATTCAGCGGGTCGCTGCTCGCCGAAGCGGCGGCCATCCATAACCAGGTCAGCGAGGAAACCTATCGTTCCGTGGGATTCGTCCAGGCCTTGCGTCTTCCGGCCGACCTCTACCGCGGCTTCATCGAACGCTTCTTTTCCGGTACCGAACTGATCGAGGTGCGCCGGGTCGAGGAACGGCTCCGGCACACCTACCTGTTCAGCGATGCCGTCACCAGCACGACGCTGTTTTCCCTGGCCAAGAACTGCACGATTACCGAACTGGATGCCGGCGAAAATTTCGTCGGCAACGCCGAGCAGATGCATTTGATAGGAAGGGGACGCCTCACCACGGGCGAAGGCGATGACACGCAGGTGCTCGGCAGCGGTCAACACTGGGGTTCCGACGGCCTGTTTCGTGAAATCGCCGAACACGCGCATGACCTTCGGGTTGTTGCAGATATGCCGCGCACCTGCGTCGCTCTGGAACCTTGCGAAATCTACTCCGTGCCCTTGCGACTGATTTCGCGAATTCCCGTCGTGCGCTGGAAGCTGTTCGAGGCCTTCCGCAATACCCATCCCTACGCCGCTCCCCGCTTTCGAGGAAGCCCGCGCTAAGAGATCACGACAGCCAGGAGGCATTGACTCATGAATCCTGCCACCGCGACTCGTCCGCCGGCCGTTGCCGGCATGTTCTATCCCGGCGATCCGGCCAGCCTCCGCGATGAGCTGCTGACCTGCCTCGCCGCCGTTGCCTGCCCGCGAAGCGGAAGCCTAGGCACGCAAGGCGGAGCAGCGCCGAGTTTTCAATCCGGCCTGCTCAAGGCCCTCATCGTGCCGCACGCCGGTTACGTCTATTCCGGCGGCACGGCGGGCGGGGCCTATGCCCTGCTGGCGCCGCTGGCCGGGCGCATCCGCCGCGTGGTGCTGCTCGGTCCCTGCCACCGTGTATCCGTGCGCGGACTGGCGGCGCCCACGGTGCAGGCCTTCGCCACGCCGCTGGGCAGCATTGCGCTCGACCGGGCCGCGCTCGATGCGCTGGCCGATCTGCCGCAGGTGGTTCCCAGTGACGCGGCCCACGCCCAGGAACATTCGCTGGAGGTGCAACTGCCCTTCCTGCAAACCGTGCTGGGAAGCTTTGAACTGGTGCCTCTGGCGGTGGGCGATGCCAGTGCCGACGCGGTTGCCGCAGTGCTCGATCGCCTCTGGGGCGGGCCGGAAACCCTGATCGTGATCAGTTCCGACCTGTCCCATTTCCACGGTTACCGCGAAGCGCAGGCTATCGACAACGGCACGGTGGCGCACATCATGGCCCTCGATCAGCTGTCCAGTTTCGACCAAGCCTGCGGTGCGCTGCCGATCAACGGCCTGATCAAAGTGGCGCGCCAGCGCGGCTTGCGCATCGAACGCGTCGCGCAATGCAACTCCGGCGACACAGCCGGCGACAAGGGGCGCGTGGTCGGCTATGCCTCCTTCGCCCTCTACGAACCCGCGGCGGAAACCGATACGCTCGGCCCGGCCCTGCTGGTGCGTGCGCGCAATGCCATCGCGGCCCAGCTCAAACAGCAGACGCAGATCGAACCCGACCATCCGGTGCTGAACCAACCCGGCGCCACTTTCGTCACACTGACGCAGAACGGCGCCCTGCGCGGCTGCATCGGCTCGCTCGAAGCGCATCGCCCGCTCGATCAGGACGTGCGCGCCAATGCCGTCGCGGCAGCCTTTCGCGACCCGCGCTTCCCGCCCCTGACGCTGGCCGAACTGCCGCACACCCGCGTCGAAGTTTCGCTGCTGACAGCTCCGCAGGAAATAAATTTCAGCAGCGAAGCCGACGCCCTGCGCCAGTTGCGGCCCAATGTGGATGGGGTGATCTTCATCGCGGGCCGGGGTGGCCAACTTGGCCGCAGCACCTTCCTGCCGCAGGTCTGGGAACAACTGCCCGATCCGCGCCTGTTCATGGCCCATCTCAAGCAGAAGGCTGGCCTGCCCGCCGACTGGTGGTCGTCCGACGTGCAACTGCAACGCTACGAGGTGCAGAAATGGAAAGAAGCGCCGACCCCATAAGCGGCGTTCCCGCACGCTGGTGGCACAAGCTC
>SXGU01354704.1_pt1 | contig 14635 bp, 15 predicted proteins | sample 3174531 | NCBI WGS metagenome assembly SXGU01 (sample SAMN11356863, study PRJNA531348) | freshwater metagenome | isolation source: freshwater sample F1-140 | place: China: Fuxian Lake, Yuxi | collected 2017-12-25
CAACACCAATGCACCGACGGTGATGATCGCTGAGCGCGGCGCCGCGCTGATTCGCGCGGCGCGCAACGCCGCGCGATGAGCGCCGCCCGCAGGGCCGCCCCAAGGGCGGCGCAGCCAATCACATGGAGAGAGCGCAGCTCGCGAACCACTGTCACCCCCTCGCGGGGGCGCAGGCGGGGTTTCGCGGAGCACTGCTCCGCGCCGCCGAAGCCGGCCGGCTGTGCAAAGCCGGCCGTGGGGCAGGGGGTTGGGGGGAGAGCCTCTTGCTAATCGACTACCACAATGGGATCTACGCCTTCGACGCCGGCTACGTGCGTCCCTTACTGGCCGCGATCCACCTGATCGAGAGTGAAGGCCGCGCGGCCTTCGTCGATACCGCCAACTTCGAGATCATGCCCCAGGCGCTGGCCGCCCTCGAAGCGCGCGGCCTGGGCCCGGAGAGCGTGGACTACGTGATCCTGACCCACATCCACCTCGACCATGCCGGCGGCGCCGGGGTGATGATGGAAGCCTTCCCCAACGCCAAACTGGTGGTGCATCCGCGCGGCGCGCGGCACATGGTCGAACCCTCGAAGCTGATGGCCGGCGTCGAAGGCGTCTATGGCCTGGAACGGGCGCGGCGCATGTACGGCAGCCTGGTCCCGATTCCCGCCGAACGCATCATCGAGGCCCACGACAACACGGTGCTCACGCTCGGCTCGCGCGAGCTGCTGTGCATCGACGCGCCGGGCCACGCGAAACACCACATCGCCATTGTCGACCGCCAGTCGAGCGGTATTTTCACCGGCGACACCTTCGGCATTTCCTACCGCGAACTCGACGTCGAGGGCCGGCCGCTGATCATGCCCTCGTCGACGCCGATCCAGTTCGACCCGGACGAGATGCGCGCCTCGATCGAACGCATGCTGTCCTTCAACCCGGACGCCGTGTATCTCACCCACTTCAGCCGGCTGGCGCCGCCGGCCGAGCTGGGGCGCAAGGTGCTGCGCCTGCTCGACCGCTATGTCGATATCGCGCTCGGCGCCAGCGCGGCCGACGACAAGACGGCAGTGATCCGCGATGGGCTGACCCGGCTGCTGCTGGACGAGGCGCGCCACCACGGCGTGCGCATCTCGGACCAGAACATCCATGAAATCTGGCACCTCGACCTGGAACTCAACGCCCAGGGCCTCGCCTACTGGCTGGAAGCGCAGATAGCGGCCTGAGGCCGCGCGCCCACTCGCGCGCTAGAGAATCTGCGCCGCCGCCTCGAAGCCCAGGCGCGGACCACGCGGATAGTGGCCGCCCGCTTCCAGGCCGTAACCAATATTGACGATGAAGTTGGACTTCCAGCGGCCGTCGGGAAAGAATTCGGCATCCACCCTGGCCGCATCGAAGCCACTCATCGGTCCGCAATCGAGCCCCAGGGAACGCGCCGCCAGCATCAGGTAGGCGCCCTGCAAGGAACTGTTGCGGAAGGCGGTGGCCTCGGACAACGGCGGATTGTCGGCGAACATCGGGCGCGCGTCGTAGGCCTTGAACTGGGTCGGCAGGTGGTCGTAGAACTGCGTGTCCATGGCGACGATCACGGTCAGCGGGGCCTTGCGCGTCTTCTCCGCGTTGGCGGCGATCATGGCCGGAATCAGCCGCTCCCGCGCCGCGGCACTCTGCAGGAAGACATAGCGCCCCGGCTGGGCATTCATCGAGGTCGGCCCCCACTTCAACAGATCGTAGAGCTCGCGAGCGGTCTGTTCGCCCACCGGCTGGTCGGTGAACTTGTTGAAGGTATGTGCCTCGCGGAAAAGCTGGTTCAGCGCGACGGGGGCTAGGGCTGGCTTCATCGGGAACTCCGGAACGGTTGAGGAAACAAGGGCAGGCCGCAAGCTTACCAGCCGTCCGACCTCGCCCACGGCGATCCGCCACTGCGGCGATTTGTCGCAATGCAGCACGGAAACCCCTGTCTTCACTTCGTTTTCTTGTCCTGAATCAATTACCCGGACACCCCCTGCCGGCTATCTTCGCGGCCACGGGTTTTTGTATTTCCGATTCCACCGCGCGCGGCACGCGCCATAAAAAAGGGCAGAACCATGGCGAACGATAACGACGACGATGTTCCTTTCATGCAGAAGCTGCTGGACAACCACTTCCTGCTGCTGTTCCTCGGGGTTGCGTCTCCCGGTGTCCTCTACATCCTCTGGGGCGTGATCGACATCATGAGCGTCCCGCTCGCCAAGTAAGCCTTCAGTCAATCAGGGAGAAATCTATGAGTGCAATCCTGCCGCCGTCAGAGCGGTTGTGGTGGAAACAGCCGATCGCCGGTCAAGAATGGGCCTGGATCGGCATCGCCTTCGTCTGGGCCATGGTCATGTTCGTCATGATGGTGTATTGGCACATCAACGGAAAGCAGAACCTTTCCAACGAGGTGTACCGGACGACCACCGAGATGTTTCAAGCCAAGACGGACGCCTTCGTCAAGGAAAACACCATCCGTACCGAGAAGAATCTCGCCAATCCGAGCGACGAGATGCCGGTCGTCAAGCCCAACGCCAAGGGCGAGGCCTTCCTGCTGGCCCGCCTGTGGTCCTGGTATCCGATCCTGGAACTGGAAGCCGGCAAGACCTACAAGATCCACATGTCGGCAGTCGACTACAACCATGGCTTCTCGCTGCAGCCGACCAACATCAACATCCAGGTCATCCCCGGCTATGAGCACGTGGTCAAGATGACCCCGACCAAGGCGGGTACCTACGCCATCGTCTGCAACGAATACTGCGGCATCGGGCACCACACGATGCTTGGCCGTATTTACGTGAAATAAGGGGAGTAACAGATGGCAACTACCTACCGTACCTGTCCGCGCACCGGGCTTCAGTTCGACCTCGATGCCGACAAGCTGATGCGCTGGAACGCCGTTGCCGGCGTGCTCTGGCTGCTGGTTGGGGGCATTACCGCCCTGCTGGTTATCCTGACCCGCTGGCCGGCGATCAAGCTGCTGCCGGCTGACCAGTTCTACATGATCCTGACCGCCCACGGCATCGACATGCTGATCCTGTGGATCCTGTTCTTCGAAATGGCGGTGCTCTACTTTGCCTCGTCGACCCTGCTGCGCTGCCGCCTGGCCACACCAAAAGTGGCCTGGGCCGGCTTCTGGCTAATGGTCGTTGGCGGCATCATGACCAACGTCGCCATCTTCCAGGGCGAGTCGAGCGTGATGTTCACCTCCTACGTACCGATGCAGGCCGCGCCGCACTTCTACCTCGGCATCATTCTGGTGGCCGTCGGCGCTCTGCTGGGTACCGGCGTGTTTTTTGGCACCCTGGTGGTGGCGAAGAAGGACAAGACCTACGTCGGTTCGATCCCGCTGGTCACGTTCGGTGCGCTGACCGCGGCGATCATCGCGGTATTCACCATCGCCTCTGGCGCCGCGATCCTGATCCCCACCTTCCTCTGGTCGGTCGGCCTGATCAAGGAAATCGATGCCCAGCTGTATCGCATGGTGTGGTGGGCGTTGGGTCACTCCTCGCAGCAGATCAACGTCTCGGCCCACGTCGCGATCTGGTACCTGACCGCCGCGGTGATCTTCGGCGCCAAGCCGCTGTCGGAAAAGGTGTCCCGCTTCGCCTTCCTGCTCTACATCCTGTTCCTGCAACTGGCCAGCGCCCACCACCTGCTGTCCGATCCGGGCATGAGCGCGGAATGGAAGGTGCTGAACACCTCCTACTTCATGTACTTCGCGGTGCTGGCCTCGATGATCCACGGCTTCACGGTTCCGGGTGCAATCGAAGCGGCGCAGCGCAAGAAGGGCTATACCAACGGCCTCTTCGAGTGGCTGCGCAAGGCGCCGTGGGGCAACCCGGTGTTCTCCGGCATGTTCATTTCGCTGGTCAGTTTCGGCTTCCTCGGCGGCATCTCCGGTGTCGTGCTCGGCACCGAGCAGATCAACATGCTCATGCACAACACCTTCTACGTTCCGGGCCACTTCCACACCACAGTGGTGACCGGCACCACGCTGGCCTTCATGTCGATCACCTATCTGCTGGTGCCGACCCTGTTCCGCCGCGAGATGCTGTTCCCCAAGCTGTGCATGATCCAGCCCTACCTGTTCGGCATCAGCATGTCGATCCTTGGCCTGGTCATGATGGGTGCCGGCACCCTGGGTGTATCGCGCCGTCACTGGGACATGGCCTTCTCCGGCGCACCGTTCCAGTATGAATGGCCGGGCGCCGCCTACCTGATGATGGGTCTCACCGGCATCTTCGGCGTGATCGCGGTCATCGGCGGCGGTCTCTGGATTGGCCTCGTGGTTCTGTCCCTGCTGTTCGGCAAGAAGCTCGACGGCGGCGCAGAATCCGACAAGCCGACACCGATCCCCGACCAGACGGTTGCCGCCAATGCCTCCGGTACCGGCAGCGAGGAGCATGTCACGGTGCCGGGCACGGTGGTACTCGCCCTGACCCTGCTGACCTGCTTCGTGCTCTACTACTTCGTGAACTGGAAGTACCTGTCCGAAGTCTGGGGCCTCAGCTAAGCTCCGCCACAAGGTCCCCGCGCTCCGGCGCGGGGCCTGCCCGAATCGGGCTTGGCCGACAGGCCCGATTCAAGCAGGCTGAACCAACCACCCACACGAAACCGCCCATGGAAAAGACGCTGCCCCAACCGTCAGGCCTCAGCTTCCGCACGATAGCGGGAGTCTTCAAGCTGCGCATCGGCGTGGTCATCACCTTTACCGCGCTGGCGGGCCTTGCGGTCAGCGGCGGACCGAGCCTGAGCGCACTGCAACTCGTCGTCCTGACGCTGGCCGTGCTGGTGTCGTCGGCCAGCGCCGGCGCCTTCAACCAGTATTACGAACACGACACCGACCCGCTGATGTCACGAACGAAGAATCGGCCCTTCGCCACCGGCGAGGTCAAGCACGGACCGGTCTGGCTGGTGGTCATCTTCGGCCTGATGGCGGTCTCGGTGGTCGCCGCCTGGCTGGCCCTGAATGCCTGGGCCGCGCTGTTCACCTTCCTCGGCGCCTTCTTCTATGCCATTGTCTATACCGTGTGGCTGAAGCGCCGCACCTGGCTCAACATCGTCTTCGGCGGGCTGGCCGGCAGCTGGGCGGTGCTGGCGGGTGCCACCGCCGCCGACCCGCAGGTCGGCGCCGTGCCTCTGGCTCTGGCCTTCGTCCTCTTCGTGTGGACGCCGCCGCACTGCTGGAGCCTGGCCATCGCCTTCCGCGACGACTATGCGGCAGCCGGCGTGCCGATGCTGCCCGTGGTTGTCGGCGACCAGCGCGCCGCCAAGGTGATCTTCGGCAGTACCCTGGCACTGGTGGCGGCATCGATGCTACCGCTGGCTTTCGGCCTCGGTGCCATCTACTTTGCCGGCGCCGCAACGGGCGGTTTCCTGTTCATCCAGAAAGCCTGGCGCCTGGCGCAGAACACCAATCGCCAGACCGCGATGACCTGCTTCCATGCCTCGCTGGCTCAGTTGACGCTGGTGCTTACCGCGGCAATCATCGACGCGCGGTTTTAGCCGCCAGGCGGTTCCCGTGATCCGCATCGCCCTCCCCGCCGCGCTCGCGGCGCTTGCGCTTGCCATCGCCCCAAGAGTCGGCGCTGGCACCACGGCGAATCCTGCGCCCGCGGCAGCCGTCACCGCCCCGGTGCTGACCCAAGTACCGCAGGGCGATCGCAGCGGCCTCACGCTGACCACGCTGGACAACCAGACCGCCTACAAGATTTCGCAGGCGGCGATCGGCACGCCGGTCGGCGACCACGTGTTACTCGACCGTCAGGGCCGGCCCAAGCGGCTTGCCGATTACAAAGGCAAGCCCCTGCTGGTGAACTTCGTCTACACCGCCTGCTTCCAGGTCTGCCCGACGACGACCAAGAACCTGCAAAAGGCCGTGCAGAACACCGTCGCCGTGCTCGGCACCGACCGCTTCAACATCGTCAGCATCGGCTTCAACCAGCCCTTCGATGCGCCGGAGGCGATGAAGACATTCGCCACCCAGTACGGCATCCATCTGCCCAACTGGGAATTTCTCAGCCCGGCGCCGGCCATCGTCGGCGAGGTGACGCGCAACTTCGGCTTCAGCTACATTGCCACCACCGCCGGCTTCGACCACCTCAACCAGGTCACTTTCGTCGATGCCGAAGGCCGCATCGTGCGCCAGGTGTATGGCGAAAGCTTCACCGCGCAGGACATCGCCGAACCGCTCAAGGCCATGGTCACCGGCGCGCCCTTGCCGGTGCAGACCAATACCCTGGTGGAACTGGCCGACCGCCTGCGCATCATCTGCTCGGTGTATGACCCGATCTCCGGCCGCTACCGCACCAATTACGCGCTCTACTTCGAGATTGCCGGCTTCATCAGTTTCACCTGCTTCATGGCCTGGGTGGGCTGGAGCTTCATGCGCAAGCAGCGCTCCGACCGGATTCAATCCGGTTGATGCGAGTCAATTCAATAAGCGCCCCGGCGAAATATAATTAATCCCTAATAGTCGGCTCCAGCCCGGCATTCGGGACACCCCAACGTGAGTTTCCATGCAGCATTGCGCGAGGGCGCGTACCGCGTCTTCGAGCGCGCCGAGATCGCCTTCGACGGCGCATTCGGCGGCGGCGACAATCCGTTGCGCCACCTCGGCGCGCTCGGGCTTTATTTCCTCTGGATCCTGGTCGCCACCGGTCTCTACCTGTACATCGTGCTCGACACCAGCGTCGAGGGCGTCTACAGCTCGATCGGCTGGCTTTCGCGCGAGCAGTGGTATCTCGGCGGCGTGCTGCGCAGCCTGCACCGCTATGCCTCCGACGCCTTCGTCGTAGTGATGTTCCTGCACCTGCTGCGCGAATGGGCCTGCGGCCGCTACTATGGCTTCCGCTTCTATTCCTGGATCACCGGCGTGCCGCTGATCTGGCTGGTCTATATTTCGGGCATCGGCGGCTACTGGATCGTCTGGGACCAAACGGCGCAGTTTTCGGGCATCGCCACCACGGAACTGCTCGACTGGCTGCCGATCTTCAGCGAACCCAGCGCGCGCAACTTCCTCGCCCCGGCCTCGATCAACGATCGCTTCTTCACCATCCTGGTATTCATCCACATCGGCGTGCCTTTGATGCTCCTCCTCGGCCTCTGGGCCCATGTCAATCGCATCAGCCGGGTCGACTACCTGCCGACGCGCCGGGTCATGCTCGCCACGCTGGCGAGCCTGCTGGCGCTGGCTGTGTTCAAGCCGGCGCTTTCGGCGGCGCCGGCGAACCTGGCGCTGGTACCGACCGCGGTGCCCCTGGACTGGTTCATCCTGTTCCTCCACCCGCTGACCGACATCACTTCCCCGGCAGCGACATGGACACTGATCTTCGGTGCCACGCTGCTGCTCTTCGCCCTGCCTTTCCTGCCGCACCCGCAGGCCCAGCCGATCGCCGTGGTCGACGGGCCAAACTGCAACGGCTGCAGCCGCTGCCATGTCGACTGCCCCTACGAGGCGATCACCATGGCGCCGCATCCGCACAAGCCGAACCACAGGATCGCCATCGTCGATGCCGACCACTGCGCCGGCTGCGGCATTTGCGCCGGCTCCTGCCCTTCCTCGACGCCCTTCCGCAGCCAGCAGCGGCTGGTCACCGGCATCGACATGCCGCAGCAGCCGGTCGACGCCCTGCGCCAGCAGTTGGAAACGCAACTCGCCAGCCTGCGCGGGAACACCAAGCTGGTGGTCTTCGGCTGCGACCAGAGCGTCGATGTGCGCTCGTTGGCCGGCCCCGACACCGCGGCACTGAGCCTGATCTGTGCCGGCATGCTGCCGCCTTCCTTCATCGAATACGCGCTGCGCAGTGGCGCCGACGGCGTTGTCGTCGCCGGCTGCCGTGACGGCGGCTGCGAGTTCCGCCTCGGCATGGAATGGTCCCGCGAACGGTTGGCGCGCCAGCGCGAACCCCATCTACGGGCCCTGGTGCCGCTGGAGCGCATCGAAATCGTGCCAGTGGCGCGCGGCGAAAGCGCCAGGCTCGCCGCCGCAGTCAGCGCCTTCCGAACCCGGATCGAAAGCGAACCCGCGGCATTCATCAGGCCTCCCGCGTATTCAAGAAAGATCAGATGACCACCTTCCCCCCGACCCCCTTGCCAATCAAGGGAGTGACGATTGTTCGCGGGCAATGCCCGCTCCATGTATCTGGCTGTTCCGTCTTTGGGCGGCCCTGCGAAGGAACCCACCATGCCTAAACCCTCTGCCATCATCGGTCAGATCGTGCTCTACGGCGCCTTTGCCGCCTTCATCGGCTACTTCGCGACCAATCCGACCTACCAGCAGATCCCCGACGACATCGCCCTGGTCAAGCTCTCGATCAGCCACCTCGGCGGACGCGAGTGTCGCAATCGAACCGCGGAGGAGTTGGCCAGGCTGCCGCCCAACATGCGCGCACCGCTGGATTGCCCGCGCGGCCGTTCGGACATCAAGCTGGTGGTCGACCTCGACGACAAGCCGATGTTTGAAGCCGTGATGCATCCCACCGGCCTTTCGCGCGACGGCATCTCCTCGGTCTACAAGCGCTTTGAGCTCAAGGCCGGCAGCTACAAGCTGGCGGTGAAGATGAACGACAACCTGGTCAATCCCGGCTTCAATTTCGTCAAGGAAGCGCAGATCACCCTCAAGCCCGCCGAAATCCTGGTGATCGACTTCAACCCCGACCGGGGCGGCCTGTTCTTCCAGCAGGGCAGTGCGGCAAAGCAATGAGCACGTCCCTCCGAACATTCACTCCATTGCGCGAACAACCCCCATGCTGAGCAAACTCCAACAACTCGTGCGCTGGTTCTTCATGCGCGCCGAGAACCTGTTCAACCTGGCCTTCGGCGAGAAGTTGAATCCCTTCTACCACCTCGGCACCATCAGCTTCTGGCAGTTCTGGCTGCTGATCGTCACCGGCGTCTATCTCTACATCTTCGCCGACACTGGGGTGCATGACGCCTACGAATCGGTGGAGCGCATCACACACGAGCAATGGTGGGCCGGCGGCATCATGCGCAGCATCCATCGCTATGCCACCGACGGTATGATCCTGACCATGCTGCTGCACATGCTGCGGCACTTTGCCTATGACCGTTACCGCGGCTTCCGCTGGTTCTCCTGGGCCATAGGCGTGGCTTTGATCTGGCTGGTGTATATCTCCGGGCTCAACGGCTTCATGCTGGTGTGGGACAAGCTGGCCCAGTTCGTGGTGGTCGCCACCGCCGAATGGTTCGACGTGCTGCCGATGTTCAACGGCACCCTGGTGCGCAATTTCATCTACCAGGACAACGTCAACAGCCGGCTGTTTACTCTGCTCGCCTTCATCCACCTCGGCGCGCCGCTGATCGCCGGCGTCCTGGCCTGGGTCCATGTGCAGCGGGTGCCGCGCGCCCACGTCAATCCGCCGCGCGAAATCGCCATCGCCTTCACCCTGATGTTCGTCGTGCTGGCCCTGGTCAAGCCGGTGGTCAGCCAGGGCGGCGAAGCCGATCTCTCCGTGGTGGCGACCAACATCGACATCGACTGGTTCCAGATGCCGGTACTGGTGCTGGTCTACGTCGTCGATCCGCTCTACCTCTGGTACGGCGTGATGGGCTTCACGCTGCTGCTGTTCATCGCGCCCTGGCTGCCGCCCAAGCGCATGGGCACGGCCAAGGCCGAGGCGACGGTGACCTTCCATCCCGACCACCGGGCAGTCGCCATCCGTTTCGACGAAACCCTGCTCGATGCCGGCCTGCGCCAGGATATCAACCTGCCCTACGAATGCCGCAACGGCGGCTGCGGCCACTGCAAGTGCACCGTGCTCTCCGGCAATGTCGACCCCGGCCTTTACCAGCCGAGCGCACTGTCGGCGGAAGAGCGCGCCACGGGCAAGGTGCTGCTCTGCTGCGCCACCGCGCTGGGCGATGTCGAGATCGAATACGAGGCGTCGGCGATGCCGCGCGCCGCACGCGACTACACGGCCCGGGTGCTGAAGCTGGAAAAGCTGAGCTACGACGTCATGCGCGTGCTGCTCGAACTGCCGCAGGGCCAGCAGATTTCTTTCAAGGCCGGCCAGTACATCAACATCATCCTCGACGACGGCCAGCGTCGCGCCTTCTCATTTGCGAACCCACCCCACCAGCCCGGACTGATCGAACTCCAGATCCGCCTGATGCCGGGCGGGCGCTACACCACCCACGTCTTCGAGCAGATGAAACCCGGCGATGCCGTGAAGTTCGAGGGGCCGCTGGGCGACTTCAGCTTGCGTGAATCCGAACGTCCGATCGTCTTCGTCGCCGGAGCCACGGGTTTCGCCCCGGTCAAGAGCATGGTCGAGGATGCCTTCCATCGCGGCCTCAAGCGGCCGATCTACCTCTACTGGGGTGTGCGCCGCCTGGCCGACTTGTATCTGCCGGACCTGCCGGCGGCCTGGGCGAAGGAACACGCGAACTTCCACTTCATCCCGGTGCTCTCGGATGCCGCGCCGGACGACAACTGGAACGGTCGCACCGGCCTGGTGCACGAGGCCATCCTGGCCGATTTTCCCGACCTCGCCGGCAAGGAAATCTACGCCTGCGGCTCGGTGAAGATGGTGGAAGCGATCTTCCCCTCGCTGAAGAACCAGGGCGCCGAGGAAGGCATGTGCTTCTCGGATGCCTTCACCATTTCGGCGCGGTCGATGGCCTTCCAGCCCAAGGGCTGACCCGCTGGGGATTCAGGCCACGATGGGCCGCGTGATGTCGATGCCCGGCAGCACCCGCTCGACCACGTCGCGCAACTGCCGCGCCGCCGCCTCGGTGATGGCCGCCCCGGGGTGGCGCACCTGGGGCGTGCGCAGCAGGCCGCGCATCCGCAGCAGTTCCTTGCGCACCGCCACGCCGGGTTGCTGCTCGAACACCAGCAGCGGCAGGTAGCGCGCGTAGAGGCGAAAACACTCGGCGGAATCGCCGGCGCGTGCGGCGCGGTCCATGGCCAGCAGCACCTCGGGGAAGGCGAAGCCGGTATTGAAGCCGTCGGCCCCGGCCATCAGGTCGAAATAGCCGTAGAGCGCACCGAGCCCGGTCAGCACCGGCACGCGACGTTCGCCCATGCCCTGCTTCAAGGCGCTGACGCGCGCCGGCGTCGGCAGCCCTTCTTCCTTGATGCAGGCGATGCCGGGGATTTCGGCGACCAGGCGCAGCAGCAACGGCAACGACATATGCACCTGGGTCGAGGCCGGATGATCCTGCGCCACCACCGGCAGGCCGGCGCCGGCCGCAACCTGGGCAAAGTAGTCGAAGACGCGCGCCTCGTTCGGCACCGGTTCCGCCGACGGCGCCACCATCACCGCCGCCGCGCCGAGTTCGGCCGCCATGCGGCACAGGCCGATGGTGGCCGCGGTGCCGGGATGGCTGGCGCCCACGATCACCAGCAGGCGCCCCGCGGCCGCGGTCACGGCGCAGGCGATCAGCGCCTCGCGCTCGCGGTCGAGCATGCGGTTGGATTCGCCGAGCACCCCCAGCACGGTAATGCCGTCGACGCCGATCCCGGCATTGAAGCGCACCAGCCGATCGAGGGATTCGAGATCGAGGCTGCCGTCTTCGTTGAAAGGCGTCGCCAGTATGGGAAACACGCCGCTGAATTTCATGCCTACCTCGCCTTGATGTGCAATCCGTCCTGCCCCGATGTTCCGCCGGCACGGCGGACCGTCGCCGGCAAGCCTGGCCGATGAATCCGTGAAGCCGCATGTCCTGGCGCGCCCACGCCACCGCTTCAGCCAAGGAGCATCACCTTCAACCTGCCGAAGAACCCCAGCCCTGCCCACCACTCCAGTCCCTGGCGGCGGAACTCGATGCCGGCCGGCGTCAGGATCAGGCGCCGCGCGCCCATTTCCGTTGCTCCGGTGTCGGCAAGATAGCCCTGTTCCATCAGCCATCCGGCGATCGCCGGCTGCACCTGCGTTCCATGCAGGGTCCAGCGACAACCAAAACCGATATCTTCGCCGCGCAGCATCATGATTGGCGCATGCAAACCCATCAGCCGCAATACTTTCAGGGTTTCGGCTCGGCTGGGAATGCGGGAATCGCCGTTTTTGTCCATCGCTGGCAATTATGTCGCAGCGCCATGACAAATGCCGCCAAAGAGATTTTGGTTGCTTATTTCCCGGAATCAGTGCACAGTGCGCGCCAGCGATCTTCAAGCAGTGCCGTTGTTGTCTGGTTTCCGGGGTCCGCGTTCGCGGCCTCTCTTCCTTCACCACCCCGCCGTCTTGACGTTCGTCCCAACAGGGGCGCGCCCCTTCATTTGTTTTTTTAGGATATTCAAGACATGGCAACAGGCACAGTTAAGTGGTTCAACGATTCCAAGGGTTTCGGCTTCATTAATACGGAAGATGGCGGCGATGATCTCTTCGCCCATTTCTCCGCGATTCAGGGTCAGGGCTTCAAGACCCTCAAGGAAGGCCAGCGCGTCAGCTTCGACGTCACCGCCGGCCCCAAGGGCAAGCAGGCTTCGAACATCCGCGAAGCGGCTTGAGCGCTTGACCGAACGGGCCTTGCGCCCGTTCCGGCAAACGCCATCTCGCCCTCTGGATACCGCCCCCGGCTCCGCCGGGGGCGTAACCGGAAATGCCCGGCGCATGCCGGGCTTTTTTTTGAGGGCGCTTGCAGCGCCATACCCGTCAGGCCCAGCGCCGACGAACGCGAAGGACGCCAAATGGCCAAGGAAGAACTCATCGAAATGAATGGCGTGGTGACCGAAGTACTACCCGACTCCCGCTACCGCGTCACGCTCGACAACGGCCACATCCTTATCGCCTACACGGCTGGCAAGATGCGCCTGCACCATATTCGCATTCTCGCCGGCGACAAGGTCACGCTGGAGATGTCGCCCTACGACCTCTCCAAGGGACGCATCAATTTCCGCCACATCGAAGGTCGCACCCCTTCGGTACGCCAACAGCGCCGCCATTGAGCGCGTAAGCCCGGCACCCGCGCCGGGCTATTCGACACACCTGCAACGAGTGGCGGTCGCCGACATCCACGACAGCTCGCGCTATACCGGGCGCCTGCCGCACTATTGCCGGGGCTAGTCCGGAAACGGATCAGTTGCGCTTGCGCAGCAGGAGTTTCAGGCAGACCAGCACGAACATGATGCCGCCGATCACGGCAATCAGTCCGCCCGCACCCATCATGCCCATGCCGATCTTCTGCGGCAGCGTGGTCAGCGCCTGCTCGGCGCCGGCCACCTTGCGCTGGACACCGTAGCCGCCCGACCAGGCGAGGCCGAGGATGTGGATCAGCTGGCCACCGCCGTACACGTAGGGCTGCCAGCGCGCCATGGCGCCATCGACCGCGCCATAGCCGATCCGCGGCAGGAGCACGTAGGCCAGGCCCATGAATGCCAATGTCACGCCGACGGTGGAGCCATGGTAATGCGCCGGGATCACCACATTCACGCCCTGGATCATGTAGCCCAACACGCCGCCGACGGCAAACAGCAGGAATGAGGCAACGAAGGCCGACTTGGCGCCGCTCGCCGGCACACCGCGCATACCCCACAGCGCCAGCAGGCCGGCCAGGATCAGTGGCGCCATGTAGGGATGGCCCCAGATCATCAACTTGGCAAAGAGCTGCATGTGGGGCAGCTCTCCGGCCGGGATCGTCAGGTAGATCGCCGGCACCGCCAGCAGCGGCAGCGCGGCGATCCAGAACATTGTCGAAAGTGCGCGCGGAGCGTCGTCCATGCCCTTGCCCAGCGCCGCGGCGATCCACAGCCAGGCGACGACCATCAGCAGCGCGTGTTGGAATTGCAGGGTGTGGCCGCCGCCCCAGAACAGCACCTCGAAGTAGAGCTTGTCCTCGATCTCCGGCGCGCGCGGCACGACGATGAAGGACCAGAGAAAAGCCGCCAGCGCGAGGAAGGCCGCCACGGCGCCGAGGAAGGCGCCGGTCTGCAGTGGCGCGCCGAAGGCAGGGCGCGGCCAGGTGGTCAGCAGGGCGCGCAGCACGGCCAGCGCACAGCCGGCACCGCAGATCCACAGCGAGGCATGGAAGAAGGGCTGCTGCAGCACCGGGATGTAGTTGTTGAGCACCGGCTCGGCGCCGGGCAGGAAGGGCGAAACCGTCATCAGCGCCGTTCCCAGCGCCGCCAGGCCCAGCCCGGACCATCCCAGCCAGGCATGGCCGCCGCGACCCAACGCGCTCCAGATCACGGCGGCGAAGGCCATGAACCAGACCGCCACCGAGAGGTCCACATGGACCACCAGAGCGGCGCGGAAGAAGTTCTTCAGCGGGAAGACGTCCTGGATGCCCGGCGTGCGCGAGAGCACCAGCAGAACGGCCAGCAGCCCCGAGCCAATGAGGGCCATGATCCCCAGCCAGAGCCAGGCCCTGGCCAGCTGTTGCGGCGCCCCCGGGGCGACCTCGATGTTATGCGAATTCACTATTGTCCCGCGAAAATATGGCAAGTATACGGCAAGCTTGCAGGCCCGAAGAGGTACACTACTGGGGTCGACACGATTATTTTCCCGCGCCTGCCATGAAGCTGTTTTCCGCCCTGTTGCTCGGTCTCGCCCTGGTCGTCTGTGGATGTTCCGAACCGCGCAAGTTCGTATCCACCGACATCTCCATGGTCGACTGGGGCAAGGACTTCAAGCTCACCGACCACAACGGCCAGCAGCGCACGCTCGCCGACTTCAAGGGC
>SXGU01421744.1_pt1 | contig 14632 bp, 12 predicted proteins | sample 3174531 | NCBI WGS metagenome assembly SXGU01 (sample SAMN11356863, study PRJNA531348) | freshwater metagenome | isolation source: freshwater sample F1-140 | place: China: Fuxian Lake, Yuxi | collected 2017-12-25
AATTTGCGGTTTTGCAAATTAGGTAAGAAACGGCGTTTTGTTCTGTTGTTAGCGTGAGAAACGTTGTTGCCCACCATTGGCTTTTTGCCAGTTACCATACATACACGTGCCATGGTTAAATCTCCAAACTTCTGCTTTTTTTGAAAGACCGCAATTATAGTACGAAAACTAATAATATCTCAAGGTAATTATCAATAATATTTAGGCTTAATTAGCCATCAGTGCTTGCCCGTGCTACCAAAGCCGCCTTCGCCACGTTCGCTGCTATCAAAATCATCGACTAAATGGAAGTCTGCCTGCACCACAGGCACGATGACCAGCTGGGCGATGCGTTCCATGGGCTTGATTTCAAACGCGGTCTGACCACGATTCCAGCACGACACCATCAATTGACCCTGGTAGTCTGAATCAATCAAACCAACTAAATTGCCCAGCACGATGCCGTGTTTATGGCCCAGCCCTGAGCGCGGCAAAATCAGCGCTGCGTAATAGATGTTGTCTAAATGAATGGCCATGCCGGTTGGAATGAGGGTGGTCTCGCCCGGTTGCAGGGTAATGGGCGCGTCTAGGCAAGCGCGCAAATCCAAGCCGGCTGAACCGGGTGTGGCGTAGCTGGGCATTTGCTGGTGCAGGCGGTCGTCAAGAATTTTTAAATCAACAATAATTTTCATAAGCTTCTCAAAAAATACCTATCTTTAAAGTGTGGATTGGTTAGCTTTAGCATTAAACACTAATTTTTAGTGAAAATCACTATGGCGCTTCACTTGCGCACCAAGTAAAATTCAGCGCATTCTCAGGGGAGCTATCAATGAAACAGAATTTAAACTATAAAAAATTAGCCATGCAATTGGCATTAGCCGGGATGGCAGGCGCCGCATTGCCGTCTTTTGCAGCGGATAGCGTCACCGCACCTGTGGTGGTGACGGGTACGCGTGTTGAGCAAAACAGTTTTGACTTGCCCATGTCCATAGACGCAGTCGATGCCGAGCAAATGCAAGAAGGGCAGCTCAAAGTCAACCTTTCTGAATCGTCCAGTCGAGTGCCTGGCGTGGTGGTTAATAATCGTAACAACCCAGCCCAAGATTTAGCCATTCAAATTCGAGGGTTTGGTGCGCGATCAGCGTTTGGTGTGCGTGGGGTGCGCTTGTATGCCGACGGCATTCCTATGACCATGCCTGATGGTCAAGGTCAAACCGGTACATTCAATTTGGATACTGCGGCCCGAGTGGAATACCTACGCGGTCCATTCTCAGCGCTTTACGGCAACTCATCCGGTGGCGTGGTACAAATTTTCACTAAAGCGGGTGAGGAAGATCCTACGCTTAATGGCGGCGCTACTTTTGGTAGTTACAACACTCACCGCGAAAGCGTGGGTTTTAGCGACAGTGGTAACGGTTTTGATTACGTGATTAATGCCAATACTTACCGCAGTGACGGTTACCGTGCGCAATCGGATACGCGTCGTGATACGGTCCATGCAAAAATCAATTTTAAGCTTAGTGAAAATACCAAACTTAGTTTGGTGGCCACAGGCTTAGACCAGCCTAACAATTTGGATCCGCAAGGTTTGGATGCGAGTCAACTTCAAACAAACCGCAGACAAGCAGGCACCAATTCAGAACTTTTTAATACGCGGGTTACGCGCAGCCATGAACAGATAGGGGCTATTTTAGAGCATAAGCTTAGTGAGCAAGATGCCTTGCGCTTCATGACCTATTATGGTCGGCGCGATAATGAGCAGTACCAGTCCGTGTCCATTGCGGCACAAACAACTTCGCCCGGCTTTGAGCGAAACGGTGGCGGTGTTGCTGTAATCGATCGTAGCTTTGGCGGAATCGATGCGCGCTGGGTACACCAAGGGGAATTTGCAAGTAAACCGTTTAATCTAACGCTAGGGTTTAATTATGACGAGATGAGCGATGAGCGAACCGGTTATGAAAATTTCACCTCGGGTTCTGGCACGGTTTGTGGCGCTTCCGGCCGAATTTGCGGGGTTAAAGGTAATTTAAGGCGTGACGAAAGCAATGACCTGAATAATTTTGATCAATATGCCCAAGCCTCATGGGATGTGCATTCAAAACTGTCATTAAGCGGCGGTTTGCGCCATAGTCGCGTTACTTTCAAAATGAAGGACAGGTACATTGCTACGGGTAATGGTGACGACAGTGGCTCTACCCGCTTCACTGAAACCACGCCCGTTATTGGTGCTGTGTTTAAATACAACGATAAAATCAACCTTTTTGCCAATGCCGGGAAAAGTTTTGAAACGCCAACGTTTGTGGAGATGGCTTACAACCCAGACTACAATGTATCCGGCTTGAATTTAGCGCTTCAGCCAGCTAAAAGTGATCAATACGAAGCGGGGTTAAAAGCGTTCATTGCAGCTAATACTTTAGTGAATGTATCCGCATTTAAAATCGACACTAAAGATGAAATTGTTGTGGCGACTTCGCAAGGCGGCAGAACGACTTATCGTAACGTCCCTTCTTCAGAGCGTAAGGGCTTGGAGTTCAGTTTGGATAGTCAGTTAGCCAATGATGTGCGTCTATATTTGGCCTACACTTTACTGGATGCTAAATTTACGGAAGCATTCAGTGCCTGTATTACACCATTCCCTAATGGTTCATCTTGCAGGTATGGCACAGCGGGTGATTTTGAAACGATTGCCTCTGGTAGCAAAATTCCGGGTACTTACAAATATAATCTATACGGTGAGACTTCTTGGAAGCATCAAGCCACCGGCTTCAATACGGCTTTAGAAATGCGTAGGGCGAGTGGAAGTAATGTCAGCTTTAATGTGGCAGACGGTCAAACTGAAAGTTATACCGTTTTTAATTGGCGTGGTGGCTTTAAACAAAATCTGAACAATTGGAATTTCTCGGAATTCGTGCGTGTAGAAAATATATTTGATAAAGCTTACGTTGGATCCATACGTGTGGCTGACGGTAATCAACGATTTTACGAATCAGCCCCGGGCCGCAATTGGTTGTTAGGTTTAAGCGCGGCTTATAGCTTTAAGTAAGGGTAAGCTATTAAAGCATGCTCACCACATGCTTTAACAGCAATTCGGCAATCACACTTTTTGGCGCGCGTTCTAAGGGATGCGCGCCATTTTTGTCTAATAGGGTCACTTGGTTTTCATCGCTGCCCATCGCATCGCTGACTAAATTTGCCACCATGAGTGGCAATTTTTTGGCCTGGCGTTTGGCTTCAGCATGATCCAATAACTTTTCTGTTTCGGCGGCAAAGCCCACGCAGAATGGCGCTTTAGGCAAGCTGGCAACTTCGGCCAAGATGTCTTTATTGGGGCTAAGTGCTAGCGTTAAGCTGGCATTACTCTTCTTGATTTTTTCCGCATGCGGCGCACTGGGGCGGTAATCCGCCACTGCTGCCACACTGATAAAGATATCTTGATTGCCCACTTCGCCCATCACCGCCTTATACATGGCGTCGCTACTGCTGGCTTTAATGGTGTTAACCGAATCGGGCGCATGCAATGCGCTGGCGCCGCTCACCAAAGTGACGATTGCCCCCATGTCCGCCGCCACTTGGGCGATGGCGTAGCCCATTTTGCCGCTGCTTAAGTTGGTGATGGCGCGCACCGGGTCTATCATTTCCAAGGTCGCACCGGCGGTAATCAGCACGCGTTTGCCGGCCAATAATTTAGGGGTAAAGTGTGCGTTTACTAACCTGAGCAAGGCCTCGGCTTCTAGCATGCGGCCCAAGCCGATTTCGCCACAGGCTTGCTCGCCACTGGCAGGCCCAAGCAGGCTGACGCCGTCGGCTTGCAATTGCGCCACGTTGCGTTGCGTGGCTGGGTTTTCCCACATTTGTTTGTTCATGGCCGGTGCCACCAATAGCGGGCAATCTCTGGCCAAACAGAGTGTGGAGAGTAAATCGTCGGCTCGGCCTTGCACCAATTTAGCCAAAAAATCGGCGCTAGCCGGCGCCACCAATATGGCGTCGGCCTGCCGTGATAGCTCGATGTGCGGCATGCCATTGCGGATGCTGCTGTCCCACATGTCTATGTATACCGGCTTGCCTGATAGGGCTTGCATGGTGACGGGCGTAATGAATTGGCAGGCGGCTTGGGTCATGACCACCTGCACGTCGATGTGGGCTTTGACCAATAGGCGTACCAATTCGGCCGCCTTGTAGGCGGTGATGCCGCCGGTGATGCCTAGCACTAATGATTTGGCTTTTATGGGGTTATTTTTTTGCATAAGGGTGAACAAATAAGTTTACTATCTTGCTAATGCGTTCATTTTAATACGAAAATCGTTATTAAAGCGCGTATCCCTTTACTGACTTTGCATAAAGGACTCCATCATGGCGATTACCGATTGGCCACTGGCAGAACGTCCGCGTGAAAAACTGTTGGCACTGGGGGCGCCCGCCCTGTCCGATGCCGAGTTATTAGCAATCTTTTTACGGGTAGGCGTGGCCGGTAAAACGGCGGTCGACTTGGCCCGCGATTTATTGCAAAGATTTGGCAGTTTAACCGGTATTTTTGCTGCAAGCCAAGCGGAATTGTCACAAGTGCATGGCATGGGTTTGAGTAAATGCGTGCAACTGCAAGCCATCTTTGAAATGACTAGGCGCGCCTTAAAAGAAAAAATGCAAGCGCAAGACGTGTTGAGCTCGCCGCAACAAGTGCGTGATTTTCTCTGTTTGAAATTGGCGCAGTTGCCCTATGAAGTATTCACCGTGCTGTTTCTAGACGCGCAAAATAAGTTGATTAGCGCCGATGAGCTGTTTCGCGGCAGTTTGATGCAAACCAGCGTTTACCCGCGCGAGGTGGTGAAGCGCGCGCTGGATCACCATGCCGCCAGTGTCATTTTGGCGCACAACCACCCCTCGGGTTTGGCCCAACAAAGTCAAGCCGATGAGCTCATTACCCAACAATTAAAACAAGCCCTGGCGCTAGTGGACGTGCGGGTGTTGGACCATTTTATTGTTGCCGGCAACACAACTTTTTCATTCGCTGAGCGTGGTTTGTTGTAAACTAAAAACCATGGAAAATTTAATGGTTGTAGATAACAGGTTATGGCTTAACTTGGCCGTGGCTTTAGGCATAGGGTTGTTGGTGGGGGCCGAGCGTGAGCGCAGCAAGGGCATGGATGCAGACCGCTCTTTAGCCGGCATACGCACCTTTACCATCGTGGCCTTGCTGGGCGCGGTGAGCACGGTGGTGAGTTTTTGGTTGCTGATCGTTTCGGTCATTTGTGTCACGGTCTTTGCCGCTTTAGCCTATGCGGTGCGGGTAAACGAACACCCTGGCTTGACCACCGAAATCACTTTGGTGTTTACCGCTATTTTAGGCGGTTTGGCCATGACCACACCGTCTTTGGCGGCCAGCCTTGCCGTGACCGCGGCCATATTGCTGACGGCTAAAGAGCCCATCCACGGTTTTATTCGGGTGGCGGTGACCAAAGAAGAGGTGAACGATTTTCTTATTTTGGCGGCCGCGACCCTGATAGTCTTGCCCTTGGTGCCCAACGAATTAATCGGCCCTTTTGACGCCATTAATCCGCACAATCTTTGGTTGATCGTCATCTTGGTCATGCTCATTAGCGCACTCGGTCATTTGGCACTGCGGGCGCTTGGCAGTCGGGTTGGCCTGCCATTGGTTGGGCTGGTATCGGGTTTTATTTCCAGCATAGCGACAGTAGGCGCCATGGGCCAGCGCGCGCAACAAACGCCGGCACTGATGGAGGCCGCGGTGGCCGGTGCACTGCTGTCCAGTTTAGCCACTATTTTGCAATTGAGTTTGCTGTTGGGGGCAATACACCCGCCGACTTTGCATGCTATGTTGGCCCCTTTGATTTTTTCTGGGGTGGCGGTGGCGATGTATGCTTTGGTCATTACCGTCAGTTGCTTTCATAAAGAATGCCCGGAAATGGGACAGCCTAGCCAGACTTTCAGTGTTAAAACGGCATTGACTTTGGCGGCCATCATCGCCGTGGCTTTGATGGCCTCGGCCGCACTCAATGTTTGGTTTGGTCAGGCCGGTTTGGTTTTTGCCTCCATGGCGGCAGGGGTGGCGGACGTCCATGCCGCCGCCATTTCCGTGGCATCGCTGGCGGCATCCCATAGTTTAAGCGCCAGCAACGCGGTGATGCCTATCTTGTTGGCGTTTACCATTAACACTTTTTCTAAAGGCGTAGTAGCGATGGTCAGTGGCGGCAAGGAGTTTGCCAAGCAAGTCGTGCCCGGTTTGTTGGTGCAAGTGCTGGCCGCTTGGCTGGGCTGGCTATTCTTTTAACATTATTTTTAAGTTTCGTTAATGATCATGCATAAACATTTCAAATTAGTCTGCTGGGCGGCGGTGTTAGGCCTAGGCTTGGCGGCGGTCTGTGCGATTGCCTTAAACCGAGGCGAAAGCATCAGTGCCCTGTGGTTTATTGCCGCGGCGGCTTGTATTTACGCCATCGCTTACCGTTTTTACGCGGCTTGGATTGCCGCTTCCGTGCTCATGGTGGACAGCACGCGGGCGACGCCGGCCGAACGTTTAGACAACGGCCGCGATTTTGTTCCGACCAATAAATGGGTGGTGTTTGGCCACCATTTTGCTGCCATCGCTGGCCCTGGCCCCTTAATTGGCCCGACTTTGGCCGCGCAGTTTGGCTATTTGCCCGGCACCTTGTGGATACTGGTTGGGGCGGTCTTGGGCGGTGCAGTGCAGGACATGGTGACCTTATTTTTCTCGACCCGGCGCAACGCCCGCAGTTTAGGCCAAATGGCCAGAGATGAAATCGGCCCGATAGGCGGCGCGGCGGCGCTAATAGGCACGTTTTTAATCATGATTATATTGATAGCGGTGTTAGGTCTGGTGGTGGTTAACGCCATGAAGCACAGCCCTTGGGCGACATCCACGGTGGCGGCCACCATCCCAATTGCCATGCTGGTGGGCTTTTACATGCGTAACTTTCGTCCCGGGCGGGTGTTAGAAGCCACCTTGCTAGGCGTGGTCTTGCTGTTGTTGGCGGTAGTAGGCGGCGGCTGGATAGACCACCAGCCCATGCTGCGCGGTTGGTTTGATCATGAGGGCCTCACTTTGGCTTGGGCCATCATTGCCTACGGCTTTGCTGCTGCGGTGGTGCCGGTTTGGTTGTTACTGGCCCCGCGCGACTATTTGTCGACCTTTGTGAAATTAGGCACGGTGATGTTATTGGCCGTCGCCATCATTATTTTGCAACCGCAGGTGCACATGCCGGCCTTGACCCAGTTTACCGATGGCAGCGGCCCCATCTTTGGCGGCAAGCTATTCCCTTTTGTCTTTATCACCATCGCCTGCGGCGCTATTTCTGGTTTTCATGCCTTGATTGCCTCGGGTACCACGCCTAAGTTGTTGGCCAATGAAAGCGACATACGCATGATAGGTTACGGCGCCATGTTGCTAGAAAGCTTCGTCGCCATCATGGCCATGATAGCCGCCACTGTGTTGGAGCCAGGCGTGTTTTTTGCCATCAACAGCCCGGCTGGCGTGGTCGGCAGCGAGGCGGTGGACGCGATTGCGAAGATTAACAGTTGGGGCTTTGCCGTGACGCTAGAGCAAATGAACCAATTGGCAAGCGACATGGGCGAAAGCAGCTTGTTTGCCCGCACCGGTGGCGCGCCCAGCTTGGCGGTGGGCATGGCCAGTATATTTGGCCATGCTTTCGGCAAAAGCATGCTGGCCATTTGGTACCATTTTGCCATCATGTTTGAAGCCATTTTTATCCTGACGACCTTAGATGCCGGCACCCGTGTCGGCCGCTTTATGTTGCAAGACATGTTGGGCAATGTCTGGCCAAAAATGGGGCGCACCTCATGGACGCCATCGGTGATGTTGACCAGCGGGCTAGTGGTGGCGGCTTGGGGCTATTTTCTATACATAGGCGTGATAGACCCGAATGGCGGGGTGAATATTTTATGGCCCTTATTTGGCATTGCCAACCAAATGCTGGCGGCCATTGCCTTGTGCGTGGCCACCGGCATTCTGGTCAAGTCAGGCAGGCTTAAGTTTGCTTGGATTACCGGTTTGCCCTTAATCTGGCTATTGACCGTGACCAGTACGGCGGCCTGGCAAAAAATATTCAGTGATGACATCCGGGTGGGATTTTTTGCCGCCGCCAACGATTTGTCGGCAAAATTAGCCGCCGGTGTGCTGCCTTTGGATAAAGCGGCGGTGGCGCCTAAGCTGATATTCAATCAGCAATTAGACGCGTATTTGACGGTGTTTTTTGTGCTGTTGTTATGGCTGGTGGTGCTGGACATGCTCTACGTGCTTTATCGCTATTTGCGCGCCCAGCCCTTATTGCCTTTGACCGAAGCGGCTTATCAACCGACGCGTTTAGTCGACAGCTGGGTGCGCGACTGATGCATGTGCTGGCCCGCCTATTGAAAAACATTAAACACCTGTGGCACCGCGTGCGCCAATTAAGCGGTGACGATGCCTATGAGGTGTATGTCAAGCACCATGCCGCATTTCATCAAGCCAGCCTCGATGCCCCGCCCTTATTAAGCCGCAAGGATTTTTTTAAATTGTGGCAAGACAGCCAATGGCAAGGGGTGAACCGTTGCTGTTAAGCTGTAGGCAAGTCTCATGAAGGGCTTTGGGATTTACATCATAGGCGATGAAATACTCTCCGGTAAGCGCCAAGATGCGCATTTATCCTTCGTGATTCAAGCCTTAAAAGCGCGCGGTTTGTCATTGGCCTGGGCGAATTATTTGGGCGACATCCCCGAGCAAATTACTGCTGCGCTTAAGACCAGCATGGCGCGCGGTGACGTGGTGTTTAGCTTTGGCGGCATAGGCGCCACGCCGGATGACTTTACGCGGCAATGCGCGGCCGACGCCGTCGGCGTGTCCCTGGCTAGGCATGCTGAGGCCTTGGCCGAAATAGAGGCGCAGTACGGCGACACGGCTTACCCCCAACGCGTACTGATGGCCGATTTTCCGCAAGGGGCCAGCATCATCCCCAATCCGGTTAATCGGGTGGCGGGTTTTGCCATTCGTGAACATTATTTTTTGCCCGGCTTTCCACAAATGGCCCATCCCATGATGGAGTGGGTGCTGGATACGCATTATGCTCAGCTGTTTCATCAGCAAGATTACGCCGAGGCCTCTATTTTGGTTATGGAGGCGGGTGAAAGCCGTTTAATCGATTTGATGCAAGCGATAGTCGCGCAGTACCCAGACTTGAAATTATTCAGCTTGCCTAAACTCGACAAGCAACGCAGCACCGAGCTCGGGGTGAAGGGTTTGGCTAACCGGGTGGCGGCTGCGCTAGCAGACATCAAGCAAGGCGTGAGCGCGCTTAATTTTCCGTGGACTGATTTGTAGTGGACTGCCGTGCTGAATGTGGCGCCTGTTGTAGCGCGCCATCGATCAATAGCCCCATTCCCGGCATGCCCCATGGCAAACCGGCTGGGGTGCGCTGCGCGCAATTGGGGGCACACAATCAATGCCTGATTTTTGGGCAGGCCTCGCGGCCAGCTTTTTGTGCCAGCTTGCAGCCCAGTGAAGAGATGTGCGGGGAAAGTCGGACGCATGCCATTTTATGGCTGACCGAGTTGGAACAATTAACCCGGCCTTAAGCGCGATTGAAGTCCAGTTTTTGTTGGTCTTGCATCAAGCACACCGCCCCCAAGCTGATTAAGGCCATGGCCGACACGTAGTAGCCCACCCAAGTTAAACCACCATGATTTGCCAGCAGTTGCGACACATAAGGCGCGCTGGACGCGCCTAAAATGCCGCCTAAATTGTAGCTTAAGCCGGCGCCGCTGTAGCGCACGGCCACCGGGAATTGTTCGGGTAAAAAAGCGCCCATGGGGGCAAACGTGGCGCCCATCAGCAATAAAGCCAAGGATAAAAATAAGGTGATGGCCACAACATGAGCGCTGCTTAATAAGGGGTTTAAACTAAAGCCGAGCAAGATGGCTAAAAAACAGCCGATTAATAACACCGGTTTACGCCCGTATTGATCGCTTAAGGCCGCCGACACTGGGGTAATGAGCGCCATAAACAGCACAGCAAAGCACAGCATTTGCAAGAAATCCAGTCTGGCTATGCCTAGGGTTTGCGTGCCATAACTTAAACAAAAAACCGTGGCGGTATAAAACAGGTTGTAGCAAACCGTCATGGCCAGTGCGCCGAGTAGCAAGGGCTTTTTATGATTTTTTAATAAAGTTTGGATGGGTGTTTTAACGGTGTGCTGTTGGTCCAAAGCAAGGGCAAAGGCGGTGGTTTCGCTCAATTTAAAGCGCACGTACAAGCCCAGCACCACCAATAGGGCGCTGGCAAAAAACGGCAGGCGCCAGCCCCAAGCTTTAAATTCAGCCTCGGTTAAAAACACACTTAAGGCTAAAAAACTTAAACTTGCCAGCAAGAATCCCACCGCTGGCCCCAGTTGCGGGAACATACCAAACCAGCCACGTCGGCCGGCCGGCGCACTCTCGGTGGCCAGCAAGGCCGCGCCACCCCATTCGCCGCCTAAACCTATGCCTTGCGCCACGCGTAATAGACAAAGCAATAAAGGCGCCCAGCCGCCTATGGCGTCGTAGCCTGGTAAACAGCCTATCAATAAAGTGGCCGTACCCATCAACAACAAAGAGCTGGGCAACGTGGCCTTGCGGCCTATGCGGTCGCCAAAATGACCGAACATAATGGCGCCTAGGGGGCGGGCAAAAAAAGCGATACCAAAACTTAAAAAAGCATTTAAAGCTTGCGCCGTCGGATCACTGCTGGGAAAAAATACCGGGCCTATGACCAAGGCCGCCGCCATGGCGTAAATGTAAAAGTCATAAAACTCAATGGCGGTGCCGATAAAGCTGGCAAAGGCAATGTGCGTGGCTGACGCTGGTTTTTTGGTTGAAGTTGGGTTCAAAGTAGGGCTTACTTTCATTTCGCAATATGGATGGGCATGGCCATTATACAAAGTTTTAGTTTTATACCGTTAACTGCAAATTTAAGTTTTCTGCCACCTGATTTGCGTATAAAATAGGCAACTCGGCGTTAATAATGTAAAGCATACTCGCAGTGCAAATCGGTCATCACCTACTTAAAAACAACCTGATTGTAGCGCCCATGGCAGGGGTGACGGACAGACCTTTCCGTCAGTTGTGCAAAAAAATGGGTGCCGGTTTGGCGGTGTCGGAGATGGTGACGTCCAATTCGCTGTTGTACGGTAGCGAAAAAACCTTGCGCCGCGCCAATCACCAAGGCGAAGTGGATCCCATTTCCGTGCAAATTGCCGGCGCCGATCCTAAGATGATGGCAGAAGCGGCCAAGCACAATGTGGACAATGGCGCACAGATCATAGACATCAACATGGGCTGCCCGGCCAAGAAAATTTGCAATGTCATGGCAGGCTCAGCCTTACTCAAAGACGAGCCACTGGTGGCGCAAATTCTTAAAGCGGTGGTCAACGCGGTAGACGTGCCGGTCACCTTGAAAATACGCACCGGCTGGGATAAACATAACCGTAATGCTGTGCAAATTGCCAAAATGGCCGAAGATATAGGCGTGCAAGCATTGGCCATGCACGGTCGCACGCGCGCTTGTTTATACACTGGCGACGCTGAGTACGACACCATCGCCACGGTCAAGCAAGCGATTAACATCCCGCTGATTGCCAATGGCGACATTACCAGCCCAGAAAAAGCTAAATTTGTCTTGGACTACACCGGGGTAGATGCGGTCATGATAGGCCGTGCCGCGCAAGGTCGGCCTTGGATATTCCGTGAAATAGAGCATTTCCTTAAGACTGGCGAGCACTTGCCCGCCCCGGAAGTGAGTGAAATTCGCAGTGTGATGTTGGCGCATTTGCATGATCTTTATGATTTTTATGGGGAGCTTACCGGCATGCGCATGGCGCGTAAGCATATTTCTTGGTACACCAAGGGCTTGAAAGATTCGGCCAATTTCCGCCATAACATGAATACCTTGCAAACCATCCCTTTGCAACTCGCGGCCATAGATGAATTTTTTGATCATCTGCAGAGCCGGGACCACCGTTTGCAGTACGACGATATTGAAACAACTGACGTGGTGTTAAAGGCGGCCTAATGGAAGAATGTGAACTGACTCAAACTGGCTCTATGCCTGATTGCCAAATCGCCAACAGCGTTAAATCTTCGTTGGATCAATACTTTAAAGATCTCGATGGCGGACGGCCACACGCCTTGTATGACATGGTTTTGGCCTGCATAGAAAAGCCTTTATTGGAGTACACCTTGCACTACGCGGGGGGCAACCAAAGCAAAGCGGCCGAAATTCTAGGGTTAAATCGCAACACCTTACGTAAGAAAATGCAGCAGTACCACATCGAGTAGCATTCGATCGTCTTTATATTCCTTAATTAACTTCATTTGAGTTTTCACATGGCAACCATTAAACGTGCGCTGATTAGCGTTTCAGATAAATCCGGTATTTTAGAATTGGCCCGGGCTTTAACTAAATTAAAGGTGGAGATTCTATCCACCGGCGGCACCGCAAAATTATTTCGTGACAACGCCATTCCCGTGTTGGAAGTCAGTGACTACACCGGGTTTACCGAGATGTTGGATGGCCGAGTTAAAACCTTGCATCCGAAAGTGCACGGCGGTATTTTAGGTCGGCGTGATTTACCCGAACACGTGGCGGCCATGCAAGCGGCCGACATCCCGAATATCGACATGGTGGTGGTCAATTTATACCCATTTGAAGCAACCGTGGCCCAAGCCGATTGCACGCTGGAAGACGCCATAGAAAACATAGACATTGGTGGCCCGGCCATGGTGCGTTCGGCGGCTAAAAACTGGAAAGACGTTGCCGTTCTAACCGATGCCAGCCAATACCCGGACGTCATCACTGAATTGCAAAGCACAGGCGGTGCCGTGAGCCAATCTACCCAATTTGCTTTATCGGTGGCGGCCTTTAATCGCATCAGCAATTACGATGGCGCCATCAGCGATTACCTGTCTTCATTTAATGCCGATGGCACCCGCAGTGCTTTTCCTGCGCAAAGCAACGGCCGTTTTGTTAAATTGCAAGACCTACGCTACGGCGAAAATCCCCACCAGCAAGCGGCGTTTTACCGCGACTTATCCCCGGCACCGGGTTCATTGGTCACCGCCACGCAATTGCAAGGTAAAGAATTAAGCTACAACAACATCGCCGATGGCGACGCCGCTTGGGAGGCCGTCAAATCTTTTAACAGCACCGCCTGTGTCATCGTTAAACACGCCAACCCGTGTGGGGTGGCACTCGGTGCCCATGCCTTGGAGGCCTATAGCAAGGCCTTTCAAACCGATCCTAGCAGTGCTTTTGGTGGCATCATCGCCTTTAATTGCGTGGTGGATAAAGCCGCGGCCGAAGCCGTTAGCAAGCAATTTGTTGAGGTGCTGATTGCCCCCGACTACACGGCCGAAGCCTTGGCCATTTTTGCCGCCAAAGCCAACGTGCGAGTGCTAAAAATTGCCTTAGCCAAAGGTGGCGACACGCCTTGGCAGCAAGGCCGCAATGCCTATGACAGCAAACGCGTGGGTTCGGGTTTACTCATCCAAAGCGCGGACAACCATGAAATCAGCGTCGCGGATTTGAAAGTGGTTAGCAAGAAGCAAGCCACACCACAACAAATGGCCGACATGCTGTTTGCTTGGCGCGTGGCCAAATACGTAAAATCCAATGCCATCGTGTTCTGCGGTAACGGCATGACCTTGGGCGTGGGTGCCGGTCAAATGAGCCGCGTGGACAGCACGCGCATCGCCGCCATCAAAGCGCAAAATGCCCATTTAAGCCTTAAAAATTCCGTGGTGGCCTCCGATGCCTTTTTTCCATTCCGCGATGGCATAGACGTGCTGGCAGAAGCCGGTGCCAGCTGTGTGATCCACCCGGGGGGTAGCATGCGCGATGAAGAAGTGGTGGCCGCTGCCGACGAGCATGGCTTGGTGATGGTGGTGACTGGCATACGCCATTTTAGGCATTAAGGTAAACAGCATATGAAAATATTAGTCATAGGTGGTGGCGGGCGCGAGCATGCGCTGGCTTGGAAAATCGCACAAAATAAAGCGGTCAGTCGTATTTATGTGGCACCGGGTAATGCCGGCACCGCAACCAATCCCGACATGATAAATGTGCCTATCAGCAGCGTGCCTGATTTATTAAAATTTGCCCAAGACGAAGAAATTTACCTGTCCATCGTTGGCCCAGAAGCGCCCTTGGCGGCGGGTGTGGTCGATGCTTTTAAGGCGGCCAATTTAAAAATATTTGGCCCCACCCAATTGGCTGCCCAGCTAGAAGGCTCTAAGGATTTCGCTAAGGCTTTCATGTTTCGCCACGGCATTCCGACCGCGGCCTACGCGACCTTTACCGATGCCAAGCTCGCCCACGATTACGTCAGCCAACAAGGTGCGCCCATCGTCATTAAAGCCGATGGCTTGGCGGCGGGCAAAGGCGTGGTCGTAGCCATGACGGATAGCGAGGCGCACGAGGCGATTGATGCCATGTTGTCCGACAACAAGCTAGGTAGCGCTGGGGCGCGGGTGGTCATAGAAGAATTTTTAACTGGCGAAGAAGCCAGTTTTATCGTCATGGTGGACGGCAAAAATATCTTGCCATTGGCCACCAGCCAAGACCACAAACGCCTATTGGATGGCGACCAAGGCC
>SXGU01003568.1_pt1 | contig 14630 bp, 17 predicted proteins | sample 3174531 | NCBI WGS metagenome assembly SXGU01 (sample SAMN11356863, study PRJNA531348) | freshwater metagenome | isolation source: freshwater sample F1-140 | place: China: Fuxian Lake, Yuxi | collected 2017-12-25
CCCTCATATAGAAATGCCGATGAACCGGGCGCAACACGGGACGCGCCGCAAGCCCGCTTCCCCCCGCGGCGAATTCGGCGCATGATGCGGCGGGGGTTTGCGCATGGCCGAGCTCGACAGGGTGGGATTGTTCACGACGGCCGGGCTGGTGGCGCAGCTCGCCTTCCTGCTGATCGTGCTGGCGCTGATGGCGGGTCGGTTCGATCGCGCCCGCGTGCTCGGCGCGATCGCCGGGCTGGTCGGCGGGCTCAATGCCTGGCTCAATATCGGCGACTCCGTCTCCGCTTTCTGGTGGGGGCTGATCTTCGTCGCGTCCGTGATGCTGATCGTGAAACGGCTGGCCGAGCGCGGCACCGTGCGCTTCACGCCGGACGAGGAAAAGATGCGGGCCTCCCTGCTTACCGAGCTGCCGCGCAGCCGCGCGCGCCACCTGCTCGATCAGGGCTTCTGGCTAACCGGGCGCGACGGCGACGTGCTGACGGCGGAAGGCCAACCGGTCAGCCACCTATATTATCTCGCCCAGGGCGAGGCGGTGGTGGAAAGCCACGGCCGCGCCGTCGGCCGCTGCCGCGCGGGCGACCTTATCGGCGAGGTCACCATCTTGTCCGGCGATCAGGCCAGCGCCACCGTCACGCTCGCCTCCCCTGCCCGCTTCTGGTGCGCGCCGGCGAGCGTGCTGCGGCCTTATGTCCAGACCCATGACGACGTCCGCCGCGCGCTCGAACAGAGCTTCACCAAGTCGATGCGCGCCAAGCTCCGGGCGTCCAACGAGCGCATGGCCGAGACCGGCAACGTCGCCGCGTGAAGCGGCTCAGCCCTCGTCCTTGCTGACCGAATTGACGAAGCTGTCGATGGTCGCCGGCGGCGGCGGCCGACGCGGCGGCGGGGGCGGCTCGGGGGGCAGCGCGAGATCGTTGGGCGACGGCTCGGCCGGGACATCGTCGAGCGGGACCGGCGGCGGTGCTTCGGGAATCGCCGGGGCGGGCGGCGCCTCGCCGAGCGTCTCGCGCAGGCGGCGGAGCTCCTCGGTGGTCGCGCAGCTGTCGATCCAGCGCGCGGCAAAGGCGTCGGCGGGATCGTCAAAGGCGAGCTGCGCCGCCGGCGCCACCCAGACGATGCCATCGGCCGAGACGATGAACCGGCGGTAGGCACCGGCCGCCGCCGGTATGTCGTCGGCCGAGGCTTCGCCGCAGACCGCATCGTCGGCGCCGGCGCGCAGATCGCGGTAGCGGAGCGGCCCCTCGGTCCCGAACGCCGCCGGCACCACCCGCTCGGCGCGGGCGCGCAGCAGCGCTTCGTCCGGCCCGGCGGGCGCGACGTCGAGCAGGCCGGGCGGCAGCCCGGGCTCGGCCGATGGTTCCGCGACGGACGGAGGCCGCCCGCGATCGCAGGCGGCGAGCAGCAGCAGGAACAGGCACATGCGACGCATGGGCTGTATTTTGGCCGAGCGGCGCGGCTATGGGAAGCTGGACGCTCCCGCCCGGAGCCCCCGAGGATCGAGAGACCCGTGACGCGTGCGCTGCTGCCTTCCCTCCTGCTGCTGATCGGCGGCTGCAAGGGCTACATCGTCGATCATCTGAACGGCAAGGCAGTCGTGCTGCAGCCGCAGCTGGCGCGTTATGGCCTTGGCGAGAGCGGCTGCGTGGCGAGCCGGCTGGAGGCGGGCCTCACCGTCTGGCAGTCGCGCCAGCTCGCCAGCCTCGCCGGGCGACTGGAAGGCGGCACCGCGCCGGGCACGTTCGGCGCGCGCGAGTTCCGCTACATCGCCGGCCTGGTCGAGGATCCGGCGGTCGGACGGGTCGTGGACGAGGCGCTCGCCGCCTGCGGTGTCGCCCGCACCGAAGCGGCCCCGACGGTGGTCAAGACCGACCTGACCGAGCTGCCGCCGCCGAGCGTGGCCACGCCAGCCGCCCCTGCCCCGTCGCCTGCGGCCTTGTGGGTCAATCTCGGCGCGGCGCGCACCGGCCAGGGGATCGCCGTCGATGCGGCCAGCGTCAGCCGCGGCGCTTCGTGGCGCCAGGCCTGGTTCCGGCTGCTGAACGGTGACGCGGCGGGCGAGACCGATCTCGGCTACCTGCTCCGCGTCGATTGCGGCGCCCGCACGATCACGGCGTTCGCCGGCCGCCGCTATGCCGCCGACGGCAGCCTTGCCGAGCAGAAGGATTATGCCGCGCCGGAAGGGCCGCTGCCGATCGAGCCCGGCACGGTGATGGACGTCGCGTTCCAGTCGCTGTGCCAGGGGCCACTGTGAGTGGCGCGCGCGGCACCACCCCGCTAGAGCGGGCCACATGAGGGGGCTGTCGGCAGACGAGAAGACGGTGCTGGAGGCCGCGCGCGCCGCGCCCATGCTCGCGCAGGTCGAGCGCTGGGCGGCGGTCAACAGCGGCTCGCGCAACCTTCCGGGCCTCGCCGCCGTGGCAGGGCTGCTCGCCGATGCCTTTGCAGCCTTGCCGGGCGAGCTCGCCCTGAGCGATCCCGCCCCGGCCGAAGCCGTCGCGCCCGACGGGACGGTGGTGGCCCTCGAGCATGGCCGCAACCTACACCTGCGCGTGCGGCCCGATGCGCCGGTGCAGCTTCTCTTCACCGGCCACATGGATACCGTGTTCGGCGCCGACCACCCGTTCCAGGCGCTCAGCTGGCAGGAGCCGGGCGTGCTGAACGGCCCGGGCGTCGCCGACATGAAGGGCGGCCTGGCCGTGATGCTCGCCGCGCTCGGTGCCGTCGAGAGGAGCCCGGCCGCAGCCCGATTCGGCTACGAAGTGGTGGTGAACAGCGACGAGGAGGTCGGCTCGCCGGGCTCCGCGCCGCTGATCGCTGCCGCCGCGCGCGGCAAGAGCGCCGGCTTCACCTACGAGCCCGCGGCGCTGCCGGACGGCACCCTGGCCGGCGCTCGGCCGGGCAGCGGCAATTTCTCGATCCGCATCGCGGGCCGGAGCGCCCATGCCGGCCGCAACCCGGAGGACGGGCGCAACGCGGTGCTCGCCGCCGCCGACCTCGCGCTGCGGCTCGCCAAGGCGCGGGGGCCGCGGCTGTCCGTCAACCCGGCGCGGATCGACGGCGGCGGACCCAATAATGTCGTACCCGATCATGCCGTGCTCCGCGTCAACCTGCGCCCGGCGACGCCGGAGGACGAAGCGCGCGCCCGCGCCGCGATCGATGCCGCGGTGGCGATGGTCGCGGCCGAGCACGACGTCCGCATCCACGTCCACGGCGGCTTTGGTCGCCCGCCCAAGCCAATGAAGGCCGCCGCCGAAAGCTTGTTCGGCCTGGTCCGTCGCTGCGGCGCCGATCTCGGCCAGGACATAGGCTGGCAGCCGAGCGGCGGCGTCTGCGACGGCAACAACATCGCCGCCGCCGGCGTGCCCGTGGTCGACACGATGGGGGTGCGCGGCGGCGCGATCCACTCGGCCGACGAGTATCTGATCGCCGAATCGCTCCCCGAACGCGCGGCGCTGTCCGCGCTCGCCATCCTGCGCATCGCCAACGGAGATCTTGCTTGAGCTTCCGCGTCCGTCCCGCCTGCGCCGAGGATTTCCCGGCGATCTACGAGATGGCCAAGCTCACCGGCGGCGGCTTCACGAACCTGCCGCCCGATCGCGGCGCGCTGGTCGCCAAGCTCGCGCGCTCGGATGCGGCGTTCGCGAGCCCCGCTGATGCGCAGTCGGACGCTCTTTACGTGCTGGTGCTGGAGAACAAGGACACCGGCCAGGTCCGCGGCACCTGCCAGGTGTTCGGCCAGGTCGGCACCGAATGGCCCTTTTATTCCTACCGGCTCAGCACGTTCACGCAGACCTCCAAGGCGCTGGCCAAGACGTTCCGCGCCGAGATGCTGACGCTTTGCACCGATTTCGAGGGCTCGTCGGAGGTGGGCGGGCTGTTCCTCCACCCGGGCGAGCGCGCCGGCGGGCTGGGCATGCTGCTCGCGCGCAGCCGCTACCTGTTCATCCGTCAGCATCGCGCGCGCTTTGGCGACCGGCTGCTCGCCGAGCTCAGGGGCGTGATCGACGAGGCCGGCGGCTCACCCTTCTGGGACGCGATCGCCGGTCGCTTCTTTGGGATGGACTTTCGTGAGGCCGACGAGTTCAACGCGACCCACGGCAACCAGTTCATCGCCGATCTTATGCCCAAGACGCCGATCTACACCGCCATGCTGCCGGAAAGCGCCCGCAACGTCATGGGCGTTCCGCACCCGTCCGGCCGCGCCGCGATGAAGATGCTGGAGCGCGAGGGCTTTCGCTACGACGGCTATATCGACATTTTCGACGGCGGGCCGACGATGAGCGCGGCGACCGACCAGGTCCGCACCATCCGCGACGCCCGGACGCACCGGATCGCCGCGGTGGAGGAGTCGGTGGTCGGCAGCGAGGCGATGCTCGCGGCGGGGCGGCTGACCGGCTTTGCGGCCTGCTACGGCGCCCTCAAGCTCACCGACGCCGCCGAGGTGGTGATCGGCCGCGACACCGCGCAGCTGCTCGGCGTCGAGGCCGGCGACATGATCCTTGCGATGAGCCGCTGACATGCTGCGCGAGATCAATTTCGACGGGATCATTGGCCCCAGCCACAATTATGCCGGCCTCAGCCTCGGCAATCTCGCGTCGAGCGCCAATGCCGGCCAGGTCTCCAGTCCGCGCGCGGCGGCGCTGCAGGGCGTCGCCAAGATGCGGCACAATCTGCGGCTCGGCCTTGCCCAGGGCTTCTTCGTGCCGCTGCCGCGCCCGAACCACGAATGGCTGGGCGAGCTCGGCACGGACCCGGGCCAAGCGGAGGACGGTCTACGCGCCGCCGCCTTTTCCGCCTCGGCGATGTGGGCGGCGAACGCGGCCACGGTCTCGCCGGCGGTCGACACGGACGACGGGCGCTGCCACCTCACGGTCGCCAATCTCAAGACCATGGCGCATCGCAGCCATGAGTGGCCGGACACGCTCGGTCAGCTGCGCCTCGCCTTTTCCGATACGGCGCGGTTCAGCGTGCATCGGCCGGTGCCGCCGGCGTTCGGCGCCGAGGGCGCGGCCAACCACATGCGCCTGGCACCGCGCCACGATGCCCCCGGCGTGGAGGTGTTCGTCTACGGCCGCAGCGGCGGCCCCTTCCCGGCGCGCCAGCATCTCGAAGCCTCGCGCGCGGTGGCGCGGCTGCACGGTCTCGATCCGGCGCGAACCCTGTTCGCCGAGCAATCGGAGGCGGCGATCGCGGCCGGCGCCTTTCACAACGACGTCGTCGCCGTCGCCAACGAGCAGGTGCTGTTCGCGCATGAGCAGGCGTTCGCAGACAAGGCGGCGCTCTACGACGACCTCCGCCGGCGCCTGCCCGAGCTGAAGGTCGTGGAGGTGCCGGCCAGTGCCGTCAGCCTGGCCGATGCGGTGCGAAGCTATTTGTTCAACGCCCAGCTCGTCACCTTGCCGGACGGAGGGATGGCGCTGATCCTGCCGGAGGAGGCGCGCGAGACGCAGCCGGTGTGGCGGTGGCTGGAGCAGATGGTGGCGGGCAACGGCCCGATCCGGCGGCTGATGCCGGTCGACGTGCGCCAGTCGATGGCGAATGGCGGTGGCCCCGCCTGCCTGCGCCTTCGCGTCGTCTGCGATCCGGCAGCCGTCGACCCGCGCTTCATCGCCGACGAGGCGAAGCTCGATCGAATCGCCGAAATCATCGAGCGGCACTGGCCGGAACGGATTGCCCCGGCGGATCTCGGCGATCCGGCGCTCGTTGCGGATGTCGAGCGCGCCCGCGGCGAACTGCTCGAGGCGCTCGACCTGCAGGAGCTTGCTTAAGCCCGTGCTCGACCCGCGTTATACTCTCCGAACCCGCTCACCCTGAGCTTGTCGAAAGGCTGTCCTTCTTCTCCGTGGACGTAGAAAGGACGGGCCTCGACAAGCTCAGCCTGAGCGGGTGTGGTGGTCGCATCGCACCAATGAATGCGTGAGAACGAGCCCTTAAGCCGTCCAGAACACGTCCACGGCGGCGTCGATCGCCGCCATCACCCGGCCGACGGGGGTGGCTGACAGTGGCCCCTGATCGATGCCGCGTTCGACCGCCGCGCGCGCCTCTGCGCCAGTGACCACCAGCATTACTGCGCGCGCCGAGGTGATCGCATCGGCGGTCAGCGTCAGCCGGCCGCCGCTCGCCACCACCCTGCGGCCGCGCGGCCCGGCGACCGCCTGCTCCATGTCCGCGCCGGGCGCTATGCCGGCGACGCCGCCATCGGCGTCCGCCGTCAGCATTACGAGGTCGAGCGGCCATTGCAGCTCGGCGAGCCGCGCATCGGCGGCGCGCGCATCGCCGCCGGCGAGCGGCACGATCGTCGCGCCCTTCCTGCCGAGCGCGGCGAGCGCGGCCTCGGCCGCTTCGTCGGTCGGCACGATCGTGACCTTCCCCCATTCGATCCCCTTGGCGGCGGCGAGCGCCTTCAGCACCGCGTCGGCGGCTCCGCTGCGGGCACCCAGCGCCAGCCGGGCGCCGCCATGCGCCGCCACCGCACTCTCGACCACGAAGCCGATATCGCCGGCAGCCTGTTCGGCCAGCTCGGCGGGCGTGTCGAACTCCCACCACTCGATCTCGTCCATGCTCACGATACTCCTTCGCCGGCGGCCTTAGCCCCGCCGCGGCGGCCGGAACAACCCGCCTCGGCAGGCGCTTGCCTTGCGGAGGAGATGAAGCATGCCGGCCAAGTCACAGGCACAGCAGAAGGCGGCGGGCGCCGCCTTGTCCGCCAAGCGCGGCGAGACGCCGAAATCCAAGCTCAAGGGCGCATCGAAGAGCATGGCGGACTCGATGACCGAGCAGCAGCTCGAGGAGCTCGCCCATACGAAACGCAAGGGCAAGCCGGAGCATGTGGGCGATTGATCAGTCGGGCGGCAGCATGGTGCCGGAGAACGGCTTCGGGCCGCGCTCGTCGCCGTTGCCGGCGCTCTCGTCGGCCTCGCTGGCGGGCAACGTGTGGCCCCGCGCATCGGCGGGGGTCAGCCGCGGCGGCGCCGCGGACGGGTCGGTGTCGCGATCGTCCATGAGGTGACAACGGCAGTGGACGCTCGCCGTTCCGCGTGACACGATGGGCCGTCCTGCCAGAGGAGCCCGTATGCGTCGCGTCGCCCTGCTCATCCTTCCCGCTGTGCTGATCGCCGGCGCCGCCGCCGCCCAGCGCAGCGATCCGGCGCGGACCATCGCCGCGCGCCAGGCCGGCATGAAAGACGTCGGCAAGAGCTTCAAGGCGATCAACGATCAGGTTCGGAGCGGCTCGCCCGACCGCGGGGTGGTGAAGGCGAGCGCGGATCGGCTGTCCGCCCATGCCCGATCGGTCGCGGGCTGGTTCCCGCGCGGATCGGGCGCGGTGCCGGGCGTCAAGACCGCGGCCAAGCCGGAGATCTGGGCGAGCGGCACCACCTTCGCCGCGCGGACACGCGCGTTCGCCGCCGCCACCACTGCCCTCAGCCGCGCCGCCGCCGGCAGCGGCGACCTGACGGCGCCGACGCGTGCGGTCGGCCAGACCTGCAAGGGCTGCCACGATCTCTATAAGGTGGCCAACGACTGATGGCGGGAGCGGCGGCCGAGACCCGCCAGCGCGTGTGGGACGGCCCGACGCGCCTGTTCCACTGGCTGCTTGTGCTGCTGATCGCGATATCGTGGCGGACCGGCGAAAGCGGCGCGCTCGAATGGCATCGCTGGTCGGGCTATGCGATCCTGGCGCTGCTGCTGTTCCGGCTCGGCTGGGGCGTGGTCGGCAGCGACACCGCCCGCTTCACGAGCTTCGTGCGCGGGCCGCGCGCGATCGGGCGCTACCTGCGCGCGTCCGAGCCAGCGCCGCCGGGCCACAACCCGCTGGGCGCGCTCAGCGTCGTCGCCATGCTGCTGCTGCTGGCGCTTCAGGTCGGCCTGGGCCTGTTCGCGGTGGACGATGACGGAATCGAATCGGGTCCGCTCTCCCACCTCGTCAGCTATGAGGCGGCCGAGCAGGCGGCCGACCTCCATGAAACGGTGTTCAACGCCGCGCTGGCGCTGATCGCGCTGCATGTGCTGGCGATCCTGTTCTACGCGCTGGTGCGCCGCCGCAACCTGATCGGGGCGATGATCACCGGCCATGCGCCGGCGCTCGGCGCGGTGCAGCCGCTGCGCTTCGCCGGCTGGCTGCGCGCCGCGGCGGTGTTTGCCGTCGCCGCCGCGCTCGCCTGGCTGGTGGCGAACGGCCTGCGCCTTGCCTGAGGAGAATAAAATGCTGAACCGCAGACAGGCGCTTGCCGGCGCCGCCATCACCTTCGGCGCGATCACCGCCGGCTGCTCGCCGGCCGCCGAGGGCGAGGCCGCGGAGGCCGCGCCTGCACGCCGGCCGACCCGGCTGGCGATGATCGTGCACCGCGATCCGAGCTGCGGCTGCTGCCTCGCCTGGGCGCAACTGGCGCAGCAGGCCGGTTACGCCGTCCGCGTCGTCGAGGAAGCCGACATGGCGGTGGTGAAGGCGCGGCTCGGCGTGCCCGAGGCGCTCGCCTCCTGCCACACGGCGGAGGTCGAGGGGCTGGCGATCGAGGGTCACGTGCCGCTTGCCGCCGTGGCGGCGCTGCGCGCACGGCGGCCCGAGGGTGTGATCGGCCTCGCCGTCCCCGGCATGCCGCGCGGCTCGCCCGGCATGGAGATGCCGGACGGCAGCGTGGATCCCTATCGGGTGCTCGCCTTCGACCGCTTCGGCCGGGTCGCCGTCTTCGCTTAGCGGGCGAGGATCACAACCTCCGTTCGGCGGTTGCGCTGCTGGCCTTGCGCCGTGGCGTTGGTCGCTGCCGGCGCGGCCTCGCCGCCGCTCGCCGTTTCGATCCGATTTGCCGCGACACCATTGGTGACGAGCGCCGCCGCCACCGCTTGCGCCCGCGCGGCGCCCAGGTCCTGGTTGGCGCCCGCCGCGCCGCGCGCGTCGGCATAGCCAACGATGCGCACCCGCGCTGTCGGCCGGTTCACCAGCAGGGTCGCGAGATCGGCGACCTCCTGGCCATAAAGCGACCGGATCTCGGCGCTGCCCGTGTCGAATTCGAGCTGCTGGAAGGCGAAGCTGCGCCCGGCCGGCTCCGATCCGGCGAGGTAGGCGTCGACCTGTTGGCCGAGTGTGCCGGCGGTCGCCGCAGCGCCAGGATCGACGGCCCGCGCGGCGCCCGACGATTCGCGCTCGTCCTGGGTGAGCTCGCCCTTGGCATTGTCCTCGTAATTGGCGTCGCGGCCGGCGTAAGCGCAGCCGCGGACCAGCAGAAACAACACCATCAGCAGCAAGGCGGCGCCGATGATCCACACCCACAGGCTGCGCCGCACCGGCAGGTCGGTCGCGGCCGTGCGCGGCGCGCTGCCTTCCACGGCGGCGCCGGCGCCGAGGGCGGCCGCGCCGTCCCAAGTGTCGCGGGCGAGCGCGGCGGAGCGATCGAGGTGGACATGATCGTCGACGCGCGACACCCAGGCGAGCGGCACCTTGTGCCGCGCCGCCGCCTCACTGCCCTCGCGAACCCGGATATCGGAGCCTTCGAGCCCGTCGACCACGCCGATCATGCCGCCGTCGGATCCGAGCACCTGCATGCCGTTCCGGATGTCGTCCCTGTTCATGGCCATGCCCTCCTGTTCCCCACGCAATCGCCGCCCCGGCCGGTTGGTTCCCGCGCCGCTCCGATCGCTTTACATCTGAACGCCTTGCGTGCTTGATCGGCGCTCCTGTCGGAGGATCTACGCGCCGATGTATCGCCTGATCGCACTGCTGCTCGCATTGATCGCCGCGGCGCCCGCAGCCGCCAAGTGGCGCGAGGCGTCGAGCCGCCACTTCGTGATCTACTCGGAGGAGAGCGCGGACAGCCTGCGCAAGTTCGCCGAGCGGCTGGAGCGCTACGACGCCGCCATGCGCACCCTGCGCGGCCTGCCCGAAGCGGACATCAGCCCGTCGAACCGGCTCACGGTCTACGGCGTGTCGAACGTCGCCGACGTGCAGCGGCTGTTCGGAAGCGGCGGCAGCAATGTTGGCGGCTTCTACATGCCGCGCGCGATCGGATCGATCGCCGTGGTGCCGCGGCGCAGCGTGGACGGCGAGGCGGAGAACACGCTCCTCCACGAATATGCCCACCACTTTCTGTTCGGAAATTTCCCGTTCGCCTACCCGGCCTGGTTCAGCGAGGGCTATGCCGAGTTCCACTCGACGGCGCGGTTCGAAAAGGACGGCAGCGTCGGCATCGGGCTGCCCGCCGGCCACCGCGCCTTCGGCCTTTACCGCCTGCCGCCGCTGCCGATCGAGAAACTGCTCTCCTCCAACGTGTTCGGCCTCAATTCCGAGCAGATGGAGTCGCTCTACGGCCGCGGCTGGCTGCTCACCCATTATCTGATGTTCGAGCCCAAGCGGCAGGGCCAGCTCGTCACCTATCTGCATGCGCTGAACACGGGCAAGCCGCCGCTGGAGGCCGCGCGCGGCGCGTTCGGCGACCTCAAGGTGCTGAATGAGGAGCTCGGCTCCTACCTTCGCCGCAAGACCATGCCCTACATGCTGGTCGGCGCGGCGAAGCTGCGCATCAGCCCCGTCACGGTGCGCGATCTCTCCCCCGCCGAGGATGCGGTGATGGACCTCAAGATCCGCTCGAAGCGCGGCGTCGATCCGCAAGAGGCCGCCAGCCTGCTGCCTAAGATGCGGCGCGCGGCCTCGCCTTACCCCAACGATCCCTTCGTCCAGGCGACGCTTGCCGAGGCGGAGTTCGACGCGGGCAATCTCTCCGAGGCGGAGGCGGCAGCCGATCGCGCGCTCGCGGCCGATCCGAAGGCGCGCGACGCGATGATCTACAAGGCGATGGTGCTCGCCGAGCAGGCGGAGAAGAAGCCGGACGCCAAATTGTGGCCGCAGGTGCGGCGCTGGCTGATCGCGGCCAATCGGCTGGAGCCGGATGATCCCGAGCCGCTGATGCTCTTCTACCAGAGCTTCGTTCGCGAGGGCGCCAAGCCGACCAAGAGTGCGATCGCCGGCCTCCTCCGCGCGCAGGAGCTCGCACCGCAGGACCAGGGGCTTCGCGTCAACGCCACCCGGGTGCTGCTCGCCGACGGCAAGCTCGCGGAAGCGCGCCGCACGCTGGCGCCGCTCGCCTTCGATCCCCACGGCCGCGGCTTCGGCGCCAAGGCGGCGGCGGTGATCGGCGCGATGGACAAGGGCGGCGCGAGCGCGGGGCTGGCGGCGCTGGAGACATCGATGAGCCTGCCGGACGTGGAGGTCGGGGGCGAGTAGCTGCCGGGGCGTGTCCCGCGCGAGCTGAACCATACAGACCCGATTTGGCTGGAGCTTGTCGAAGCCCTTCCCTTGTTCTGAGCTCCAAGAAAGAAGAAACGCTTCGACAGGCTCAGGCCAGCCGGCTGACGGTGTGGGGCTCCCGAACGACGACTCACAAGAGCCGCCCACCCGCCTCCTTCTCCACCAGTGCCGCCTTGCGCTCGAGGCCGTAGGCGAAGCCGCCGGGCGATCCGTCGCCGCGCCGGGCGCGGTGGCAGGGAATCAGCACGGCGACGTTGTTGGCGCCGCAGGCCGAGCCGGCGGCACGGGCGGCCCCCGGCTTGCCCGCACGCGCCGCCAGCGCCGCATAACTCAGCGACTCGCCGGGCGGGATGCGGCGGAGCTCGCGCCACACCGCTTCCTGGAAGGCGGTGCCGCGCACGTCGAGCGGCAGGTCGTGCGGCCGCTCCGGCGCATCCACGGCGGCCACGGCGCGCGCGACCAGATCGGCCATGGCCGCGCCGCCCGGCTCGATCCGCGCCTGGGGGAAGCGGGCCCGCAGCGCCGCCTCATCCTCGTCGAACGACAGCCGGCAGATGCCCTTGTCCGTCGCCGCCACCAGCATCGTGCCGAGCGCCGTGTCGGCGCAGGCCCAACGGATCGTCTCGCCGCGCCCGCCGTCGCGCCAGGCGGACGGCGTCATGCCGAGCCGCTCGCGCGCGTCGGCGTAGAAGCGCCCCGGCCCGGAATAGCCGGCATCGTAGATCGCATCGGTCACTTTCTCCTCCTTCGCCAGGCTCTCCGCCATTGCGCCCACACGCCGCGCCCGTGCGTAGGCGGCGGGCGTGACGCCGGTCGCGCGCTTGAACAACCGGTGGAAGTGGAACGGCGAATAGCCGACCGTTTCGGCGAGCGCGTCCAGCGCCGGCGGCTCCGCCGCCGCGAGCAGGTCGAAAGCGCGCGCCAGGGCCTGCTCCTCGCGGGTCACGTCGTCCGGCGCGCACCTGCGGCACGCTCGCAACCCGGCCGCGCGCGCCCTCGCGCCGTCCGGGAAGAAGCGGACGTTCTCTCGGCGCGGGTGGCGCGCCGCACAGCTCGGCCGGCAGTAGATGCCGGTCGTCAGCACGCCGGTGACGAACCGCCCGTCGGCACGGCGGTCGCGGGCGACAACCGCTCCCCAGGCCTGATCGTCGTCGATGGTTCACCTCCCTGCTGCCGCCGCCGCGCTCGGGCTCGGCTCCGTTCCATGGCCTCATGCCTTGCCACAGCGCGCGCCGAGCGTCGTCCCGCTGCTTGCTGCCAAACCCCTTTTCGTCGTGCGTTTCGCCGCGCTGGTGGACCGGGCAGCGACCATGTCGTGCGCCCCGCGGCACCCGTCGCATCGGGCCACACCTGGTTCAGATCCTGCTTCATGCGCGTCGCCGACCAGCATCGGGAGGGATCATGATCGAGACGGATATTGCAACGGCCGCGCAGGCTCCGGCCGACTGGACCGCCGCGGACGCCTATCGTGCCGCACCTGAGCCACCGAGCCCGGCGACCATCATGCAGGTCGGCATGGGCTTCTGGGCGTCCAAGGCGCTGCTCAGCGCCGTCGAGCTCGGCCTTTTCACCTTGCTGGCGGATCAAACAAGGACCGCGGCAGAGATCGAGCAATGCCTCGGCCTCCACCCTCGGGCCACTGCGGACTTTCTCGACGCGCTGGTCGCGATCGGCATGCTCGGCCGCGACGGCGCCGGATCGGAGTCGCGCTATCGCAACACGCCGGAGACCGCCCGCTTCCTGGTCCGCGGCACCCCCACCTATGTCGGCGGCATCCTCGAAATGGCCAATGCCCGCCTTTACCCGTTTTGGGCGGACCTGACGCCCGCACTGAAGACCGGCAAGCCGCAGAACGAGGTCAAGCATTCGGGAAGGCCGATGTTCGACGAGCTTTATGCCGATCCCCAGCGGCTCGAGCAGTTCATGGACGCGATGACCGGCGTCAGCCGCGGCAATTTCGAGGCATTCGCGGACCGCTTCGACTTCTCGCGTTACCGGACCCTGGCGGACATTGGCGGCGCCACCGGTCAGCTCTCGTGCATCGTCGCGGCGCGCCATCCGCACCTCGCCTGCCGCTCCTACGATCTTCCGGTGGTGCGGCCGATCGCGGAGCGCCGAATCACCGCGGCGGGCCCCGACGGCCGGGTGACTGCGGGCGTGCTCAACTTCCTGGAGCAGGATTTTCCGGCCGCCGACGTGATCACCATGGGCATGATCCTGCACGACTGGAACCTCGATCTGAAGAAAATGCTGATCCGCAAGGCCTATGACGCTCTGCCGCCGGGCGGCGCCTTTGTCGCTATCGAAAACATCATTGACGACGAGCGGCGCGAGAACGCGTTCGGGCTGCTGATGTCGCTCAACATGCTGATCGAGTTCGGCGACGCCTTCGATTTCACCGGTGCCGACTTCGCCAGGTGGTGCCTCGATGCGGGCTTTTCCCGCGTCGAGATCCTGCCGCTTGCAGGACCCGCGAGCGCCGCCATCGCCTATAAGTGAAAGCGGGGGAGCGTCGCCGGCTTCGGGGCGCCGAAGTTCCTACGGGGCGGGAGCACAGGCTTCGGTGCGGCGCGCATCGGCCCGCCTTGCATCCCTTCTCCGCCCCTGCTAACGGCCGCCCGACCCAGCGGGGGCGCGACGAGCGCCCCCTCTTTGCATGGGCGACACCCACTCTGAGGAACCGGCGCGCGTGGAGATTTCCGGCGGCATTCAGGCGAGTTTGGCGGGGCGTTACGCCACCGCCCTGTTCGAGCTCGCGCGGGACGAGCGGCAGCTGGAGGCGGTCGGCGCCTCGCTCGGTACGCTTCGTGCCGGCCTTGGCGAGTCGGAGGATCTCCGGCAGCTCACGAGTTCGCCGCTGCTCGGCCGCGAGGAGGCGACGCGCGGCATCCTCGCCGCCGCCGGCGCGATGGGCCTCGATCCCATCACCACCAACTTCCTGGGCGTGGTCGGCCGCAACCGCCGGCTCGGCGAGCTCCCGCAGATCATCCGTGCCTTCAACCTGCTGGCCGCCGCGCACCGCGGCGAGACCACGGCCGAGGTGACCTCCGCGCATCCGCTCGACGACGATCAGGTCCAGGCGCTGCGCACCAACCTCCAGCAGCGGCTCGGCCGCGACGTGTCCGTCGATCTCAACGTCGATCCGGCGATTCTCGGCGGACTGGTCGTGAAGATCGGCAGCCAGATGATCGACGGCTCGATCCGCACGAAATTGAACACCCTCGCAACCGCGATGAAAGGCTAAGAAATGGACATCCGCGCCGCGGAAATCTCCAAGGTCATCCGCGACCAGATCGCCAGCTTCGGCACCGAGGCGCAGGTCTCGGAAGTCGGCACAGTGCTCTCCGTCGGCGACGGCATCGCCCGCATTCACGGGCTGGACAATGTCCAG
>SXGU01140177.1_pt1 | contig 14629 bp, 16 predicted proteins | sample 3174531 | NCBI WGS metagenome assembly SXGU01 (sample SAMN11356863, study PRJNA531348) | freshwater metagenome | isolation source: freshwater sample F1-140 | place: China: Fuxian Lake, Yuxi | collected 2017-12-25
CGGGCGATCGCTGCGGGTCGGACACCGCCTGCAGTCGCGAGTGGTCGTCGATGGTGATGGCACGCCTGGCGGGCTGCGCATGGGCCTGCCCCCCTGCGCAGAGCATCAGCGTCGTAACGGTGGCGTAACAGGTGCAGCGCACGGTGTCACTATACGTGAGGGTGTGGACTGGCGGATCCTCTTTTTTGCGGAGGCCGATAGGCCGTATAAAGGGGCTCTGCCCTCACATCACCAAAGATTATCAGACCTTGGGCCCTGCCCCAGCTGTTGGTGGGCAGCGTGACGTCAGCGCAGATACCACCTCCTGCGCGTCCGCGGACAGCCGTTCTAAGAGCACCTACAGAGTATGCAGGAATGTTCGCATCGGGAGTCTCCGCGGATAATCTACCCGCCCGGCGCTCACGTACTTGCGACCAGTGCGGCGACGATTATCAATCGAGTCATCATTGGCGCTCACTCACCGTCGTCTTCTTGCCCAACGGCTTTCGCCACCGGTCCCCCCACCCGTCAGGTGTCCGATACCCGATTTGGAGCTCACGGTCGGTGAGTCGCCCAACCACAAAGCCCTTCGGCCGAGACTGCGTGGTCCCCGCCACGGGATCCGGATCGAACTGCGTTGACGGCGCCATCACCACATCCATGCCGTTCCAGGTGTAGTGCTCATAGCGGTGTTCGTGCCCGTGCACGATTAACGCGATGTTGAACGGCTTGAGCGCCCCCGCGAGCGCGTCAAGGTCCGCGGGCAGCCACCATTTCTCCAGGCCCCAGCCGCGTACCCCGTAGTGCCAGAACACCACCACTGGCCGGCCGCTTTTGCCCACCTGGGCTGTGAGATCGTTCGTGAGGAACGCCAACGCGCCTTTGGGATCGTTCCATGGCGCTTCCCGGTCGTAGACGGCTCGCGGCACCGATCCGGGAAACACGTTCAAGCACACAAAATGCACGTCGTCCCAGTCCCATGAGTAGTGATAGCCGTGGGGGTCGAGCTTCAGGTTCGCCGGTCTGGTGCGATTGCGGGCGATAAGTTCCTGCTGCACGTAGGTGAACGTGCCGACGGCCTGCTTCGTGTCGAGGTCATGATTGCCTGCGCCCTCGAACGCCGGGAATCGCAGCCGCGCCACGCCGTTGGGATCGAAGAACTGTTTGTAGAGTTCCCAGTTCGCCGGATTGGAGACGGCGTCCACGAGGTCCCCTGCAATCAGGACACCGCGAGGTTCAGCAACGGCGTCGCCGAAGGGCCCTTCCTGGCCCGGGAGGCTGTTCATCAGCGCAATGGTCTGCTCGGTGCCCGCCACGCCCCAGCGCGGAATGTTGATCTGCGGATCGCCAATGGCAAAAAACGTGACGTCTCTGCCTGCGGCATGCAGCCATGTGGTCAGCAGGCCCACGGCCAGCGTCAGTGCAACGGAGAGTAAGCGCGGGACGCGTGTCATGCGGGAATCCTAGCCCAGAAGGTGACAACTTCAGGCCGAGGGGTGAAGGGTCAGCCCCCCGTCCGCACCCGCAATTCGTCGAACCAGTTGGTAATCACCGTAATCGTCGGTCGCCGATAGGCCGTATAAAGGGGCTCTGCCCTGACATAACCAAGGATTATCAGACCTTGGGCCCTGCCCCAGCGCGGAGAATTATCATCTACCTCATTCAAAAACTTTCCTTGGTGGATACGGTTTTGGATGCTATCATGAAAGACATAATTCATCGTTTACCTGTATGAAGAAACTCCTTATTGGATACATGGCCATTGTGTTAATGGGCGCAGGGTGTGGGGGTGGTCCAAAAGATACACCGGAGGCGGAAGCCAAACGCCAGGAAATAGAAAACAAGATCAGCGATGTTACGGCCGCGAGTACTGCGTTCCGCGATCAGGCGGCACTGATGGTACAGATTGGCTCTTTGGGTGTGGATGCACGCAAACGTGAAGATTGGGCCGAGCGTTCAAAACAAGCCTCTAAACTTCTCGCGGACAAGAAAACAAGTGAAGCGATCAATTTGATTGAATCCGTGAATGCAGAAATGCGAGCCATGATCGCGGCGAGTAAGAAATAAACAAGCCCCATATTCCATTGGGTAAAAAATACCTCTCACTATGAGAGGTATTTTGTTTTATCGGCGAGAGGGTTTGTAGTTAAGTAGGTGAAAGAGCGTTCGCTGTTCTTCCTTGCGAAGCGGTCTCCATGCTCCTACGGGTAGCTTACCGAGAACAATATTCAGAATACGGACACGTTTAAGAGCGGTTACCCTATAGTCAAGCTCTTCGCACATGCGGCGGATTTGCCGATTACGCCCCTCGGTAAGAACAATACGGAAGGCGTGATCATTTTGTTTTTGTGTGATAGCGGGTTTTGTTTTACGTCCGAGAATGACCAGCCCCTGCGCCATTTGCTCTAAGAATTCGTCTACAACGAGTTTGTCCACATGAACAATATATTCTTTTTCATGTTCGAACTCCGGGCGCAGAACTGTATTTACAATATGCCGATAGGCCGTATAAAGGGGCTCTGCCCTGACATAACCAAGGATTATCAGACCTTGGGCCCTGCCCCAGCGCGGATCGCAGCGCGGATCACGCACAAAAAACCCACCGGCAGGATAGTCCATGCTTACGCTTCGAACTAACCCGAATCCCGCCTACTGTCTTCTGCCGAGCTTGGCGATTCCCACGTCGATGAACTGGCCGCCGGTTGTCTGGTGGCAGTGCACCGCGAACGTGTGTGTACCGGCGGCGAGTTTCTGGGGGATCGGCGCGAATTCGTAGCCGCTGGTGTAACCCCGCAAGCTGGCGATGAGCTTGCCGTCGATGTAGAACTCGGCATCCTCGTCGTGGTGCACGATCAGATGCAGCCCCGACTCTTCGCGGTCGAGCCGGAATGTTCGGCGAATCCAGATATCGCCGGTGGACCACACCGTACCGATGACCGCGCCGGGAGTGCCTGCGGTTCCGAATCCGCCGGGGCCCTTCTTCCAAGCCGAGTCGTCGAAACTCGCCGCCTCCCAGCCGTCGACGGGCTTTGACGTCGTGTAAGCCCAAGACTGTCGTTCGGTCTGAGACGTCGGGACGAGCACATCCACGGTCGGCACGGGGCCCGCGAGGGCCTGAACCGCGCGCTTCAGCCGCTTCTCGTCGACCTTGAGGATCGCGCGGTCGTACGTCATCAGGCCGTTGATCTCGACCTCGACGTCGGTGGTCTGGGTGTAAACGGCCGCGGATAGGCCCGGATACGCACGGAGGTGGTTGGTGCGCTCGATCAAAGCGACCAGAGTGTCGTCGAGTTCGGAGCGCGAGGCCATCGAGCGGTAGCCCCAGCCATCGCCCTTCCACGTGTGCCCCTTCACAAGCAATCCGAGGCCACCGAACTCGCCGAGCACAGCGGCGCGCTTGGGCTCGGGATCAGGCGATCCAGGTCCCGGGTACACGTGGATGTCGTGCATATCGCCCACGCCACGGTCCGTCCATCCGCTGACGGAGTTCACGAGACGCGTGGGGTCGAGTCGTCGAATCATCATGGCGATGCGCGCTGTGTCGTACTGCCCCCAACCCTCGTTGAAAGGCACCCAAGCTACCACGGACGTCTGGCTTTCCAGAAGGCGCATCAGCCCGAGCAACTCGGCCTCGAACTGCGAGGCCGACTCTTGGGTGCGATCCACATCGGGGTCTGCTCCACCGATGTACTTGTCGCCGCTTGGCATGTCCTGCCACACCAAGATCCCGAGTTCGTCGCAATGCTTGTACCAGCGGGCGGGCTCGATCTTCACGTGCTTACGGATCATGTTGAAGCCCAAGCGCTTGGTCATCTCGACGTCGTAGCGCAGGGCCTCGTCCGTGGGCGCGGCATACAGCCCGTCAGGCCAAAATCCTTGGTCGAGCGGGCCGACCATGAAGTACGGCTTCCCGTTCAGGGCAAGACGTGTGATGCCGGCTCCGTCCTTGACCACGCTCACCGAGCGGATGCCGATGGAAGTCGTGACCTTGTCGACTTCTCGCTGACCATCCATGAGCCGGACCACGACCGGATAGAGCTTTGGGCTCTCGGGGCTCCACAGCTTGGGATTGGGGACCTGGACGCTCACTGTGCTTGTCGCGGCCGCATCGGCCCTGGCCTCGCCTACGGTGGCCTCCAACCGCAACCCGTCGAGGCCCTTCCCTTCCGCGCGCACCTTCACGATGCCTCTTAAGTTCGACGCATCGATGCGCACGCGCCCGATGGATCGCTCCGGCACGGGCTCGATCCAAACGCTCTGCCAAATCCCCGTGGTGGGCGTGTACCAGATGCCCGAGGGCTTCCCAACCTGCTTGCCGCGAGGCTGTGTGCCCGTGTCGGTTGGATCCCACACACGCACCACCAACTCTTGTTTGCCGGCCTGGAGATGCGGGGTGATATCGAACGAGAACGGGTCGTACCCGCCCCTGTGCGTGCCGAGTTCGTGCCCGTTGAGCCAAACGGTGGTTTCCCAGTCGACGGCCCCGAAATGCAGCAGCGTTCGGCCCTTCCATTCGCTCGGCACCGAGATGCTACGCCGATACCAAGCCGCCTGCTCCGGGCTGACCGGTTCCATCACTCCCGAGAGGGCCGACTCGATTGGAAAAGGAACCACGATCGACTTGCTCCAACTCTGGGGCTTCGGATTCGCACGTGGGACGATGGCGAGATCCCACTTGCCGTTGAGGCTCAGCCACTTCGAACGCTCCATCTGCGGTCGCGGATACTCGGGATGGGGATTGTCCGGCGATACGTCCTTGGCCCACCTCGTCTCCACCGGAGCCATGGGGCGCTGCCAGACGGCGAGCGACGCGACGACGAGGGCTGTGGCAAGCAACATGCGCCCAGTGTAGCCCCTCTGGGGGCAGCTAGAGGCATCAGGCAGACAGGGACTTAGTTTTGGGCTTGCGATCGCGCTCTAGCGTGCCGAGCCAGACCCAAAGGAACCCGCTCGGATAGTGGGCCGCGAGAAGCACGACCACGATGGACGCCCAAGAGAGATAGGGCCACAACCAGAGTGTCGCGAGGGCGGCCCATCTGATACGGCATGTTGTTGATGACGGTGTCGTCCGCGTCGAGGATCACGCCCCACGATCCGGCAGGTCGCGACCGGACTGCGGCTTCCACATGTGCGGTGGCCAAGCGATACGTCTGAACCGTCAGCGCGACGTACTCGGCCGACCGATGCACCCAGTCAATGCTGTCCGGCAACGACAGCGTCTTCAGGTCGCAGGGCGTCGAGGAGAAGCATGGTGCCACGGCATACTGATCAAAGTCTGAACTCCGTGCCTCCGTGCCTCCGTGCCCCTCCGCGCCTCCGTGAGATCTGCGCTCTGCAGAACGATGCTCTGCTCAATCAACGTCCGGAACATCGTCGTCGGGTTGTTGCCGCCGGGGCTCTGCGTGAGCACCATGCCGATAATCTCCCTCGCCGGATCGATCCACGCCATCGTGCCGTCCGAACCCGTGTGCGAGTAGGTGCCGTCAGCCCTGATGTTCCAGCCGTAGCCGTAGGAGGATGAGTTGTTCACCTTCACGCGCGGTTCGGTGGCGGCGCGCACGGTCGCCTCCTGCAGGAAGCGGCGGCCATTCCAGGCGCCGCCGAGGCGGTACATCTCCAGGAAGCGCGCGTAGTCGGCTGCCGTGGAGATGAGGCCTCCTGACGCGCGAATCACCGGGAAGTCCGGCGCATCGCCCGGCGTGAAGCCCTGCGTGAAGGCGACCGTGCCGTCCGCGCGGCGCTGCCCGCGATAGACCGTCGCCATGCGCGCCAGCTTGGCCGGGTCTTCGTGGTTCAGCGAATCCACCATGCCCAGCGGATCGTAGAACCGCGATGCGAGACCTGCCTCGAGGGGCTGACCTGACAGGACCTCAATCAGCGCGCCGAGCGTGTTGTACCCCGCGTTGTTGTAGGCGTACGTGCCCGGCTCCGCCGACGGCCCGGCCGCGCCGAACTTCGCCACCGCCGCCTGCAGCGTGCGTTCCTCACCATCCGCGAACGGCAGCAGGATCGGACCGATGCGGAGACCCGACGAATGCGTCAGCAACTGCGCGACGGTGATGCGGCGGGACTTGTCGTTGTCGAACGACCTCAGATACTTCGACACGGGATCCGTCACCGCCAACTTGCCCTCGTCCACCAGCATGAGCAGTGCCGCGGCCACGACGGGCTTCGTGTTCGACGCCATCCGGAAGAGCGTGTCTTTCTCCATGGGCAGGCGGTACGCGTGATGCCGGAAGCCGACGGCCTCGTGCAGCACGACCTGTCCGCGCCGCGCGACGTACAGCACGGCGCCGCGGAGATCGTCCCGCGCGACAGCGGTGCGATACAGGTCGACCGCCTTCGCCAGAGCCGCGGGATCCATGCCCATGGTCTGCGGCGAGGCGGCAGGCAGGAGGGCCTGCGAAGACGGAACGGCGACGGCGCACAGCGCCAAGGCGGCCCAGACAACCAGTGTTCGTGGCTTCATGAGCGACATTCTAGCGGGGACGCTCGAGATATCGCCGATAGGCCGTATAAAGGGGCTCTGCCCTGACATAACCAAGGATTATCAGACCTTGGGCCCTGCCCCAAGAGAAATTCCCGGGACGAGCGCAGCCATGTTGTCGCCGGCTGCGGCGGCGAGCGCCGCGACGCTCCCACTCGCGATCACCGCAAACAACGTCCAGCCATACACGAACGCCGTGACCGGTCCGAACGCATCCCGGATATAGGCGTACAGGCCTCCAGCTCCGGTCCGCATACATCCGAGTTCGGCGTAGGACAGCGCGCCGAGCAGGGTGAGGAACCCACCCACGGCCCAGACCGACAACGAGACGCCGACGTACCCGCCGCTGTTCCTAAGCACACCGCCCTGTGTGAGAAAGATCCCCGAGCCGATGATGGTCCCGATCGTGATGACCGCGACATCCTTGGCGCTGAGGGTGCGCTTGAGTTCGCTCATGGGGGGCTCACCTCGAGGGTGGGGCGAGACGGCGCCAAATGGCGTAAATCGGAATCGCCGCCGCGGTCGCACCGAGGCCGATGATCCCCTTTTGCGGCGACTGGACGACGGTGTTGACGACGATCGCGAGGCCCGACAAGACGAAGAGGATCGGGGTCATCGGGTAGCCGGGAACCCGGAACGGCCGGACCGCATCAGGCCGACTGCGGCGGAGGGCCAGCACCGCGAGCCCGCCGAGGCTGTAGAACAGCCACCCTACGAAGACGACATACTGGAGCAGCAAGTCAAAGGTGCCGGAGGCCGCCAGAATCGCCGACCAGATGCCCGCCGCCATCAAGGCAAATGCCGGCGTGCCGAACCGCGGATGGACGCCAGCCATTCGTTGGAAAAAGACGCCGTCCTTGGCCATCGCAAAGTAGACCCGGGCCGACATCATCGAGTTGGCCTGCGCGGCGGTGAGCATCGAGATCATGATCGGGAGAGAAATGATCTTGGCCCAGGACCCGCCGAGAACCGCGCCCGCCGCGTCGGCGGCGACCCGGTTCGAGGCCATCACGCCGGCGGGCCCGAGGGCCGCCACATAGGCCAGCGCCGACAGGACGTAGATCACAATCAACCCGAACACCCCGAGGGCAAGCCCGCGCGGAAAGTTCCGCTGCGGGTCGATCGTCTCCCCGGTCATGAAGGTCAGATACTGCCAGCCTTCGTAGGCCCACAGCACCGAAACCAGCGCCAGTCCGGTCGTGGCGGCCAGGCCGGGCGTCGAGAAGGTCGGCCAGACTTGAGTGACCTCGGAAAAGCCCGAGCCCAGGGCGGGGAGGGCAATGACCAGCAGCGCGATCGCCCCCAGTTTGATGGCGGTGCCGGCCTTGAGCACGCTGGTGCTCTGCTGAGTCCCCAGCACGTTGACGAACGAAACCAGGAGGGCAAAAAAGACCCCGACCATGCGCTGCGACATCGGCGACATCGGGATCCACACGGACAGATAGGTGGACGAGGCAACCGCCAGGGCCGCGACGGTGCCGGAGCCGATCACTACGAACAGGGTCCACCCGTAGGCAAAGGCCACGGCCGATCCGAACGCGTCTCGGATGTAGAGATAGAGGCCGCCCGACCCGGGGTTCATCGCCGCCAACTCGGCGTACGTCAGGGCTCCGAGGTAGGACAGGATCCCGCCGACGATCCATACCATCGTCGCGAGCCCGACCGATCCGCCGGAGTCCCGAAGCACCGCACTCGGTACCACGAAGATTCCGGAACCGATTACGGTTCCGAAGGTGAGGATGGCGATGGCCCGCCAGGTAAAAATCCGCTTCAGGTCGGTCATGTAGCCTCGTAGGTTACCAGTGTCCGCGGTCGCCCACCCGCTCGATGACCCGGCCAAGACGCTCGGCCGCGTTCTGCCAATTCAACTCCACTGCCGTCTTGGCCCCCTTGGCATCGCCGGTCTCGATCGCGTCGATGATGGCTTCATGCTCGGTCACCGAGGTGCCGACTTCTCCGGCCAGGAAGCTGACGTAAAGGCGTTCGTACCGCTCGGCCTGAGGCTTCACCGCCGAGTGCAGTACCGTGAGGCGAGGACCTGCGGCGGCGTCAACGCACCGCTGGTGGAAGAGATCATCGAGCACCCACATCCGGTCGTGGTCTGGGCTCGACGCTTGCGCCACTGTCCGGCGGTCGTTGTTGATGGGCCTGAGTTCTTGGACCAAGGCCTGTCGCGCTACCGCGGGCAGTCGCGCCGCAAGGCCGGCGGAGAGTCCCTCCAGTTCGCCGACGATATCGAACAGTTCCCGCGCGTCCTCGCCCGTGAGTGGCGCCACCGTTGGCCGAGATTGCTGCATCGACGGCGAGTCGATGATATAGCCTTCCTACTGGAGCCGTTGGAGCGCCCCTCGAACCGGCGTCCGGCTCACCCCGAAGCGGGTCGCGATGTCGGTTTCGACCAACCGGCTGCCTGGCGCGGAACGACCCAATACGATCAACTCACGGAGCTGTTTATAGACCTGCTTGGGCCGATCGGTACGAGCGGCACCTTCCGGCTCGGCCCGGTTGGCCGGCGTCATTGATTCCGTCCGGTCCAGCCCGCGCCCCGGACGATCTTGCCCGGTTTCGCCCCCGTGTGCTTCCCGGCTGTTACCACCGCCATACCGTTCACGAAGACGTGCTCGATGCCGACCGAAAGCTGGTGCGGTTGCTCGAACGTAGCCCGATCGATGACCGTGGCCGGATCGAACACGATGACATCGGCAAAGTACCCCTCCTCGAGCAGGCCGCGCTCCTTGATCATCAAACGGCGGGCGACCGCCGAGGTGCCCTTCCGGATTGCCTCCTCGAGACCAATCACCTTTTGCTCCCGGACGTAGCGGCCCAGCAGTCGGGGGTAGTTCCCGTAGGGGCGCGGATGCGCCAACAGGCCACCGGTGTTGTCGGGATCCATGCCGTCGGCATCGGTGCCCCATTTGATCCAGGGCTGGCGGATCTGCAACGGCAGGTTGGACTCGGTCATTATGTGGAAGATCGCCCCGATGGCCGCGTCGCCGATAGGCCGTATAAAGGGGCTCTGCCCTGACATCACCAAGGATGATCAGGCCTTGGGCCCTGCCCCAGCTCCTGAGGCAGCAACCGAGAGACCGTCACCGCTCAAATGCGCCTGCGCACCTGGATAATGGTCGGAGTATTTCTGTTCGAGATACAGCGGTTTGAAAAGCTGCCCTCGGTGAGAGTGCCCTCGTAGAAGATCGCTACTGTGGGCGATTGTCCCCGGAAGTCGAATGTCGCTCGCACACTGCCGGCCGGGTACTGGACGCTCTCCTCGACGGGAAACGCCATGCGGAGCAGGCCGTTCTCTGGAATAGCCGTCGAAGTGCCACCGCCAACAACCGTGTATCCCCAACCCGAAGTCGAAGTGAATCGCATGGACGTAGCGGACCAGTGGCGCGTGTCCGACGGGTGGCAATTGATAACGACGTCGAAGGCGAGGGACGTGATCTGTCTGTTCTGGATGCGAAAATCCACGGCCTCCGTCGTTCCAGAGATCGGCAACAGGCAATCGAGCTCATCGGGCGTACTCGTCGAGGTGATATCCGAAGAGTCCACCGTATCGCACGACGACACGTCTCTCAGCCCGGCCCACTTTCCGTCTGCTGGCACGACCGGAACGACCTGTTGCGCGCCGATAGGCGCGGCGGTCGCCACCAGCAACGCCGATCCCAGCACTGTTCCCAAGAACCTGAACAACATTGCTCTTTTCCTCTTTCCTCTGTCATCTTCGCCTCCAGCGCCTACGACTCGCCGATAGGCCGTATAAAGGGGCTCTGCCCTGACATCACCAAAGATTATCAGACCTTGGGCCCTGCCCCAGCGCGGATCGCAGCGAGTGCCCGCGCCGAGTGCCATAGGTGTGGCGCGATTATGCACTAAGAGAACATGCGATCACGACGGAAAACCTCTGAGTCTCTGTTTCTCCCTTTGATTCTTCGTTGACTCAGACTGCCGCGAAGTGGTCGGGATAGTGCGCCAGATCTATGGCGCCGGATGGATCCTCGCGTCTGACACGTCCAAAGGACGGTACGCGGCGAATCGCCGCCTCCTATCCGATCACGTCGCGATAGAGTCTCTGGATGTTTAGTCCGAACAACTTCTCCAGTTGGCCAGACGACATCCCCCGCTTCTGAAGTCCGTCCCAGATGGTCTCCATCCGTCGCGGACCATTCAATTCTTCGAAATACAGCGGCCACATCGACCGGTCGAAGTTGGCGCCCTCTTCGCGCTTAAGCTCGTCGAGGTACGCCTCGGTGAGGACCAGGCGGCGGTGGTCGCGGTCGCTGCCGATGCAGACATGGTCACTGCCGGCCACCTTCAGCGCATGTTCGATGTGCTGGTAATAAAAATGGACGGCGTTGTCGATTTGCCTGGTCATGAACGGCCGCATCTGGGTGACACCAAACACGCCGCCCTTGTCGGCGAGTGCCCGGATGTTTTCGTCGGTCGTGTTTCGGTTGTGGGCGTAGAGTGCCTTGCAGCAGGAGTGCGACACGATGACGGGCGATGCTGACGCTGCGATGGTATCGGCCATCGTCTTCATGTTGGCGTGTGACAGGTCGATCAACATGCCGACCTGGTTCATCTTGCGGACAAGTTCGTGGCCAAAGACCGTCAGGCCGGAGCCGTTCAGTTCGTTGCAGCCGGCGCCCGCCCAGTTCTGGTGGTTGTACGTGATTTGGCTCGAGCGCACCCCGAGGCCGTAAAACACATCAACGTTGTCGAGGTCGCGCCCGAACTGCGTGGAGTTCTGAAACAGATAGAAGAGCGCGATCTTGCCTTGTGACCTCGCGACCGTGATGTCGGCGACCTTGGTCGCCTTCATCCAGAACTGGCCCTCCGCAGCGATCAGGCGGTTGTACTCCAGCACGCCGTCCATCGCCCACTGATACGCCTCAGCTTCGAACGACTTCGGGTCACACAGGGTGACGGTCACCGAATTGAGGCCCGAGTCGATCATCTCGCGGACCAGGGCATCGGTGTAGACCTCCCGGATTTCCCCCATCGCGTCGATCACCAATGCGCGTTGGGTCGGAGATTGGGCGAACCATGCGCTCAGACCCAGACTGCGGCTTCCGGCGTACAGGAGGCCCGCTGCGGCGCCCGCTGTGAACTCTCGTCGGCTCAGCATTCGTTGATTCTCCTGGTGACCTCCGCGGCGCCGATGGCGTCTGACCGTGGCTGGGTTCATGGCGACAGGATACTGCGCGGGGCCTGGATCGAGTTACATCGCATCGGTGGTCTTGAAGATGAACACACCGTCTGTCGGGACATAGGTGGGGTCGCAGACAATCGCGCGACCCGTCGTGTTGCGGGTGATCACGGTGCCCTCGCGATTCCAGGTGACACCACGGTCGGCAGAGAGATAGGCATCGACGTTGCCAGCCGCGCAGGCGTACAGCCTGACACGGCCACCCGGCAGGGCGGCCAGCTCAGGCACCACACCAAGGCTGTTGGTCGTGAAAGCCGTAAACGTCAACCCGTCGGTGGACCGTGCCAAGCCCATCCCCGAGTGGTTGGCACGCGAGAAGGCCATCAACCACGACCCATCGGAGAGCTGTACGACACTCGGGTCAGCCTCGGTTCCGCCTGCGAATTCGATCGCCATCGCCCGGGTCGTGAACCTGAGGCCGTCGTCCGATTCGGCGACGCAGAAGCGGCGGACCGAACTGGACTCGCCGTTCATGTAGAACATTCTCACCCGACCATTGACCACATCAACGTTGGGATCGGCCATCCACCGTGGACCGGCGACCCCATCGACGGTGATGACCGAGCCCGGCGTCAATGCCGTGCCTTGCAGACGCCCAAGCCAGATCGATCCGCCTGAGGACCCGTTGTGGTAGTACACGCCCAACGTGCCGTCGGGAAGGCGAGTGGCGTCGGGCGCAGAGGCGTGCGCCAGTAACTCGACGTACCCCGACGTGGTCGCGCCATCCCCGCTCTGGGCCAGGCCGATCTGGTCGAAGTACGGACTCTTGGGGTCGGCAATCAACGGCGTGGTCGACGCCGCGGCCGTGATCGCACACCCCATCACGCCGCCGGTGACCGGACCCGGGCCCGCACCAGGTCCTGGAGTCGTTGGTGCCGACGACGACCCACACGCCGACGCGCCGATCAGGGCAATCACGAATAATCGCATGCCCGATTGTACGCGCATGGCCAGCCCTGGGTTACATCGAGACCGGTTCGCGGGGTTGAGAGGGCGGGCGCCGATCGCCCGCGCCGGCTCGGACGGAAAATCCAGTTCGACCAGACCTGGGCACCACGAACGTCTTCTCGGCGAGGTTCATCCCGGCTGCCCGTTGCTGCATCCAGCCCGCATAATGCGGGGCAACCGATCTGGTACGATGCCTCATGCGTTGGACCTGCCTGCTGTTGTGTGCTGTAGCAACCACGGCGTCTGCTCAGACGGTGACCAGCCACCGCGTCTGGGTGGGTGCCAACGTCCAGGCGCGGCCGGCGGAAGACTCGCCGTGGCGACTGTCCTTCGACTCGACGGTGCGCAGCCGGGACGGCGTCGACGCAGTCGAGGCCTGGCATCTTCGGCCGGCGGTTGCATACGACCTGTCGACCCGCTCCAGCGCATGGCTGGGGTACGCATTCTTCAGAAACACGCCGGCGTCAGGTGGCGTACTGCACGAACACCGCACCTGGCAGCAGTATCTCTGGACGCGACCAGCCGGCGATGGTGCCGTGTCGATGCGATCCCGCCTGGAGCAGCGTCAATTGGCCGGCAACGACCGCGTCTCGTGGCGCTGGCGTCAGCAAGTGCGCCTCTCCCTGCCACTGGGATCACCCCGCGTGGCCCTGGTGATCTGGGATGAGTTCGCCTTCCATCTGAACGGCACGCTGCGCACCGCCCGAGGGTTTGACCAGAACCGCGCGTTTGCCGGCGTCAACGTGGCCGTCGGGCCCCCGGCGCGAGTCGAGGTCGGGTATCAGAATCAGTTCGTACACGCCTCCGGCGGATCACGCCGGCTGAACCACATCCTCACGACAACTCTGGCACTGATTTTCTGAAGATGCCGCAGCTGCCCCTGATTAGTCCGTGGCCTTCTCGGCCATGAGTTGCGACACCGCTTTGAGCAGGTCTTCCTGCCGGAGTCCCGCGAAGCGAATCACGCCCTGCCGGTCGAGCAAATACATCGTCGGCCACCCGGTCACCCCCCAAGCGGTTGCGATCGGACCCTCGGTGTTCTTGGCAGCGTAGCCGTCCCACCAGGCTCTGTAAGGAAGACGACTGTCGATCTTGCCCTTTCGCTCGACGTCGAGCGTCGCGTCGCTGTTGACGCCGACGATCGCGAACGGCGTGTCCTTGTACTGGAATCGTCCGGCTGTTTCGAAACCAGCGTCGCCGATAGGCCGTATCAAGGGGCTCTGCCCTAACATAACCAAGGATTATCAGACCTTGGGCCCTGCCCCAGCTCCGGAAGCAGAAGCCCTGTGATAGAGCGAGGCCGTTGACAGCCTTCCCTACTGTCAGCATCGCACGGGTTTGACGTCAGGTGAAGCAGATTATCGAATGGATTCAGATGAACTTTATGACAGAAGCGCAGTGGTTCATTCGACCGCATGAGCCGTTTATGTTGCCACTATTCTTCACCGATTGATCCGTTATGATCATAAGTCTCACGTCTCAGGGGAAAGTAACCGAAAATGGCCCGATTCAGAATTGCGTTGATTGCGCATGACCAGATGAAAAATCAGATGGTGGAATGGGCAGAGCGGCACCGTTTGCAACTGGCGCAATGTGACATCGTCGCAACCGGCACAACTGGCGGTCGTATTCTGGAGCGATGTCCGGAATTGAGTATCTCCCGCATGAAAAGCGGCCCGATGGGTGGCGACCAACAGATTGGCGCACTCATCGCAGAGGAACAGATTCACGGGCTCGTTTTCTTTATTGATCCGCTGTCACCGCATCCGCATGACGTGGATGTGAAAGCGCTGACGCGGTTGGCGATTGTCTACAACATTCCGATGGCGTGCAACCCCGCAACGGCAGAATTGATGGTAGCGGGCGCGGCGTCCTCGCCGGTGCCCAAGTGCTTGACGTAGAGGCCGGTGCGGGCCGGGAAACCCGCCAGGTGCGACTCGAGCAGCTGCGTGAGGCCGGTGACTTTAGGTGGCGTCTGCGCGGACAGGGCGGCGGCCAACGGCAGC
>SXGU01045817.1_pt1 | contig 14625 bp, 15 predicted proteins | sample 3174531 | NCBI WGS metagenome assembly SXGU01 (sample SAMN11356863, study PRJNA531348) | freshwater metagenome | isolation source: freshwater sample F1-140 | place: China: Fuxian Lake, Yuxi | collected 2017-12-25
GGTGTAGGCCACGGCGTTGCCCTCGCGATCCACGATCGACGCATGCGTCGTGTCCGGGCTCTCGTAGGGGATGCGGCCTGCCGCGATCGCGCTGCTGCGCGTCGCCCGTGCGGCATCGAAGTCGGCCATGCGCTCGCGCGCGTAGGCCTTGTCGGTGAGCCGTGCCACCGGCACGGGATGGAAGTCCGGGTCGCCCAGGTGCTCCGCGCGATCGGCATAGGCGCGACGCTCGGTCTCGATCATCAGGTGCACAAGTGCGGGCGCGCCCCGTCCGAGCGCAGCGACGTCGTGGGCCTCGAGCATGTTCAGCATCTGCACCAGCAGTGTGCCGCCCGACGACGGCGGCGGCATCGTCCAGATCTCCGCGCCGCGATAGGTGCCACGGATGGGCACGCGGCCCTTCGAGCGGTAGGCACGCAGGTCCTCCAGGGTGATGAGGCCCTGGCCGCGGCGCATCTCCGCAACGATGCCTTCGGCCACGGGCCCGGCGTAGAAGCCATCACGGCCATGATCGGAGATGCGCTGCAGCGTGTTCGCGAGGTCCGGTTGCCGCCACACGTCGCCCGCCCGCCAGGGCGTGCCGTCGGCCTTCGCGAACACCGCGAGGCTCTGCGGCAGCGCCTTCATCTTCTCGCGCTCGTCATTGAACTGGCTCGCCAGGTCCTCCGTGAGCGCAAAGCCATCGCGCGCGAGGCGGATGGAAGGCGCGAGCACCTGCTGGCGCGTGAGCCGGCCATGGCGCGCCAGCACCTCGAGCAGGCCGTCCACGGTGCCCGGCACGCCCACCGCAAGGTGCGTGCGCGTGGAGCGGCCGGGCACGGGCTTGCCGTCGGCATCGAGGTACATGTCGCGCGTCGCCGCCGCCGGTGCCACCTCGCGATGGTCGTTGGCGACGACGGTGCCATCGGCAAGCCGGATCACCATGAAGCCGCCACCACCGAGGTTGCCGGCCGATGGATAGGCGACGGCGAGCGCGAAGCCCGTGGCCACGGCCGCGTCGATCGCGTTGCCACCCGCGCGCATCACGTCCACGCCCACCTGCGAGGCGATGAGGGAACGCGAGGTCACCACACCATTGCGCCCGCGGACGATGTTGCCTTGTGCGGCTGCAGTGGCCGGCGCGCTCGCCGCGTCGTAGGTGGCGACCGGCGCAGCGGGCGTCGCTGCCGGGCTGGGCCTGACAACGCAGCCCTGCAGCAGCAGCGCCAACAGCGAGACGGCGAACAGCAGGCGCGACCCGAAGGAGCGAACGCGCGAGGCAGGTGGACGCGGCATGGGAGGCATCAGCGAGGAAAGTGCAGGATTGTGCGCGAACGCAGGGCAAACGTCCGCCTTATCCACAGCCGCTCAATCAGGGTCCGCTTGATGGAGGATGGCGCGCCATCAGCGGCTGAACCGCGGCGCGCCTGGGCCCGCCCATGATTGCCGGCACGGGGGGCACCAGCGGGTGCGCAGGCCGTGCGCGACGACGTCAGACCACGGTCACCAGGCTCCCATAGGCGCGCAGAGGTGCGTCCCGCGTGAACAGGCGCATCGGCTCGCTGATTGCCTGTGCCACGAGCAGGCGATCGAACGGGTCACGATGAATGGGCGGCAGGCGCGCAACCATCGCCGCGTGCTCGCCATGCACCGGCAGCAGCGCGAAGCCCGCGGGCGCGAGCGCAGACAACACGCGCGCTGGATCCGCCTCCAGCTTGCCGAGCGACGACTTGATGCTGATCTCCCAGATGGACGCAGCGCTGACGAAGACCTCGGCAGCGTCCAGTTGCTCACGAACCTCCGGCGACAACCGCGAGGGCGAACCAAGCGCCCAGAGGAGCAGGTGCGTGTCGAGCAACAGGCGCACGCCTACCGCCCGTCGAACGCATCGAGCACGTCGTCAGGCAACGGTGCGTCGAAGTCGTCCGGCACGTGGATCTGCCCCTCGAGCAGCCCCAGGACCTTCCTTGATGACGGCGCAGAGATCGGCACCAGACGCGCCATGGGCTTGCCTGCCTTCGCGATGATCACCTCCGCGCCCGCGGCCACGTCCTCAACGATGCGGGACAGGTGCGTCTTCGCCTCGTGGATGTTGATGGTCGTTGTCATCATCTGGCTCCCTCGGAACCCGACTTAGTCTAGTTGGGCCAACTCGATCGAACAATCAGCAGACAGGGAAACAGGCGGTGATCCGCGTGCACGTATCGACTGACAGCGCCCGCAGGTGCCAAATCCGCGTCTCGTCCCGAACCGATTGCCCGCCATGCCCACCCCACCCCACCCCGCTTCCGCATCTTCCACGTGCCCGGTACCCGCTCGATGCGCGTGCTGTGGCTGTGCGCCGAACTCGACGAGCCGCTCGACGTCGTGCCGATCGACTTCGGCCGCGACTATCGCTTCAGCGCCGAGTGGCTGGCCCGCAATCCGGTGGGCAAGGTGCCGGCGATGGAGATCGACGGGCTCACGATCTTCGAGTCCGGTGCCATGGTGGAGGCCATCCTCGACCGCGTGGACGCCGCGCGTGGCACCCGCAGCGCATTGCGCCCAGCCGTGGGCAGCGACGCGCACGCGCTGTACATGCAGTGGAGCTGGTTCGCCGAAGCGACCTTCGCCCGCCCGCTCGGCGATATCGCCCAGCACACGCGCATCAAGCCGCCTGCAGAGCGCCTCCCCGCGGTGGTCGAGGACGCGAGCAAGCGCGCCCTGCTCTGCCTCGATGCCCTGGAGCCCTTGCTCGCCCGCCAGCCCTTCCTGCTCGGCGACGGCTTCAGCGCAGCAGACATCATGATGGGCTACTCGATGATGCTCGCCCGCAACTTCGGCCTGCTCGACGACACGCGACCACACGCCCAGGCCTACTTCGCGCGCCTTGCTGCCCGGCCCGCCTACGCCACCGCGGTTGGCTGAGCGCGCCCCGCGCAGCCCCGCGCTGCCCCGCCCAGCACCGAGCAGCACCGAGCAGCACCGAGCAGCCCCGCGTCCAACCGGGCGGTGAATGGCCCCGCTGCGCCATACTCGCCTGCCTTCAGAGACCCACAGGAGATCGCCGTGGAACTGATCCTGGTGCGGCATGGCCTACCCGAGCGCGTGCGCGTGGATGGCGGCCGGGCAGACCCGCCCCTCACCCCCACCGGCTGGGAACAGGCGCAGCGCGTTGCGCGCGTGCTGCATGCAGAGCACGACGGCGGCCAGGCCTTCCACGCGGTGTACGCGAGCACCATGCGCCGGGCCTTCGAGACCGCCCAGCCCTTCGCCGCGCTCGCCAACCTGCCCGTCAACCTCGAGGAAGGCGTGGTGGAGTACGACCGCAACCATCAGGAGTACATCCCGATGGAGGAGCTCAAGCGCACCGACTACGCGCGCTGGAAGGCGATGGCCGAGAGCGGCTTCGGCGAGGGGGCAGACATGCAGCAGTTCCACACCAACGTCGTGACCGCGCTGGAGTCGATCATCGATCGCCACCGCGGCCAGCGCGTGGTGGTGTTCTGCCACGGCGGCGTCATCAACACCTGGACCACCCACGTGCTCGGCATGCAGCCACGGATGTTCTTCGAGCCCGTGTACACCAGCGTGCACCGCTACCTGTGCGCGAGCTCGGGCCAGCGCAACCTCGTGACGCTGAACGAACGCCACCACCTCGCGGGGCTGTGACCATGGCTGCGGCCACCGAGGTTGCAGCAGCGCGTACACGCGCCGCCTTCCAGCGCGATGGCTACCTGCTGTTGGGGAAGGTGCTCGACGACGGACTCGTCGCGCGCCTCGTCGCGGAGGAACACCGCTTCCGCCCCCGTGACGCACGGCTGGTCGTCACGACGCAGCTCATGCACCGCTCGGCGATCATCCGCGAAGTCGCCATCCATGGCCCGCACATCCCCGCGCTGCGCATGCTCATGGGCAACGACATCTGCCTCACCCACCAGCAGTTCGTGAGCAAGACGCCCGATCCGCGTACGCCCGAGATCGACGTGACCTGGCATCAGGACAACGGCTACGGCGAACTCGAGCCGAAGACCGACGTGACGGTGTGGTTCGCCCTCGACGACTGCGATACCGCTACCGGCTGCCTGTGGGTGCTGCCGGGTTCGCATCTCGGGCCGCTGCTGCCGCACGAGACGATGCACGGGCTGCGCGGACTGCACGTCGCGGACGCCGGGGTGCCCCTGCCCATGCGGGCGGGCGAGGCCGTCGCGTTCTCGGGCCTGCTGGTGCACTGCTCGAAGGCGCATGTCGGCACGCACACGCGGCATGCGTTTTACCTGCGCTACTGCGAACCTCACGTGCGCATGGTCAGCGAGGGTGGCCGGCCGGTGCTCGAGGATGGCAATTCGTGGATGGTGAGCGGCGAGGCGCCGTGAACGCCCGGCGCATCCCCGCGGACGCCCCCGCCTTCCCGCGCACGCGCTTCGCGCGCTGGGCGCTCGCAGCCCAGGGGCTGAACAGGGACGGCGCCTTCGGGCGCGGCCTGCGTGGCGTGCGCCACGCCATCAGCCACCTCGGCTACGTGCAGATCGACACCATCTCGGTGGTCGAACGTGCCCACCATCACACCCTGTTCACGCGCGTGCCGGGCTACACGCCGGACATGCTCGACCGGCTGCAGGCGCGCGGCGAGATCTTCGAGTACTGGTTCCACGCCGCCGCGTACCTGCCGATGCAGGACTACCGCTTCGCGCTGCCGCGCATGCACGCGATCCGCGACGGCGAACGGCACTGGTTCGCGAACCGCGATCGCAGGCTCGAGGCCGAGATCATGGACCGCGTGCGCGCCGACGGCGCGCTGCGCACGCGCGATCTCGAACAGGCGGAGGGTGGCAAGCGAGATGCCGGTGGCTGGTGGAACTGGACACCCGCCAAGCGCGCCATCGAGGCGCTGTACTTCGAGGGCAGCCTGATGGCCGCCGGCCGCGACGGCTTCGCCAAGATCTACGACCTGCCCGAGCGCGTGCTGCCCACGGGCACGAACACCAGGCCGCCGGACAGCGCCGAGTTCGCCGCCTGGCTGGTGAACACCCACCTGCGCGCACACGGATTCGCCGAGCTGAAGGAGTTCAGCTACCTGCGCCGGGGGGCGCCGCTGCGGCAGGCGATACGCGCGCACCTCGATGAGGCCGTCAGCGCAGGCGATCTCATGCGTGCACGCATCGCGGAGTGTGGCACCGAGGTGTATGTACCCCCTGCCCTGCTGGACACGCGGCCGAAGGCCGCCCCGCTCGTTCGTCTGCTGTCGCCCTTCGACAACAGCGTGATCCAGCGCGAGCGCGCCGTGCGCGTGCACGACTTCGACTACCAGATCGAGTGCTACACCAAGGCAGAGAAGCGGCGCTTCGGCTACTTCTGCCTGCCGATCCTGTTCGGCGAGCGCTTCGTCGGCCGCGCGGACTGCAAGGCCGACCGCAAGGCGGGCGTACTGCGCGTGCAGCACCTGCATGTCGAACGCGATGACCTCGAACTGCCCGCGTTGGCCGCCGCGCTCGCCCCGGCGCTGCGGGCATTCGCCATCTTCAATGGCTGCGACAGCACCACCCTCGGCCGCGTCAGCCCCACCCGCGAACGCCACCACTTCGCGATCCTGTCCGCCGCAGCCGCAGCCGGAGCCTGATCGCGATGGCAGCCCAGAATGCCGGCGAGTACACCTGCCCACGCTGTGCCGCGCGCTTCTCCCTGCGCACGGCGCGGTGCAACGACTGGGACGACCCGCGGCGAAACTTCGGTTGCCCGGCCTGCGGCACCTTCTTCCTGCGCCATCGCCGCCCGCGCCAGACCATCGAGCACCTCGCACAGGCGCACTACCTGATCGCCATCGCGTTCGCGCTGGCGTGGCTCATCGCCCATCCCCGGCCGGGCCTGCACTGGCTCGTGCTGCCGGCCTGGCTGGCCCTCGCGATCTGGCTGGCCTTCAGGCTGGATGAGACACTGCCACCGCGCACCGTGCTCGAGCCCGTCGATGACGGGCCACTCACGTGGCACTGACCGGACGTGCGGAAGCGGCCGAAGGCCGTTTCACGCCGAGACGTGACCCAGGGCCTACACGCCAACGCTCCGACACGCGAGACACCCATGACCGCGCAACCGCACATCGTCCTCGCCCGCATGAGCCACGAGACGAACACCTTCTCGCCGGTGATCACCGACCTGCCGCGCTTCAGCGGGCGCGCGCCGGTACCGCCCGAGGGTGCGGATGCCCTGCGCCTGGGCCGCGGCAGCATGAGCTGCCTGTCGGGCTTCATCGAGGTGTGCGAGCGCGCGGGCGTGCCGATCGACGTGGCCGTGTCGGGCGTCGCATCGCCGTCCGGCCCGGTCGAGGATGACGCGTTCGAGTACATGGCCGAGCGCATCGTGATGGCAGCCACGCGCTGCGACGGCATGCTGCTGGAACTGCACGGTGCCATGGTCACGCGCAGCCACGAGGATGGCGAGGGCGAGCTGTTGCGGCGCATCCGCCACGTCGCGCCGCAGCTGCCCATCGGCGTGGCACTCGACATGCACGCGAACATCTATTCCGACATCGTGCGCCTTGCCACGCTGATCACGGGCTATCACCGCTACCCGCACACCGACATGCATGACGCCGGCGTGCGCGCGGCCGCACTGCTGCTGCGCAGCCTGCGCGGCGAGATCCGGCCGGTGATGCACTGGGCCAACCTGCCGATGCTGCCGCACGTGATGCGCCAGGGCACCGACGACGAGCCCAACAGGACACTGCAGGCGCACGCGGAGGCCCTGGAGGCGGCTGCGGAACGTGGCGAGGACGGCGCGCTGGCCGTGAGCCTGTTCACCGGCTTCCCCCACGCCGACATCCGCGAGGCCGGGCTGTCGGTCGTGGTGGTGGACGACGGCGACCCCGTTCGTGCGCGCAGGCACTGCGAGGCGATGCTCGATGCCGCGTGGGACGCCCGCCACGACTTCGTCTATCCGCTGGAGCCGCTCGGCACGTCGATGGCACGAGCACGAGCGATCGCGGAAGCTGCGGAAACAGTCAACAGTGCGAACGCCACGCCCGGGCCGGTGGTGCTGCTCGATCACTACGACAACTCCGCCTCCGGCGGCACGATGGACACCACCGAGGTGCTGGGCGAGATCCTGCGCCAGGGGCTGGAGAACGTGGCGGTGTTCGCGATCCACGACCCGCAGTCGGTCGACGCGATGGTCGCCGCCGGCGTGGGCAACGAGGTCACCCTCACCCTCGGTGCGCGCACGCCGATGCCGGCGCTCGCCCTGCAGTCGCTGCCGCTCACCGTCACGGGCCGCGTGAAGGCAATCGTCGACGGGCGCTTCGAGGCGGTGGGCGAGGCTTACCGCATCGCCGGCAGCACGCGCGGCCTGGCGATGGACATGGGGCGCAGCGCGGTGCTCGACACCGGCAAGGTGGAGATCGTGGTGATCTCGCGCTACATCGAGCCCGTGGACCCCGGCGTGTTCACCGCGGTCGGCATCCAGCCGGAGCGCAAGCGCTACCTCATGCTCAAGAGCCGCATCCACTACCGCCGCGGCTTCAAGGCCATGGCGAAGGCGATCGTCGAGTGCGCCGGCGTGGGCGTGTGCACGTCGGATTACAGCCAGCTGCGCTTCGACCACGTGCGCCGGCCGATCTGGCCACTCGACGGCATCAACGCGTCGGACTGGCGCGAACTCGGGCAGCGATGAAGACTCCGTGACGCATCGCACGCCGCGCCCGAATGCGAACTGCCAGTTCCCAAACGAGAGACCCTGACATGACGCCAGCCCACCTGCGCCGTACCGCCCTCGCCCTCGCCACGTCCTGCCTGCTCGCCGCCACGGCCCTGCCCGCGACCGCCGGCAGCGTGATGGTCACCGAGGCGAAGGTCGGCAACCAGACCTACACGAACGAGGCGCGCGTGCAGGGCGCGAATCTGCGCGTGGACAACAACGAGGGCCGGCGCTCCTCGTTCATCATGGCCGGCAAGATCGTGTACATCGTCGACCATCAGGACCGCACCTATCACGTGCTCGACGAGGCGACGATGCGCCGCATCGGCGGCCAGGTCGCGGCAGCGCGGCAGCAGATGGAAGCGCAGATGGCCGGCCTGCCGCCGGAGCAGCGGCGGATGATGGAACAGATGATGGGGCGCATGGGTGGCGAGGCAGCCGGTGCCGCGGCTGCGGCGCCACGCACCCAGTACCGGCGCACCGCGCGCACCGAGAACGCAGCCGGCATCGCCTGCACGGTGTGGGAAGGCCTCGAGGGCGGGCGCAAGACGGACGAAGTGTGCATCGCACCGCCAGCGCGGCTGCCCGGCGGCAGCGAGATGCTGGCGGCAATGAAGCAGATGGTCGCGAACATGAAAAAGCTGACCGATGCGATGGGCCTGAACTTCGGCGGTGCCATCGACGAAGCCTGGGACCAGGTCGACAACCTTGGCGGCATCCCGATCATCCAGCGCGAGTACGAAGGCGGGCGCGTGACATCGAGCGCCGTACTGAAGACGATGCGTGCCGAAAACGTGCCCGCCGCCAGCTTCGCGCCACCGGCGGGCTACCGCCGGACAGCGCTGGCGATGGGCGGCGAGTAGGCCTCGCGGCCGCACTCCCTCACTCGGGAACGGCGTCGCGCTGGCACTGCGTCACGCGGGCGCTGCATGCGTCGTGCGACCGCGGGCAGCGCCAAGCCACGCTCACTCCACGACACCCGCCATCCGCAGTCTCGCGCGCAGCGCCTCCAGCCGGCCGCGGTTGACGCCGAAGTCGTAGTAGCCGAGTCGCGAGCATGAGCGCATCGCGATCTCCCCACGGTCGGCGAGCAGCACGAACTCGACGTCGTCGACGTAGCCCATCATCGACGTTCGTACCTTGAGGTGCAGGTAGCCGGACGACGAGGCCTCGGCGCGCACGCCCGGCATGGCCGCCACGTCGGCCACCAGCGTTGCCCAGGCCGCGCCGACCGCGCCCTTCGCCTTCAGCGGCGCGATGGCGTGAGCCTCGCGCGTCTCATCGCTGCTCACGCAGTGCGGCGCGTCCGGGCATGGCTTGAGCCGGCCGTCGTCGAGACCGACCGGTTGTGGCGCCATCGCCGCGCAGCCAGCCAGCACGAACGGCAGGAGCGCGCCGGCGGCAATCGCCGCGATGCGGCGCATGTCAGCGTTTCTCGCCGGCGGGTGCCGGCCGCTGCAGGCGTGAGCGCGGGCGCGGATTGGCAGGGTCCATGATCTTCTCGACGTTGGCCATGAAGGACTCCGTGTCGGCCTCCGCCCCGAGGTCTGCGCCTTCGTTCACGAGGATGAAGGTGCGATAGAACTTGCCCATGCCCGCGTTGATGATGGCGCCATTCGGCGCGTCCTCACTCACCATGTAGATCACTGCTGGCGTCACCCGTGCCGGGTCGCGGGCCGGATCTGGCGCGGCAACGTTCTCGGTGCGGCCGGGCACGGTGGCGGTCATGCGCGTTGCGGCCGCTGGTGCCAGCACGTTGATGCGCACGTTCTTGCTGGCGCCCTCGAGCGCGAGCACGTTGGCGAAACCAACCATCGCCATCTTCGCAGCGCCGTAGTTCGACTGCCCGAAGTTGCCGTAGATGCCGGAGCCCGAACTGGTGACCACGATGCGGCCGTAGTTCTTCGCCAGCATGATCGGCCAGGCCGCGTGGGTGACGTAGGCGGTGCCGTTCATGTGCACCTGCATCACCAGGTCCCACTCGTCCAGCGACATGTTCTTGAACGTCTTGTCACGCAGGATGCCGGCGATGTTGACCAGGATGTCGACGGTGCCGAAGGCATCCACCGCATCCTGGATGATCTGCTGCGCGCCGGCGCGATCGGACACGGAAGACTTGTTGGCGATCGCCGTGCCACCTGCGGCGCGAATCTCGGCCACCACGAGATCGGCCGCATCGCCGGCACCGCTGCCATCCACGTTGCCACCGAGATCGTTCACCACCACCTTCGCACCACGGCGCGCGAGTTCCAGCGCGTGACTGCGACCCAGCCCGCCGCCCGCACCCGTGATCACCGCGACCTTGCCCTCGAATTCGCTCATCGCTCGCTCCCCCTTCGATCGTGACCTGCACTGACGCCCCGGCATCCAGCCACCCCGGCTCGACATGCCCTGCGTGCCCCTCGCCCGCCCTGCGGGCGAATCCTCGATATACCACGGCATGCGACGGGATCGGTTGCCCGTGTCGCGCGCCCGCAGCGGGTGATACAAACGTGCCGGGAAACAGCCGACGGGTCGCCACCGGCATCGGGCCGCGACACCGGACCGCCGGCATCGGGGAGAACGCGTGTCGATGCGCATACACAGCGCCGAGGCCATGCTCGGGCACAAGCGGCTGCTCGCGAGCCTGATCACCCTGGCCACCGCATTGCTGGCGACCTCTCCGCTCGCGGCGCAGGAGCGCGTTGCAGCGCCCGCGGGCACGGCACCGCAAGTGCTCACGGTGGAAGTCGCGCCGGGCGAGACGCTGAAGGTGCAGCGGCTCGAAAACGGCGAGGTGGTGGAACTCGACGGCAAGCTCGACGAGGCCCTGTGGGCGCGGCTGCCGATGTGGGACGAGTTCATCGTGATCGAGCCCGACACCCAGGCGGCACCCACGCACCAGACGCTGATCCGCATGGCCTACGACGACGCGGGCCTGTACGTCGGTGCCGACATGCGGCAGCCCCCGGAGACGCTGCTGACGAGGCTGTCCGGCCGCGACAACCGCGAGATCAACCGCGACAGCATCAACCTCACGCTCGACACCTCGGGCGAGGGTCGCTACGGCTTCTGGTTCGGCGTGAACCTCGGCGACGCGCTGATGGACGGCACGGTGCTGCCCGAGCGCAAGTTCTCCACCGACTGGGACGGCCCCTGGGTTGGCCGCAGCCAGGAGAACGAGACGGGATGGACCGCGGAGATGTTCATCCCCTGGAGCGCCGTGTCGATGCCCGCGAGCGGCGACATCCGGCGCATGGGGCTCTACCTCTCGCGCAAGGTCGCCTACCGGGAGGAGCGCTGGGGCTGGCCCGCATTGCCGGACACCGTGCCGAAATTCATGTCCGTGCTGCAGGGCCTGGAGTTCGAGCGCCTCGCGCCGCGCCAGCAGTACAACATCTATCCCTTCGCGGCCATGACGAGTGATCGCATCGATGACGACGAAAAGCTGCGCGTGGGCCTGGACATGTTCTGGCGCCCCTCGTCGAGTTTCCAGCTGACGGCGACCGCACTGCCCGACTTCGGCAACGTCGAGTCCGACGACGTCGTGATCAACCTCACCGCAACCGAGACCTTCTTCCCGGAGAAGCGGCTGTTCTTCCTCGAAGGCCAGGAGATCTTCGTGGCCTCGCCGCGCGCAGACACGCGTGGCAATGCGGTTGGCCAGGGCGGTTCGCCCTACACGATGGTCAACACGCGCCGCATCGGCGGCAAGCCGCGTGCGCCGCGGCTGCCCGCCGGCCTCAGCCTCGACAAGCGCGAGCTCAACCAGCCGACCGACCTGTACGGTGCCGCGCAGGTGGCGGGCCAGATCGGCCATTTCCGCTATGGCGTGCTCGGCGCGTTCGAGGACGACGTGAGCTTCGATGCGCGGATGGCCGTGCCCGGCGGCGCCGCGCGGGACGTGCACCTGCAGCAGGACGGCCGCGACTTCGCCATTGCGCGGCTGTTGTACGAGGACACCATCGACGGCGCCTACCTCGGCCTCGGCGTGCTGTCGACCGCGACGATGCAGCCAGACCGCGATGCCCACGTCACCGGCGTCGACTACCACTACCTCACTGCCGATGGAAAGTGGAAGCTCGATGGCCAGCTGATGAGCTCGAACATCACCGACATCGGCCGCGGCTACGGCGGCTTTGCGGACTTCGAGTACACCTATCGGCGTGGCATGAGCCAGCGCCTCGGCATCGAGTACTTCGACCGCCGCTTCGACATGAACGACCTCGGCTTCATAGAGCGCCGCGACCACATGCGCGTGCGCAGTTCCTTCCAGCTCGTGAGCACCAACCTCGGCTGGGCCCGCGACAACGCGCTCGACATCCGCGGCTTCGTGCAGCGCAACGTCTCCGAGCGCCTGTTCAACTCCGGTGGCCTCTTCCTCTCGGATCGCCTGCAGTTCAACGACTTCTCGAAGCTCGTGACGCGCGTGAGCTTCTTCCCCGAGACCTACGACGACCTCAACAGCTTCGGCAACGGCACCTTCCGCATCGAGGAGCACTCCCTCGTGCAGATGCGCTGGGATTCCGACACCACGCAACCGATCGCCTACGGGCTTGGCGGTGGCTGGCGGCAGGAGAACCTGGGCGGCTCGTCATGGACCGTCGAGGCAGCGATCAACTGGCGGCCGTCCGACCGCATCAACTTCGCCCTCGAGGCAACCTGGCAGAACCGCGACGGCTGGCTGCTGCACCAGGGGCGCGACCTGTTCGCGACCTTCCGGGCGAAGCAGTGGCAGCCGAAGCTCTCGCTCGACTACTTCATCACCGCCCGCCAGCAGCTGCGGCTGTCGCTGCAGTGGGTGGGCATCAAGGCGCGCGAGGACGACTTCTATCGCATCCCGGCACGACCAGGCGACCTGCTCCCGGTGGCGAAGCCCACGGGCACCGGTGCACGCCCGAGCTACGACTTCGCAATCTCGCAGTACAGCTTCCAGGTACGTTACCGCTGGGAAGTCGCGCCGCTGTCGGACGTGTTCCTGGTGTACTCGCGCCAGGCGGACCTCGCCACGCTGCTGCGCGACGAGGACTTCGAGCAGGTGTTCAACGACGCCTGGGACGCGCCGCTCGCCGACACCCTGGTGCTCAAGGCGCGCTACCGCTTCGGCTCCTGAGCGCGCGGACCCGCGATGTGTGTCTCGCCCTCTTCCAGCCGCAGCTCGGACAGCGCCGCCTCCGGCGCGGCCAGGAGCAGCTCCGCAAGCTGCGCAGAGTGGGTCGTGCACAGCACCTGACTGTGCAGCGCGGCGGCGATGATCCGCTTCGCGAGGGGTGCCAGCAGGTCGGGATGCAGGCTGGTCTGGGGTTCGTTCAGCACGAGAAAGGCCGGCGGGCGCGGGCTCCCGAGCGCGGCCAGCAGGCACAGGTAGCGCAGCGTGCCGTCGGAGAGTTCGCGCACACCGAGTGGTCGCATCAGGCCAGGCAGGTCCAGCTCCAGCTCGAACCAGCCACGCTGCTCGAGCACCCGCAGGCAGGCACCGGGGAAGGCATCCGCGAGCGCAACCGCGAGCGCATCGGCATCACCGATCTCGACGATGGTCTGCAACGCGGCGGCGAGATCATCACCACCATCACCGAGCACGGGCGTGCGCACGCCCACCTGCGGCTGCCGCGCCGGTGCCGCGGCGTCGGTGCGGAAGTGGTGGTAGAAGCGCCAGCGCGAGAGCACGTTGCGCACGTGCGCAAGCTCGGGAAAGCGCCGCGGATCGACGACCTGCGCCAGCACCGACTCGCCCGCGAGTAGCCCCGGTGGATAGCTGATGTGCTGGTCGGCTTCGTCGACGAGCTCGGCCGCCTGCGCGCGCCGCGTCAACAACATGGCCGAGGGGCGGCGGCGGCTGCCGGCCCAGACCGCCTCTTCCTTCACCTCCGGATCGCGCTGGAACAGCGTCTGCGACGGGATCGGCAGCCCGAGTTCCAGCGCATACCCGAAGTCATCCAGCTGCACCTCGAACACCGCACGCAGGGGCGGCTTCGCACGTGTCGTGCGCTTGCGCTCGCCGCCCGCCCACAGGATCGAGGGCATGCCGCCCTCGGCGGAGAGTGCCCGCGCAAGCTCGCCACGCGCGGCGTGGGCGACGAGCCTGAGCGCACCGTAGAGGTTCGACTTGCCCGTGCCGTTCGCCCCGAGCACCACCGTCAGCGGCGCGAGCGTCAGCGCCAGGTCGCGCAGGCTGCGGTAACCGGCGATGCGCAGGTGACGGATGGCCATGGGACAGGGGTTCTCCGGGTAGAAGACCGATGGTGGCCCCGCCCCGGCGATTGCGCCACCATGACGACCGTTGGCGGGGCCGCCTCGTTTCCGGGGCAGGGCGCCGTCCCGAGTCACACGACAGGTGTGGGGGGAGAGCACCTGCCGCCGTGAACGCCGACACCGAAGGTGAGCCATGGGCCGGTACATTCCGCTGATCGCAGTCCTCGTCGTGGCCTTCACCGCCGCGGCGCTCTTTCGGCAATGGCGGCTGTCGCGCCACGACGCTGCTGCGCCAGCAGTCGGCTTCGGCGTGCTGCTGTGGGTGCCGTTCGGCGCACTGCTCGCCGTGGCCGTCATCTCAGCATTGATCGCACTTCTCGAGGCCTGACGGCAGCGCTTCGCACGCCGCAAGTGTCGGCACACGCACCATTCACGCAATCACGAGGCAGGCAACGATGAAGGATCTCGAGGGCAAGGTGGCATTCGTCACCGGGGGCGCGAGCGGCATGGGCCTGGCGATGGTGCGCAGCTTCCTGCGCGCAGGCATGAAGGTGGTTGCCGCCGACGTCGAGGAGAACGCGCTGGCACGCGTACGCGAGGAGTTCGCGGGGCACAACGGCTTCATGGCGCTGCGGGTCGACGTCACCGACAGGGAGGCGATGGCGCGCGCCGCAGACGAGACCGAGCGTGCCTATTATATGCTGATTGCGTCCAAGTAATATTAGATGCCGAACTCTGATTGCCAACACTATCTATTGCTATAACATTAAAATTTAATGTCCCATTTGTTAAACCTGTTAGAGTCAA
>SXGU01313260.1_pt1 | contig 14622 bp, 6 predicted proteins | sample 3174531 | NCBI WGS metagenome assembly SXGU01 (sample SAMN11356863, study PRJNA531348) | freshwater metagenome | isolation source: freshwater sample F1-140 | place: China: Fuxian Lake, Yuxi | collected 2017-12-25
GGCGACGGAGAACGTGGTGAACGCATCTCCGCTTGGCAGGACGCGCTGTTCGGGATCCTGCCCGAGGTTTCCAATGATCATGGCCTTGTTGAGAAATCTTGGCACGTCATCACCCCCACAATCTGTTGCGATATGTATACCCGCAACATGACAATCATGCAAAGGGTGTCCCTTGGGGAGAGCGATGCATAGGCGCAAGGTGGACGGGATGCCGTGTACCTTCCCCACACCATGCCCACAAGTTGGTCACGGACCGCCATCGCTGACACACTTGGCCGGAGATGCTGGTACGACGCACTTTGCTTCAGGATTGCTCTTTATCGGCGCGCCAGACGCAACTGGAATAGTGCCAAGGCCATCCTTCTAGAAGGTGTCACGCCATAATCATCGGGTAAGTTACGGGTCGTTTGATGGATCCATCCCTGATTACGCGATGACAAGGAGTGTCATGATGGAACCTTCTGTCCTCCCCAATGGGTCCACAAGCAGTGGTGTGCTGCGTAACGAGGCGCGAAAGCGGACCATCATCGACTTGTTTGCGGGGTGTGGTGGACTTTCACTCGGAATGGAAATGGCAGGCTTTGATCCGATTCTGGTGAACGAACTTGGTACGGAGGCGATGCAGACGTATCTTGCAAATCGTCCACAGTTCCCATTGCTTCGAGACAAGTACCAGATTACTGACATCAAGGAACTGCTTGCAGATGGCGAGCAAAGGCTTGACAAGCTGCTGGCAGACATGTGGACTGATTACGGGCTGAATGTGGCAGCTGGTGAGGTGGACCTTGTGGTTGGTGGTCCACCGTGTCAGGGGTACTCGGGCATCGGGCATCGGCGATCCTACTCGGTGGAACGCGCCAGTTTGCCCTCGAATCACTTGTATGAAGACATGGCGCGCGTAATCTTCCGAGTTCAGCCTCGTGCATTCCTGTTTGAAAATGTTCGTGGGTTGTTGTCCGCCAAGTGGACTGATGGCGGAGAAAAGGGTGAGATTTGGCGTGATGTCCTGAGGACTTTCACGACGATTCCCGGTTACCGACGTGTTGAGCACCGCTTGGTTCACGCTCGCGAGTACGGGGTGCCACAGAACCGGCCGCGTGTCCTGATTATCGGCATTCGTGACGACATTCAGACTGCCGGGGGTGTTGGCGTCTGGGCAGGGTGCATGTTCCCACCTCCGTCCAACAGAGCGCCCGACCTGCAAGATGTCCTTGGCGACTTAATCGACCCCGAATATCGACCGGGTGGTGTCACTGCCACGTATCCGCATGCGGCGCGTAGTGAGACACAGCATTGGTTGCGAACCGAGCGTGGGACTGATCGAGTGCTCGGTCAGGGTGAACCGGTTACCGAACATGAATACAGCAATCATTCCGGACGAGTGCAGGAGAAATTTGCATTCATGCTCGCGAATGGAGGTGTCATTCCGGAACACATGAGGACCAAGAAGTTTGCGCAGAAAGTGCTCACCCCTGAGTGGGGGTCATCTGGGCCGTCAATCACCGCAACAAGCCTTGCGGATGATTATGTCCACTATTCTCAGCCCAGGGCGCTGACAGTTCGTGAGTGGGCAAGGTTACAGACATTTCCCGATTGGTATGCGTTCAGTGGGAAACGAACTACCGGAGGCATTCGTAGAGCCGGTAACCCAAGACTTGGGATCTTCGAGCGTGAATTACCGAAGTACACGCAAATCGGCAATGCAGTCCCAGTCATGTTGGCCCGTGCTATTGGGAATCACATTAGCAATATTTTAAGTGAAAATATTATAATATGAATGTCAAAAATGTAAATTACTGATGAAGACTAGGTAAATGCTGCGCGAGTCAAACTTTCCTGTTATTGAGGCCATCCGGTTGCTCGGCGAAATTGGGGTGGAAGCTGGCTATCTTTCGCCGACGCCGACTGGGCTAGAGAAGTCGATCATGGATGCCCATGCGCAATTTCGTGTGTATCTTCAAGAAATGGGATTGCACGACTATGCGTCTCAGGGCCAAGGACAGGATCACAAGCTATCCGTGAGTGCCAGAATCGTCGGTGTGACGGCAGCGATAGGCACAACGGTGTCTATCTATCGCCCAAAAACAAAGACCGGAGATCCACGAATCTGGATTCACGGGTTCCGCCCCTTTGTCAACCCGCATGATCTGATCGCGGTCGTTGTTCAGCACGGTGAATTACTAGTTTTTAACATTAGTAATCCTGAAATGAGGCGTGCGCTCGCCGATCCACTATCGCTTGTCCGCTCGCTCGTCGAGAGTTCTGTTGACCGCCTGTCTCCCACTGCACTCGAGTTGCTTGGAAGGCTTCGCGACATTTCCAAACTTGGCTTCGTCCCAACCAAGCGTCAGGGTGATACCGGCATCGGTTTTACACTCGAACGGCTTCTTGGAATAGAGGCGAACTCTTCGCGCAAACCAGATTACAAGGGGATTGAACTCAAGGCGAGCCGGACCAGCAGGGAACGCATGGTTTCCCTGTTCTCGCAGGTGCCTGATTGGAACACCAGTCAACTCGACGCTTTGGGCGTCGTCGAAAAGTATGGATATCGCCGGGATGTCGGACCACGACGGCTTTACTGCACGGTTTCATCGCGCCTGAACTCACAGCGTCTCGTGCTGTCGTTGGATGAGCGTTCGTCCCTTGTGCGAATGCGCCACCTCCGCGTCGCGGGAGGTCACGATGAGGTTCTTTGCTGGCCCGTTGCAGACTTGAAAGGTGCATTCGCTTCGAAGCATCGCGAGACAATGTGGGTAACTGCTGAAGCACGTGGTTCTGGAGGGAACGAGGCGTTCCATTACAAGTTGGTCGAGTTGACCTCCCGTCCACTCGTGGAACATCTTGGTTTTCTGGTGGATAGCGGTGTGGTTTCGGTCGACTTGACACTCAAGCAACGTGAAGTTTCGGACAGACCTGCATCTGTCAAAGACCATGGGTACCTGTTCAGGATGCGAACCAACGACAAACTGCTGGCATTTGGTGGCTACCGCCGCATGCTTCTTTGACCCCTAATTCCCGATGCTCGCCACCGGCCCACTCTCCAGCCAATCTCTCGTGGGGTGCTGGCGCCTCGAGAGTTCAACCCGCGAGTGAATTGATGATCGTTCGTGCGATGTGCGGAGGAACGTCCCGGTAGACGTTTCTCCGTCGGCCTGTCGCATCACAGTCCGTTTCGACCGGTAACTTGACTGAGCAGAGTTTGGCTACCCGGGCATGCAGGATTGGCAATGGCGCTCTGAATGGAACGTGGAGCGACTGGGTCTCAGGAAGGTACTCCACGACGCAGATCCCCTTCACTGTCAGCGCCCTGTGGGCCCCAGCAGCCCATGAAGTCTTCCTCAACCACGCGCCGTCACGGTACCAGTGTTCAGGGCGGCCGTTGCGCATGACCCGGTAAAGTGAATCTTTTGCCGTTTCGCCCCGGCGGGCATCATGTACCTCGAAGGTCAAACTCGCTAGGTTATACACCAGAGTTTGATGACCAGTTGGGAGCTGGACGATCGCGCGGCCCAGCCTGATGAGGTCAGAGATCTGTGGCAGGAGTGCTCCGAGGAACCCGCTTGCTCGAGGCTGCCAAGAAATCCCCGTCACTGTGGCTACGTTCTCGAGCGCACTCTCATCACCGTTGACGCTGACGGCTTGGGGCAGGCCACCTAATCCGGGCGACCGATTGATCTTCAGGCCACAGGCGCGGGCCTTTTCGTCGATTCGTTCCTCCAATTCGGAGGTCCTGGCGCCGCAAAGGATGGCCTCGTTAGTGGCTCCATTCGGCCCCTCAATGCCCGCCAGGACCGTTGGCGCAATGTTCCACTCCAGCGTACCATCAAAATCAAATTCCACATGAGCACATTGTGAAAATCGGGATGCAAGCACTGAGCTTGCTATTGTTGTGGTCTCTTCAAATTGTTGCGTTACAAATTTCCATTGCTCCCATGTTCCTGATTGTTTTAATGTTAAATAATATAATAGTTCATCACCATTCTTCATGGATACCTACCTTTAGGAAAGCTCGGACATACGGCGCCCAAGGATCTGGTAGTCGGCCACCTCGGGCAGGCTAGCAAGGACCACGCGTGGGATGCCGTTGCACGCCACGGCCCACGCCATCACGTGGTTTCTGTGAGGCCGGGGCCAGTAGTCATCTGGATGTACCAGAGGCTGAATGGTCTCAGCAATCCGCTCGGCATGCTGACCATTCCACATAAATTGTGGTATGAAGGGTAAGGTTAAGGTAATTCCAGCACGTGCAACAGTTCTCTCGTCATTGGGATTGATGTGACCGGTTACCTGCCCGGCGAGTACACGCATAATCTCGCCCGGAAGGTTTCCAACGACGACTATGCTTCTGAATTGTTCGGGAAAGGTGAACGTTGCGCTTTCGTGTCGCTCTCGTACGTGGCAGAAGCGTCGCGATACGACCGATGCACCGTCGTCTGTGAGCGGAACCGGTGCGATCGCGTGTGCCTCAATCGAGGTGATCCGGGCTCCTGAGACATGGATGCGAGGCACTCCACTTGCCCGATCCGGCCTGCCGTGGACCCGGTGGAGCACCCCATCGCTAAGGTAGGCTTTGTTATTCTCGCACTCAAACAGGAATGTCAACGTCGTATCAATGACTGGGCATTGTGTTGCATGTTCTCTGATTCTGATAAGGCTTACGCTTGAGTCTGTTCGGAGAGTATTCGGCCCACCACGAAGGTAGCGAGCAATATCCACCAGTCCCGACAGGTCTTCATGGAGTACCTGAACATCATTCACCCACAAAGACGGGATGTCTCCCGTGCCACACGTTACCTTTACCTTGGGGGGGTACCCTTCGAACCAGTCATCAGCGTCGAGCTTTATGCCACCACACAACATTATTCCGCCCCGTGGGCGCAGTGGCACCAGACACTCGGGTGGGGCGTCCGTCCCGTTGTATGCCCGCTCAAACACCACATTTGAAATAAGAGACCAACCTTCACAGGGGGCCATGGAAGGCCTCTCTGTGTAGTTTTCATTCGTACAACGCTCAAGTACATCGATAACCAAGTGTCTTGAGTTATTCCGGAAAAGGATTGAGCATGGCATACCAAACTCCGGACGATTCTGGCTTATTTCTCCTTTTGCTCCGTTGTTCCCGTCGCCACCAGCGAGTACGTGAATCTCTTCATACCGCCAGCGAAATGTCAACGTTTCGGTTCGCAGTTCAAGTGATCTCTGGCCTTCCAAGTAGGTCTTGACCTGTATCCCGTCCAGCGGCATCAGCCAGTGTTCATTCATTGGATTTAGGCGGACTTCGCCGTCTGGGCCTCGTGCCGTGGTGGAGCCAGACAGGTTGAGCGCTTCAGGCTGAAACGCCCATGACGCCATTCCATTCCGCGAAGGAATAAACTGAAGTACGATCCGGCCCGGGCGTTGAGCAGCTCGTTCAATCGTATTGGTCGGGGGAGGTGGGTTACCGGCCGTAGCCCAGTGCTCAAAATCGTCGGAAACGATTTCGGCGATCACCTTGGCAGCATCGTCATCCCGAAGTTGCGCCTTTCCGTGTGCCGATAGTTGACCACCACCATCATCCCATCCTCGGAGTAGGTCAATGAGCTTGTCGCTCGTGGGCAGTTCCCTCGGATGCGACCAACCTGCCCAGTCAAAGAATTCTGCAAGCCGTGACCGATCCCCTGCACGGAGCACGCATTGGTTCATCGGCCGGGACACGTACGGTAACCGGGAGTTTGGCCGATCCGGGATGATGCCGAACTTACCTCGGTTCGTCGTTTCAAGCCACTGCGCGAGAAGTGGCCATGCCCGTTTGCTGTAATCGTCAAATCCTTGTGGTTGTCCTCCATTCGCAGGTGTTATATTTAGTAATGTTCGTAATCGTATATAATAATTTGCCGAGTTTACACCAATACGACTATCTCGTTGCATGTCCCCGGCAGCGAGAACAAAGAGCGCGAGAAGTCCAAGGAATGGTGGTGGGGAGTCCTCCACAATCAGTTTCAACCCAATCTTATCCTGCCAGCGCTGAAGTAGTTGGGTGTGCAAAGAAAAAATAGGGTTTCCGTTCAGGGTTCGGCGTACCCCTGCAACGAAGTCGTCAAGCGTGTTGGGGGGGGTACCCGGGAGTTTTGGGCCAATCTCCCGGATGGAATCTTCGTCGACATAGAAGAGGACCCGCCGGTTCGGGTTCTCCATTTTGAAGAAATGGCTCGCAATCGCAGCATTCCATTGAAGATATCGATGGTCAAGTAGTCTTAGGTACGGGAGGGCCGTCCATCCTGCGAGACCCTGCGCTTGACCAAGACCCGCGCGACTTGGGTCAATGCCTTCACCCTGCATCGAGATCACCCTTAGACCCCTCTGGCACCAAGCATGGACTCATTGCAAGACTACAATAGCCATTCGTTGGTGCCTCACATGTACCCAGCGCTTGATGTTCCAAATATAGCAACGTAATAGTGTGTTATAACTATCATCGTGCGTGGAAATGTCACGTTGTCAGAAAATGCGACCAAGGCCCGAAAAGGTAGGACACGATGGCAAAGCTGATCCCGACGCACGATATTGACCGGATTGAGGACGAAGGCGAGCGGATCGTTGTCCGGGCATTGGTTGAGAACCTTCCTGGCGATGTCGAGGTGCTCTGGAGCCTGAAAATCGATGTCTCAAGGAACGCGCGACAGGTGCTATTTCGCGAAGGCGATGTTGTTGTGGTTGACCCGCGCAATGGCGTGATGGTCATCGAGGTCAAGGGCGGTGCCGTCTCCTTTGATGCGAACCGGAACCTTTGGGTGCGGCGGACCCACAACGGGGTCATGGAGGAGTTGCGTGATCCAGCCGAGCAATCCCAGACTGTCCTTCACGCACTGATGGACCGGACGGCTAGGAAACTGGGAATCCCGCCTGAGGGCAATCCACCATTCACGTTTGGCTACGCCGTGTGTTTTCCAAATACACGTTTTAGCGGCGACCCCCCTCCGCATCTTAACCGTTCTCAGATCATTGATGGCGTCAATTTGTCAGAAATACTGGTAAGTTTGGAAAGCGCATTTCGTGTCCAGAGACACTTTCGCCATGGGCCAATGAACGGCCATCACGTCGAGGCGGTCCGGCGGGTTCTCCTTCCAGAATGGAAAGCCCTGATGCACATCGCATCGATCGTCACGGATGCCGAAAGAGGCATACGACTGGCAACACACGATCAACAGCGAAGTCTTTTGGGAACACTTGCCCAAATCAGACAGGCGAAGATATCCGGGCCTGCAGGTACTGGCAAGACGCTCATCGCCCGTGCGAAAGCTTTCGAGCTGGCTGAGGAAGGAAAACGTGTAGCGTTCCTGTGCTACAACCGTTCGCTTTCTGACTGGATTGCTAGCGACATCCCGCACAATCGCTTCCCGAACCTCAGGGTTTCGACGTTTCACCAACTTGCAATCGCTCTCTGTCGTCAGGCCGGCGTGGTCTTCGTGTCTGATGGGGATCAGTCAACACGTTCTAGTTTCTGGGATGAGACTGCGCCAGAGTTGATGACTAGGGCAATTGCTGCCCTTCGCGCGCGTGGCAGAAGCAACGAGTTGTTCGATGCAGTGGTTGTTGATGAAGGGCAGGATTTTGCCCCGCTCTATTGGACGGCGATTGATGACCTTTTTGATGCGCCGGCAAATGAGAGGACGTGCTACGTCTTTTATGACCCCCACCAGAACGTGAGGTTTGGTGCGGCCGGTCTCGGAGCATTTCCGCAGAACCTTCAGGGTCCATTCACGCTCACCGAAAATTGCCGAAACACGCAAATGATTGGTGCACATTGCGCCTCGCTCGTTGGCATTCCCAACCATTTCAGAAACGGACAGCCTGTCGGTGTTGAGCCGACCTTCGAGCACAAGGCAAATTGGGTGGCCGCAGCTCAAGCCGCTGGGAAGACAGGGTCAACGCTGTGCGCCCGAGATGGCGGTGGGCTCTCGCCCAATCAGGTGGTCATTCTTGCACCTGCGCACAAGGTGGCGTTGTTGCCGAACACATTCGGTCGCATTCAAGGGTGCACAGACGTCCGTGGATGGCGTGATGGTCACGGGATTCTTCGGACAACGCCGGCAAAATTCAAGGGACTTGAAGCCGCTGCGATCATCAGTGTCGAGGAGGCTGGAGGTCCAGACACCGATGAAATGGGCGATGTCTCTGCTTACGTCGCCCGGACGCGGGCAAAGGCAAGCCTCCATGTAATCACGTACCCCTCGGGGAACTAGCCTCTGCGGGCGCCCCCGGCCGGGACCTACTTGCGGGTGCCGTGCGTCGGCGAGGCACCCGCAGGGTAGCGTCAGAGGTTGAGCTGTGAAACTGCCCGCGAGGGCCTCCGCACCAGCTCAAACACGTCGACTGGCTTCCACTGATATCCCGCCTCTGTTGCTGCCACGACGACCCGCTGCAGCTCAGGCACGTGTTCCGGTTGGTCGAGGTTCCACAGTGGATGGACCGGAACAACCGCGATGCGCCCGGGCGATACCGCGCAGGGCAAACCGCCGACTTCCGTCACTTCATATTGGAAGGCTTTTGAAAAACGTTCGATACCCATGGTAGTCACTGATTTCCAGTGCGTGCCGAGGGTTACCATCTCGGCACCAAATAAGCCAGCTGAGACAAGGTCTTTTGCGAGCCTCCAGTCGAGCAACCCGTGATAGGCGCGGCTCTCGTAATCCATGATGCATTCGTAGCAGGATGAATCACATGGAGTTTGCCTACCTCCCCGGTGAAAATCTGGAACTCGCCTGCGGACGATATCGTGGACAAATGCGGGAAATTCGGCTTCCCGACCAAGTTTCGATGCATAGCCGGCGCCGTTCTCGAGTGCATCGGCAAGAAAAACTTCCGTCACTTGCTGGCCACCACGGAGGACGGGACGGGTTCCCGCAAGCAGTTCGATGTTGTCGACATCGAGATATTTGCATGCTGATGCCCGAATGAGGAACGCAAGCGATGTCCAGGCTGCCCGACGGCTCGTCGCATCAAGGCCTCGGTTCTTCCGCATATCAAGCCGTGTGCCGACGCCAAGACTGTCGGGGTCCAGCGAGATGGTCAAGACATCAGTGATCGTGCGCGCAAACAACGCGACCCCCTGGGAAGCTGGCAGCTGGAGATCATCGTGATGCCGCAACCCATCACTTCCCGGCCATGGCCCAAAATGATAGAGCTTTCCCCGATTATCATTCACCGTATACACATGTTGTTGATGTTGAATACTATAAATAATATGTGATTCGGTAAATCTCTGCGTGTTTCCGAGTGCATCCTCGCTAGTAGCCATTTGCGCAAATGCACCGCCGGTTGGTTCGTCGAAGGAACCCTCGAAGGCCGGAGGTGGATCGTAGTTCGTCCGAAATCCTAACGGCTCACACATGTCAAATCTTCTAATTTCAACACCGTTACCGCAGGCGGGACATGTAGTTAATTCTTCAGTAAGCAGAGGCGCTAGCAACAGGCTATGGCATTCCGGACACCGTGCGGCCTGTTCCGTCGGTCCAAGAGGGTCATCTACTGAATTCCACCCAGTCCCGGTCATCTCATAGGCGACTACTCCGGCAGCCCGATGCACGGAATGGTTCTTGATGATCGATGCGCCCGGAGCGTAGGTGGTTACTGCCATCTCGATTTTTCGGTCACTTCGCCAACGCCCCTCGTCGCCAGTGCGCTCGCTCGGCTTGCGGGAATAGAGTGCGCGCATACGGCTCGGGAACCCGTACATCGGCAGGTAGCCCGCATTGGCCAGACGCTCCGAGAGCCGCGGGCTTGTGAGTTCACGATTTTTGCTGACTTTATCGAGAATTTGGGTAGTGCTCGCTGCTATCTCATGCGCAATCAGTACCGGGTCGTAGTTCTCTCCAAAGCCGTGCTCTCGGGACAGGTCCTTCGCAATCCTGTTTATCTCATTGGTATGTGACCCAATCCAGAATGTGATGCCTTGTTTCCGCGCTTCCCACTGAAGGACTGTTCCGAACTCGCCGTGGACACCGTGGTCCTCACGCGCTGAGGGTTCGAGGTCACGGTCTCTTTCGTCTGCAAGAACGGAGGCGAACGCCTCGGTGAGAATGGCGGCGCGTAATGCCCGCTCGAAAATTGATCTGTTACCCATGTCGATGAAGGGTCTCGGCGTAGGCGTGCTCGTGATCTCATGCGGATGATCAAAGTAGTGGTCATCATGCGCACGTGGCCGACCGATTGTCATCGCCACTGACATGCCGGCACCCCTGCGTCCGGCGCGACCGACCCGTTGCTGGTAGTTGGCGCGCCGAGGAGGCAGGTTTGCCAGAACTAGACCGACCAGCGCTCCGATGTCAACCCCTGCCTCCATGGTGGTTGTGACACTCAGCATGTCGAGTTCGTCAGCAACGAGCCGTTCATGCTTATGCGGCAGGTCAATGGACTGGAACAACCGCTGCCTCGCGAGCGCATCGTCCAGATCGGTGTCGCCGTTCAATTCGGAACATGCCATGCGGCGTGCCGGCCATTTCCCACGGGCCAGATATTGGAAGTAATCTGGCTCCTCATCCTTAGAAACTGGCCCAGCGCTTTGCAAATCACTCCGACATTTCGTACAGACTCCGCCGGCTTCTGTCAGGTGGATACGCCTGCATGACGTGCAGCGCCATCGTGGTGCGCTGGGATCTGGCCGGGCCAGGATGGCTTTGCTTACTTCCAATAAGTATTCGCGAACCACTCCCGAACTATTCAGGTGGGCCGACACCTCTTCCCGGAAATCGTTCGCATTCAATCCGCACTTTGTCGCGACTTTATTCCAATAGTTGCGGATGTATGCTGGCCAGTTTGTTGGTGATACTGCATCAAGTTCAACGATACGGCGACGTGTGCCAAGAATGCGCAATGTCGCATCGCCTACTTGTTCCACAAGTGTTTGATTTACGTGATCTATAGATGACCACGTCGTCTTGACCCATGCGAGGCCGAGCGTTTCGAGATCCCGTCCCTGCCCAGCAAAAATCTCACGGGCAATGAATTCAAGTAGCACGTCATAAAGTCGCTCCTGTATTTCTTGCGCGCGCCCTGCACCGATTTTGTCAGCAGCCTCGGGTGGGTTGGAGCCACGCGAAAGGTGACCATTCGCATCAGTTCCATAAAACCGATGCCAGCGCCTGATCTGGTCATCGGTTGCGCTCGCGATGGCAGTTCCGATGAGCTCACGTCTCCGTCTCGCGTTTCGCCATCCACTCCCAAGCGAACGCACCTCTGGGTCACCATCCTTGATCTCATGGCGCGGATCGATGGCAATCTCGGTGTATTTCGGGGCAATACCGGCGGGACAGACGCCGAGACGCAGGAGCCGCTGCTCAACAGCGGACGTCACGTCCCTAATTGATATTTCGCGCGAAACACTATTTGCCCGTGCCAGCAATATGTCGACTTCCGCCTGCTGCCCAGGATCGGGGGCCCAAAGTTTTGAAAGTTTTGCCTGAGTGAGCAAGAGAGAATTTTTGGGGTTAAGGTTCTGGTACGTGTTCGCTAGTTCAACCTCACTATCGGTCATTGGGCCGTTGTCAAAGCTCTTGACAAACGCACGCAGTTCACCGCCAGCGTTGTCCAAGGCCTCAATCACCAAACGCCGGACGAGATCCTCATAGTGGCGAACCGAGAGGCCGGTTGCGAGTTTCGCAGCGTCATTCCGGCTGTCAGAGAAGATGACGAGTTTGCGGGATGCCTCTGGCAATTCACGAAGCAGGGCATCTGAGAGTACTTGCGGGATCCGCTCGAGACCGGTACGCATCGTCCGTATTGGTGATCTGGTACGCCGCGCATCCGTAATCGGAATCGTGGTGTCGTGACCCTCCCACGCTGCGCCGCAGTTTGGGCAATGAATCGGCAACGCCGGGATCGCTGGCAATGGTTGAGGAGAGTCCCACTTAACCTGCAGCGTCCAGCCAGTGGCTTCCTGTGCGGTGACATTCAGTTCGCCAACCAGTGGGTTAAAGGAACATCTTTTAAATGAGAATTTCACAGCCTTGTCTAGGATTGATTTTTCCCATGTCCCGTAGTCACAGATATTAGTACGATCACTCGGCTCGATTGCATCTCTGTTCGTGTCCGACGGCCAATACAACAAGTAATTCTGGGTAGTCCGGGAGGGTGCCGATGCCTCTGGAAGCCCTTCGAGGTTTTCCTCAAAGGGCAGGAGACTGTAGTTTCCAAAGCCGTCCAAGCCGCCGTGGAAGCCGCCAAGGTATGCCTCGCCGCATGGTTGGCAGTAAAGGAGCTCAAGGACCCGTGCCCCACACGTAGGTCCATCACAATTCACTCGAGGGCTTGTGTAGATGCGGCCGATTTTTCGACCCGCATAGCGGAATTCTGGATCCACGTGATCGCAGTTCGGGTTGCTGCACGCCCACATGCCCGCAATGTTGCGGAAGAAATAGTGCGCACGGAACGGAAGTGGCGCCTCACCTGTTCCTGTCCTTGCGGTCGCCAATGCGCGCAGCATCCCGTCAGTCGCTTCGAGCGACACCCCGATGTCGTTTCCAAATACGAGCCGCGCCAGCTCCGTACGCGTCCTCGCAATCACCTGCGGGCTTCCAGCATCCCGCGAGGCTGCGACAACCGCGCCGATCACGCCGGATGAGGCGAGCGATTGGGCCAAGTCTGAACCGGAGCGGTCCGGCGCAAGGGCTCTTGCCAGGCCTTCTTCGGCAGGTGCCCGACCCGCACTGTCCCCGTCCCAGCGATACCGCTCCTCGTAGGCGGCGAAGTGAGGCAGGTAGGCAGCCAACTGGGCGGCCGATGCGACGTCGGAGACTGGCTCGGGTTGCCCTGGAACAATGGTGAAACGTTTTCGTGGTTCGCCGAAGAATTCTCTCAGGTAGTCGTACCCATCGTCATTCGACGGAATGGATGCACTTGCTGCGATGATCCTGACTTGCCCGGGGAAGTCGTAAGCACCAAGGCGCCCTAGGAGCCGTCGGATAACATACGCGACTTCACTCCCCGCTGTGCCATTATATGTATGTAATTCATCAATCACAAGCGTAAAGCGATGATCCGGATTGCTGCCAAGCCACTCTCTGGTCTTGGCAAACATCGCTTGCTCGATCTTGCGTCCGAGCATGATGTTCACCATCTGGGAGTTTGTGATGAGAATGTCGGGTGGGAATTCATGCATGTCCCAACGGCTGACCATTTCGGCCCCATCGAGTTGTTCAAAGAATGGGCGCCTCACAGGATCATGTTTGACCCGCCTTGCGGTTTCGTTCGCCTGTATCAGATAGGCGCGCAGGCGGTCTTGGCGCCCCTTGCCTCCGCTATCCGTGCCATCGATAGGTGGGGCACCTGGAACCTTGGTGCGACTGTTATAGCGGCCAAAATAGAAGCGATTTCCCCCAAGGTGATCACGGATCCAGGATCGCGTCTCGACCGAGTCAAGCAGTCGCCTCAACCGTTGCAGTTGGTCTTCGACAAGGGCGTTCATCGGATAGAGCACCATCGCCCGCATCGCCGCCTGCCGGTGACTGGTGCGCTCGGTTCGCCACTTCGGGACGTTCTCGGCCCACCACGGCGTTTGGGGTGGAGGGGCGCTGGGCCATGATCGTGATTCCTCAAGCAGGTCTGCGAGGATCGGCAGAAGGAAACTCTCGGTTTTTCCCGATCCGGTGCCTGCGGTCACTGTGACGTGCTGTCCTGAACGGGCCGCTTTCAGGACAGCGGCCTGATGCGAATACAACAGTCTCCCTGAAGGAAACAAGCCTCCAGCTTCGGTGAGACCCTGAAGCCGTCCGGCTACTTCGGCGGGGTACCCAGCGGCAATCGCCGCACCATTCGGTCCAAGGCCAGAACTCAGGTATCGAGGAACGAACTCGATCAGTGGTTCCTGCCCAATGACCCCGTTCTCGGCAAGGCGCGCGTGGCGCTCGGCTTGCAGTTTTGGCTGGGCGAGCGCAAACGGAGTGTCGTAATAACGGAGGTAAGTGGAATGAAGAGTTTTATGGAGATCCCGTGGCGAATTCATAGGGTATTTCCTGATCAGTCACTCACTCGTGCAAAACATGCCCATTCGGTACTTGCCCGAGTGTATCCGCATCGGGAACCACACACTGGTATGTCTTGCCTTATGCGTCCGGTACCCCACGGCCTCTGCCCACACCACCCCCCACCGGTTGGCCACCTGCCACCTGCACTGACACACTTGGCCGGAGATGCCAGACATCGTTGATGCTGCCACCCGGTCGCGCATGATGGCGTCGATCCGTGGGCGCGACACCGTGCCGGAGATGCGGGTGCGACGCGCCCTGCACCGGGCGGGGTTCCGTTTCCGCCTGCATGCCCGGGCACTGCCTGGACGGCCCGATCTGGTCCTGCGCAGGTACCGGGCCGTGGTCTTCGTCCATGGGTGCTTCTGGCACCGTCACGACGGGTGCCGCACGGCCTCTACCCCATCGGCAAACGCCGGGTTCTGGCAGGCGAAGTTCTTGGCGAATGTTGCCCGTGATGCACGCAACCGGCAGGCCCTGATGGACGCCGGGTGGCGGATCGCGATTATCTGGGAATGCACCTTGCGCCCGCGACTCGCCGGTGCCACCGTCGAGACACTAACCGACTGGCTTCGGTCTGGTGTGCCCTTCGTGGAGATCCCGCCGGCGGTTCCCGGAACCA
>SXGU01087694.1_pt1 | contig 14621 bp, 13 predicted proteins | sample 3174531 | NCBI WGS metagenome assembly SXGU01 (sample SAMN11356863, study PRJNA531348) | freshwater metagenome | isolation source: freshwater sample F1-140 | place: China: Fuxian Lake, Yuxi | collected 2017-12-25
ACTTGACCTCTTGTTTGACTTCCCACTCCGTCAGGCGGCCTTGTTCGAAATAGACCCGGTGTTTGGCCGTGAGACAGGGCTCTCGCCCGCCGGGTGGGTAGAGCCAAACCTCGACCTGCTTGCCCTTCCGCTGCACCTGTTTTTTGCACATCGCCTGGCCCAGGGTTAAGTACACCTGCTCCTGGTCCATGCCGGCTACGAGATAGCTCTCGTCGATGGCCCGCTTGATCGGGTCGGGATAAGATGGGTACTTGTCCCGCATCAGGCGATCGCGATCGGTCTCACAGCCGAACAGCAGCGCCAGGGCCAGGAGGAGCAGGCCCAGGGCCGGCGGCTGCAGGCTTTTTCCCGTGTCTCCGCTGCGCGTTGCAATCATAGGAACCCTGTGGTATGGTTCCGGGCCGTCTGCCATAGTTTCCCCTTCTGCTGAAGACCGGCTGGTCCCATCGTCTAGCCTGGCCTAGGACGGAGCCCTCTCAAGGCTCAAACACGGGTTCGAATCCCGTTGGGACCACCACATTGTTTTTGTTTAGGATTTTGGCCCTTGGTTTTAATAGTCCCGTCTGGGTCCTTAAACCAAGTTTCGAAGCCTTGTCCTAACCTGCCAGAATCTGCCTGGCCTGATCCTCGTAAAACGCGACCGCACGCTTGAGTTGCGGCGGACGAATCCGGGCATAAGTCTGCGTCGTTTCGATCCGCTTGTGCCCGAGTAACGCCCGCACTTGCTCCAGGTCATGCTGTTGTTCCAGGACCTCCATCGCCACACCATGCCGCAGGTCGTGAGGCTTCAACATCGGGTAGCCGATGAGCCGCCCATAGACCTTGCACAACCGCCAGAGGTTCTTTCCGGTCATGGGAGCCGAAGTCTTGCCTTTGACCCGGCGTCCCCAGGTTGACCAAAAGAGCGGCGTTTCCGGGCCGATCGTGGTTTGCGCTACGGACAAGACCCGCTCGACATACCACTGCAGGTAAGCCATGACTGGTTCCGGGACGGGGATATCCCTCGTCTGCCCACCCTTGACCCGGACCCCCCGAAATCCCCAACCGGCATCCAAGTGACGAACCTGCAAGGTTGCCACCGACTCTCGGCGCATGCCCGTGTAGCGCAGAATCAGGAACAGTGCCAGGTCACGAGGTCGCTGCCGCTGTTTGGCCGCCGAGACGAGCGCATCCATGAGGGCAGGGGTTGGGATCTGTTTGGGCGGTTCCGACCGATGGGGCGGTCGATCCATTCCGGCAATAGGGTTAGCTGCCAGCAGATCCCGCTTTACCAGCCACGCGCAGAGGCTCGACAACGCCGACTGACGGCATCGCATGGTATTCAACGTGAGATCAGCTGCGGCCATATGATCCATCCAGGCCTGAATTTCGGCCCGCGTGAGGTCTCCGACCCTTGCCAGACGCCCATGGCGATGGTGCATGAACACCAGGAACTGTTCTAAGACCCAACGGTAAGCCCTCACCCCTCCTTCCGTTTTGCCCCGTTGTTTGAGTTGATACTGACAGAACCGCTCCACACACTCGACTAACGTTTGAGTCATGGCATTGGCCCTCCGGCCCCCACCACGACCACGACTTCGCCGGTCGGGAGTATGCGGCGGCACAAGCCAGCCGTCAAGGCTTCCGGCAGGAACGAGTGCGCTATCTTTCCCCAATTCTTCGTTCATAAGTCCCGGTATTTCCGTGCGGGGAGGGGGGAGTCTTGCGACACCCCCCTGGTCCCCCCAGGATGCGCCCGCGTGACCGCCGGCGGGGGAGTTACTGAGGAAAAGCCTTGGCCTGTCCCAGTCCCATCGTGAGGACCGTCACCGCGCCATGGGCATCAATCAGATGACGATGCAGCCGCTCGCGGTCCTCCTCGGAGAGTGCGGCCGAACTGACCCACACCGTCAAGACAAGATGCCCGTCTTGAGGGCGCATGTCTTCCATCAAGCGCAGCACGTGCTCGACTTGGTCCGATAACTGGTTCCGGTGTTTGTTGGGGCGATAGAGCTTCATGCTGATCCTCCTTCCTCGCCGTTCAATGGTTCATCCGGTGGTTGAGAGAGGCCGCCCTCGACGATCTCTCCCAGGTCAATCATGGACTGGAGGCCCCAGTCCGTGATCCAGTCGGTACTCCCGCACTGCCCGCAGGTCAGGACCGGTTTAATGGGCTTCTCTTTCCCATAGAGCACCCCGAAGGGCTGGACCATCCGCAGGCCTTTCATTGCCGCGTTAAACTCGGCATCTCGCTTGTCTCGTTCCTCGGGCCGGCAATAGCGCTTGAATCCGCCCGCCCCTTGGTCCACCCGATAGATATCCGGGGCCTTGCCCACATACTTGAGGAGATAGCGCAGCGCATTCCTGGGCTCATGGGCCTTGATATGGACCATCCCGCCTGTTAAGCGCTTCCAATCCGCGTCCAGCTTCTTCTGGGGGAGAAAATCGGCGTCGAGGAGCACATGGGCATGGGGATGCCAGCCGTTCCCGATGTTCGTAAGTTCCACCGCCAGGAGGCCGCCCCGGACCCGCTCTTGATAGAACTTCCGCCGAAACAGCTTTTTAATCGACCGCGTCAGCGAGAGAATGACTCCCTTAGTGAGACGGAGGACATTGGGAATGGTGAAAATGGCGTGTTTTGCATTGACCATCCGGTCCACTAGGCCCTCATAGCTTTTAATCAGCCGCCAATATTCACTCCGGCGACAGTCCGGGCAGGTGCGTCCCTTACAGCGCAGGGTAATCAGTTTCTTGTCCCCACAGTGGGCGCAGTAGAGGCTCCGAACTTCATGGACCTGGATGCGGACCTTCGCCCCCGCACGAGGTCCCTGCTCAGTTGTTGTAGAGTCTTCAAGAGAAGTCGGGGGGCCTGCGGCCCCCCGCGCCCCCTCGGCCGCGTCCGCCGCTGGCTGTCGCCATGCGCCGGCCTCGGCCTGAGTGTCTGCTGGATAGTCCTCTCCCTGCGATTCTTGAGATAGCTCCGCCATGGTCCCTCCTAGGTGGTTGGAGGGGTGCTCTCAGATGGCTCCATGGCCAGAAGCGATTGACGGGCTGCACCAGCGGGGCTATGATGAGGACTGCCACATCCACATAGCTTAACCCGCTGTGTCAGCCGGTGAAACTCCGGCTGGGAGCCTCTGAGGAGACAGCCCCTTAGAGGCTTCGGTGTTTTGAAGCCCTGATCTATACCGCTCTCGCTCCTCCTTTCTTTGTCACGTCTAGCTCTATTCCTTTGGTCGTCTCGTGTCGAGAGCGCATGTGGTCGCGCTGAGAGGCGTATGCGAGCGCTCCGTACATGTCGCCTCGTTCTACTCGGTTCTCCGACCTCTGTCGATTGGACTGTTGTGCCAGCTTGGGTCTGTTGTGGTCATCGGTGTCACAGTGGTCGTTGTCGAGATAGGCACGCCGTGTCTTTAGTCTTAATCCACTTTTCTTCGAATGGCCATTAGGCATATGTATGCTGATGTATGCTTGTGGTGGCTTATGTGAGCAGCTCCCTGCCAAAAACCTCCGGGAAGTGGAGTTATGAGGCCGGATGGTGTCGCGCCATGTCTCCTGATGCCATCGCAATGCATGCCTGAGATTGTATGGAGCTGGTTGTGAGCAGACAATGACCCATATGCCCCCTCTTGTGCTCATGGAGGCCATGCACGTTCGATCGCATGGAACTCTCGTCATCACGGGAATTGGTCGATGGCAGTCACAAAGGGATGTGTCTTGACCGGGAAGGCGTATGACGATATGATGATCGATCAGTAATCAGTACGAGAGGAGTGAAGGATGGCCACCACAACTATTTCGCCGAAGTTTCAGATCGTGATTCCCAAAGAAGTCCGGGACAGATTGCACTTGAGTCCCAAGCAGAGGCTTCAGGTGTTGGAAAAGGGAGGGGTGATTACCCTGGTGCCGGAAGTGCCCCTGAAGTCGCTCAAAGGGGTCCTGAAAGGCATGTCCAAGGAGGGGATTCGAGAAAAGAAGGACCGACTGTGAAAGTGCTGATGGACTCAAGCGGCTGGATTGAGTTCTTTATCGGCGGCCCGCTGGCTGATCGCTATGCGGCCTATTTTACGCCGGCTACACAACTCGTCACGCCGACGATTGTCTTGTACGAAGTCTATAAGAAGATCAAGCGGGAACGAGGAGAGGAAGCGGCGTTGCTGATGGCGGGACGCCTGAGCGCGACGGAAGTTCTTCCTTTGACGGAGCCCATTGCCCTGTTAGCCGCTGATCTCAGTCTAAAGCATGGTCTGGCAATGGCTGATGCGATCGTATACGCTACCGCCCGCGACCAGAACGCTCAGCTTGTCACGGGTGATGCGGATTTGAAGGAGTTGCCCAGTGTAATCTATGTCAGATGATAATCTATTTTGATGCAAACTATGGCAGAGGACATTAAGCGACTTCGGATATTTATAGCCTGCCCCTCTGACTGCCAAAAAGAAAAGGACGAAATACGAAGAATCGTCAGAGAAGACGAATCAATCTTAAGTCTTTGCAGGAAGCTTAAGGTTTCAGCCGATGTCTTTGCTTTTGACGACCTCCCCCCTGATACAGGCCGGCCGCAATCAATCATCAACGCTGCAATAGCTGCCTACAATCCCGACGGCTTTATCTTCATATTCAAGAATCGGCTTGGCAGCGACGCTGGATTTGGAATGACGGGAGCCGAGGAAGAATGGAACCTGGCCCGGCAGTCAAGCGAGCAAGGCCGTGGTCGGCCATGGGCAAGCCTCTATTTCGACGAGTCAGAGTTCTCTGCTTATGAAGTCGATGAGGACCAACGACAAGCCTTAGACCGTTTTAAACAATCAATATTTAAGGAACATGATGCCTTGGCGTGTCGTTTTTCAGGATTCACTGAATTTCAAAACAAGTTCCGCTCTCATCTTGTAAAGAGGTTACTTGATGTAGCCCCCCTCAGCTCAACAATTAATCTTGATGAACAGCTTGAGGCCGCATCCCAAAGCCTTCTGCAGTGGCCTAGAACTCTTAAAGACGGAAGCCAAATAGATCGTCCGGAGCTTGCACAGTTGTTAGAAAAGATTTCCAACTCCAACTTTTCAACAACACTAGTTTTAGGCAGTCCCGGCTCGGGCAAATCCGCTCTCTTATCCAGATTAGGCTTTGAGTGTGCACAGCAGAATTTCCATGTTCTCGCAATCAAAGCGGATAAGCTCGGAGCACAAATTAGTACACCGCAGGAGTTGCAGTCATGGCTCGGCCTGAGTATCGATCCTCGCGATGCCGTCAGAGCATTGGCTGCACATAAACCTGTGCTCTGCCTTTTCGACCAACTTGACGCAGTCTCCGAACTCGCAGACCGGCATTCTGACAGGCTGAATTTACTGCTCAACTTAATTCAGTCACTTGCGGGATATAGCGGCGTTCACATTGTCGCGACATCTAGAGAATTTGAATACAGGCACGATGCAAGATTGACGAGCATCTCCGCTGACAGGATGGATTTGCAATTGCCGACCTGGGAGCAAATCTCGCCGATACTGGTCCAGGCTGGCCATAATCCAGGTGCCATGGCAGAGTCAATGAGAAGCTTATTAAGCCCGCCATGGCATCTAAACCTATTTCTTGACGTTGCCAAGCCGGGAATGGAGTTCGGGTCTTTGTCATCGTTGCTTGATGAAGTTTGGAACCGACGGGTTATTGATGCGAAAGGCCCACCCGCCCGACTTGCGTTAATTGAAAGAATGGCTGAGCGAATGTCGGACGAGGAAACTCTTTGGTTGCCAAGCGCTATTGCCGATGACTTGCCAGCGGCGAGACAGGTACTGGAAGCCAATGAAATCTTAGTACGGGATCCGACCATTGCGGCCCTAGGTTTTAGACATCAAACCTACTACGACTACACTTTGGCTCGTGCGTTCGCACGAGGAACGGTTTCTTTAAGCGACCACGTATTGGGGCGGCAAGATGGGCTTTTTGTGAGGCCGTCCCTGCTTGCCAGCCTATACTATCTCCGAGGCACTTCCCGAGCACAATATCACGCTCAGCTTACTAAACTGTTTCAGTCTAACCCTCGCATGCACATACGCAGCTTGCTTATCGAGCTCCTGGGACAGCTCCAGGACCCTGATGATGTGGAAGCTGGAATTCTTTTGCCTATTCTTGATTCAGATACAGAAGGTCCAAAAGTCTTGGCAGCTGTCTCTGGCAGCAAAGGATGGCTCACACGCCTAAGTCAGAATTCCGGGTTTGCAAAGTGGATGCAAAAACAGCCGGATGAAGCCATGCATTGCGTTCATCTTCTGTCCATGGCTGGAGAGTTTGCTCCAGAAACCGCTTTTGCGCTTATCGAAAGCCATTGGCTGCCTTTTGAAAAATATGATCGCTTAAGCTTGTCAGTTTTCTCGTATCTCGCAAAATGGAATGCTCGGTCGGTTGCCCTAGTCTCAACAATTGTACGGCGATATGACAGCGGAAATGCATCGCTGATCGCGGATAAGATCTTCGAGACCGCCCCTGACCTTGCTCCCAAAGTGCTGAGGGCAGACTTCGATCGACGGATGGCTTCTGCTAAAGCATTAACTGCAAAACTGGAAGCAGGATTGTCATTAACTGAAGAGGAGAAAAGACGGGCACAATACTCCCTTGGTGGAACAAGAAATCCACTTGTTACACTTCTTGATAAAGAGGACGATTGGTACAACTTGGATATGATTGCCGACGCGGCTCCCCAGGCATTTCTTGATGTCATTTGGCCGTGGCTCATAGATGTCTTAACGGAAATCGCCGATCAGGAGCATGAATTTGTCATTGGCTATCGGCATGACAGCGCTACTTCTCGAGAATTTGATGGAGAACTTCCTCATGGACAAATCATAAAAGCCATACTTACAGCAGTAGCCACTCTCGCCCAAATTCATCCCGATGCTTTTCGAGCATTCGTTCAGGGTAATTCATCCTCAGAGTTCTTGATAGTACACCGTCTTCTGGCGCGAGGCCTTCTTCACATGGTCGAGCGTGAGCCGCAACTTGCACTTGAATACTTGTTGCACGATCCAAGGCGTCTTGTAATCGGTAATCATTGGGATTGTCATCGAGAAACAAACGCTCTGATCACTGCCCTTACCCCTCATCTTCAGGCTGATGACCGCGCAAAACTAGAAAAAGCGGTATTGTCCTTTCAGCGATACAAGAACAATGTGCCGGAAGAGTCTCCGCAAAATCGTCTCAATCGAGTGAGATGGTCGAGGCAGCATAGACTGCGTTTATTGAGAGCGTTTCCATCTGATTTACTAAGCCCAGAGGGACAATCAATTAGGGAGCAAGAAGAGCGCGCTCTGCCAGGAACCACTGATTATGATAGCCGGATGTACGGAGGATGGGTTGGGCCAAGAATGACTGCTCAAGAAATGGGAAAAGCGAAAGATGCTGACCTTCTTCGTCTTTTCGAAGAGCTTTCAGACAACACTACAGACGGTAATCCAAAGCGCCATCACTCTATAGAACATAGTAGGTCAGGTGGAGCCATTCAGCTTTCCCAGCAACTCCGCGAATTGGCAAAGACTGATCCGGCGCGAGTTGCACGCCTTATCTCGGAATTCAAACCTGGCGAACAGGAGACTTATGCTGGTGAGGCATTGCAGGGCCTGGCTGAGGCCGCTTTTCCGACAGATCAATTGATCAGGTTAATTGAAGAGTTGGAGCAAAAGGGATTTGCCGATGAGTATTTTATTGAAGGAGCTGCAACTGCACTGAGGAACAGAGCAGTAGATAACCAGGGGTTGCCACAACCTATTTTAGATCTTCTAGAGCAATGGCTGAATAAACACTCTGCACCAGAAGGAACCATTGACGAACAGGCAGACCGCCATCGCACTGAAAAGGAAGACGGACACACCATTTTGTATGGTCAGGGCGGCCATTGGATGCTTCCGCATGGACGAGGTCCCATCATCGATGCAATCGCAATGGGATATATCCACCGCGAACCAGCTGACTATAGCAATTGGGCCAGAGTTATTGAGTCGAGACTTCCAAAAGAACAGCATCCTGCTATTTGGGTAATGACGCTAAGGCACATGCCTATTCTCTTCAATGGGAACAGGGCTGTGGCAACGCAATTGTTCGATAAAGTCATTGATATCTGCCCTAAAGTTCTTTGCTACGACTTTGCACTGCATTCAATCGCACATGTAATAAGAGTTTGTGAGCCTAAGGACATTTCGCAAAAGTGGATAAACGGCATGGAAGAGGATTCATCTGCCTTCAGCCAACAGCTCTATGGCGAATTCCTTTTCCTCTATCACTGTTGCTATAACGACGATTGGTCTAATGAAAGAGTCGAAAGAGTGCTGAAGGGGGATAGTTCCGTGCGTGCTCTTGCTGGGCTAACTCACGGGGCCGCTCACCTCTGGATACAGCAGAATTGCAAAGAACTCGCTACAGAAATTCTATGCCGTGCTGCAACGAATCCAGATAGGCTGGCTAATGGAGCAGTAAGTGAATTCTTCTAGCTAAACAGAGAAGAGACTGAGTTGACTCCTGAAATGCGCAAGGTAATCATAGAGGTTTTGAAAAACCCGACCATTGTCGCACTCGCTGCTGAAGACATAATTGAGCTTGTGGCACCACGCGCATCCATAGAACCGCAATTTGTGCTGGATGTAAGCCGAGTTGTTTTAAGTTCTGGAAGCGAGGCAGCTGCCAGAGCTGGCCTTTCTTCCCTAGCTGAAAATCTAACCAATGTAGCTCTCACAATTCATCGACAGGGGGCATATCGAGAAGCCGGCCTGGAGCTTTTTGAGACTCTCCTCGCCATGAATGTCCGCGAAGCTCGTCTTGCTCTTGAGACACTTGACAGGAAGCCTGTTCAATCATTCCGCTTGCCATCGCGAAGGCGTCGGTCAAGGCGCTCAGCCAAGAAGGCCTCGCCTCAGTAAAGTTTGGATCTTTCGGGCGAATGTTTGTTTAAGTTGCACCCTCTCGCTACTTTAACTTTGTCATCGAACGTCACGAAATAAATGGCGAAGGCATGGTCGTAATTCAATCACGGGTTCGAATCCCGTTGGGACCACCACCCCGAGCTTGCTTGGCGGGAGCCTCTTCTCATTTGAGAGGCGATCCGCGAGATACCTCAAGTGTTCTTCGTGTGAGCTGACCGCCTTTCTATTGAGGCGCCCGGAGAAACCTCCAGTAGATTGTCCGCTTTTCCTCGCCTCGCCTAACCTGGCCGCCCACTGTACGCCATTCTGTCTCGACAATCCACGAGGCAGATGTGGGCAACTGAGGGAGGGGACGACTGGTAGTCTGCCCACTTCGGCCACATGATGTCACGGAGGCAGACAGGCATGGAAATATAAAACCGCACGGAATCATGATCTTACGCCCCCAGCGCTCCCCACCGGCATTGACGTCGCTGCGTTCTCCCTGTAGGGTGGACGCGTGACGTATTGAGCCTCGCTGACTGTCCTATCCCTCGCGCTTGGTGGTTTCTTCCTGCGCGTCCGATTCCCCAGTCTCCGCCGCTCCTCGGTCTGGCCCCTCTGAGACGTGACCGGTCATGTGTCACCACCGGGTCCCAAGGCCTTCGTGTTTCTCGTGCCGGCATGAGCATAGAGACGAATGGCTGGCCCCATCAACCGCTTCTGTTGGGGTCGGGAGCGCCGGCGGGCCTGTTCGTGCGACGGGCACAAGGCGGCGGAACCATTTTCGAGTCCACACAAGGGAGGCATGCACCATGAGAAACGTATGGCACATCAAGCACACAGTCCTCGTTGCGTCACTCGTGCTGATTCTGGGGAGCGCCGCATGGTCGACGCAGGCCGCGGAACCGTCGAAGGGGCTCGGCCTTGTCGCGTCGGGCGCAGTCGAAGATACGCTGCCGGCCTGTCTGGCCAGAATTCCCAAGGACGCCAGCGCCGGTCAACGCATGTTTGCCGAGCAAAGCTGCAAGCGGGACGAGGCGGCCCGGGAATCGATCCAGGCTGTACCTGGTCACTGAGTGCGCGTGCCGCTTCCTGACGATGATGCCTGCGCGTTGCCGTCGGGGCATTTTATGCTGAGGAGAAGCCGAACGGCGGCTGATCCCCCCTGTGCGGGCAGGCTTCGAAGAAACGTGAGTCGTCATGCTTTGTATGGGTGGCGGCTGAAAGGGCGATCGTGCACGACGCGCAGATGATGTTCCCCTGGTTCACGCACAATCCTATGTCGGCCGCCGCCATCCTTTTTGGCGGGGCCATGGTCGCGGTGCTGCTGTACACGTACGTCTATGACTACAGAATGCTGACCGATCGGGGCTAGGCTCCGAAGAGGTCAGGTGAGGTTGAGATGCACATATGGCGTGACATATGGAGTGGAGCTCTCACTGGGACTCGCGGTGCTCTTCATGATCGGTGCGATGGGCTTGACGTTTTTGTTCTCTCAATAAAAGGAGTGCCAGCCATGAAATTTTCTACAACCGTGCTGACAGGGCTCGTGTTGGTCGGAACGGCCTCGCTGGCCCTGGCGAATCCGGCGCTGCTGCCCAAACATCCGGGCTATCCGTCTCGCGGAAATGCCAATGATGCAGGGCAGGTCAACCTGACGCAGGCGCAGTCCCTCAATGCTTCGGCCGCGTCGGAGGATGCGCATACGGGCCAGACGCTTGCGGACCCGAATAACGGCAGAAAGCTGCAGTCGCAAGGCGCCGGCCGACTGCCGACGGTGCAAGGGCCCAACATCACCATTGCGCCGCCGGTCGCCGAAGCGACGCGCATGCCCAAGAACTAGTCGTCGGTTTGCACAAAAGGAAGAGGCTGTTTTCCAGAGGGTCTTCCTTCATGTGCCACGGCCCGGTCGCAGGGGCCTGCAACCGGACGGTCATCTTTCGGCCTCACATGCAAGGAGCAGGACATGATGCACAAGACACGTATCGCTGTAGGAATCGCCATGGGAGTGACGTTGGTTGTGGGCGGGCTGGTCTGGAGCAAGGAACGAGGCCAGGATAAGCAGGAGGAGAACAGGCAGGTGGTGGCGATGGCGACGGTGGCCACCGTCACCATTGAGCAAGCCATCAAGACCGCGCTCGAGAACTTTCCCGGCAAGGTGATCGAGGCCGAGTTGGGGAAGCGGCAGGACAAGACGGTGTGGGAAGTTGAGATCCTGACGGCCGAGGAAGGCCTCATGGTCGTGCGCGTCGATGCCGGATCCGGCTCGGTCGTCAACACCGAGGAAAAGTTGGCCGGAAAGGCTCCGGCGCCCGAAGCGAAGGCGGGCCCTGCGGGTGTTGGGAAGCCATAGCGCCGCCGGACGACAGGATGATGCCCAGATTTGCGTGCATGACGAGGAGGTGGGGATGACACTCGAAGAGCGCATCGCGAATATGACAAAAGCGATCCATCAAGCCATCAAGGTGATGGGGGATCGGTTCGGATCAACGGAAGGCGACGTCGCGAGGGCTATTGAGGCGCTGAAGGCGTCGCTGCAGGCGCCATCGAGCCCGGTGTCCCAGCCACCCCCACAGCCGTCCGGCCAGCCACTCGGCCAACCGATCGGATAGAACGTCACGAACAGGGACTACCGGACTCGTGCTTGCAAACAGGCCGAGTCCGGCGGTTTCAAGCAACAAAAGCGGTGAACATCGCGGACTCTTCCGGCTCCTTCATCGGCTGGTCTCCCGCGCCGCGGGATCTTTGTGCACTCCCATACCGGTGGTACGTGTAACGCAGCTCTGAGTCTGCCCGGGGTCTGCATCGGAGCATTTCCGAGGCGCGATCGATGGGGAACGTCATGACGGCGAGGATTTACGTGGGAGGCTTGTCGGACTTCGTCACGGACAGGCAATTACACGATCTGTGTGCCCTACACGGGACGGTCAAGTCGGCGCTCGTGATCACCGATCAGTGGACAGGCAAGTCGCGCGGGTATGGGTTTGTCGAGATGGGATCGGCGGAGGAGAACCAGAAAGTCGTCGCCGCGCTCGATGCCGCCCTGGTGGCGGGGCACAGGTTGCGATGTTTCTTGACCTGACCCGTCAGCCGTTGGTCCTCGAATCTCGTCGGACGCGGCGCCGTCCTCCCCCGTTAGCACGGTCTTGCCGGGCATGACGTTAGTTGCCCGACCGTATTTCATTCAGATCCGGCATGGTGAGCAACAGGCGCTCGTCCCCGTCCTGCCCAATCACGGAGAGGGCGGTCTCGAGGAGAAACCGCTTGCCGCCCTTGCGCAGGCCCTGTACCTGAACGGCCAGCGGCGCGCCCGCGGTTCCTCCGGACACGGTTCCCTGCCAAAGTTGGGCCACCGCCCGTTGCCAATCCGGCTCGGCGATCAACAAGGTGATCGGCTGTCCCGCAACCGCGACGGAGTCGTAGCCGAAGCCCTGCAGCGCGGGGCCGTTCATCGTGTCGATGCGGCCGTTCGGATGAGCCAGGATGATGGGCAGCGGCGCGGCTTGGATCAGCGCGAGAGCGCCCGGATTGGTCTTCAACCATGCGTGCAAGGTCCGTTGCAGGAGGGCCGTCCGTTCGGCGACTTGTTCTTTGAGTTTGACATTCGTCCATTGCAGCTCGCCGTGCTGCCGCTTGATGATCTGTTCCATGTCGGCAAACGCTTTCCACAGAGACTTGACTTCGTCGCTGAGCTCCGGGGAAGAGGCCGCGCCGAACCGCGATTCGGTCTGGAGCCCGGTCGAGCCGACCAGCAGTTTTTTCATGAGCCGAGTCAGAACCCCCAGCGGTTTGGTCACGATCCGATGGACACCGTACCAAATGACCCCCACGAGCGTCAGGCAAATCCCCGCACCCCACATCAACAACATGCCTTCGTCCTGGCGCACTTTGACGAGCCAGGGTTCGAGGGGGATACGGATTTCCACCCCGCCCATCAGATCGTTCTGCCGGAAATCGCGCTTGGGGCTGTCGGGGTGGGTATTGTGACAGGTGGCACAGGCTTCGGCTGAGGCAAAGTCGCCCTTCAGAAATCGCAGCGTTCGCTGCCCGTTCATGACCTCGATCCGGCTGAAAATCCCCTCCCGGTGCTGGGTCAGGTAGGCGAAGCCCTCCTGTTGGAATGGATCCAATACGCCTTGCTTTTTATTGATCGGCCAGGGGCTCAACAACTCCGCCGTATAGTGCCCCTGCCCCGAACGGGTCATCTCGGACACTTCCCGCATGAATGTCGCGGGAAGCGGAAGGCCTCCTGGAATCTCATGGTACTGGGCGGTCAATTGCCCGCCTAGTTGCTCGATGCGGGGCACTACGACCTTGGTATAATAAGCCCGGTCCGCCATGATTTGCGTGACGACCATCTGCGCCTGTTGCGTGACGGATTCCTCCACGCGCGCCATGTCGCGGTGCCAGGCGAAGTACCATTCGAGAGAGAGGACGAAGAAGGCCACGATCGGCAGGATCAAGATGAGGAGCTTGGTGCCGACCGACCGCTCGCGCACCCATTGGGTTCCAGAAAGGCTCATCGGCACTCACCGGTGTGGCGGGGGTATCATCGCAGGTTCGCGATGATTGTCAAGCGCAGCGGGAGGGGCGGGTGCGGTTGACACGAATCGCTCGAAAAATACCGTTTTTAACAGTAGAATGTCGGCTCAACGTGCGGACAGGCGGACTGTCTTGTTCCGCGGCCGACGATGCAGATGGCTGAGCCGATGGCGTCACCGGCGGACACCCTGTTCGTGGCGGCGGTGACGGTCATGTCGCTTCAGGCCACGTTCATTCACCGGCTACGCCGAGCAGGCGCACGAACGCAGTGTATTCCCATTGATCTCTTGTGAGGGAAGGCCAATAACCATGCCGACTTCTACAGCGACTAGCACCGTGCTCGTCGTCGACGATGTGCCGGAGATCCGATCGCTCCTCTCCACGGCGCTGACCAGCGAAGGCTACTCGGTTCTGGTCGCGTGCGACGCCATGCAGGCTCGTGACATCTGCGCGCAGTATCCGGACCCGATCCACCTGCTGGTCACGGATGTCCTCATGCCGGGCATGAACGGCCCGGCGCTCGCCGCATACGCGCAGAGCATCCGTCCTCAGATCCGCGTGCTCTACATCTCCGCCTATGATCAGGGGTTGCTCATGGATCGACTGAACCTGGACGAAGGGACTCCCTTTCTTTTGAAACCTTTTTCGCCCGACGAGTTGTTGAGAAAAATCCGCGATGTCCTGGCCGCTTCACGCTGACTGTTCTGCCTCCCCGCACACGGCTGTCCCCACCGTTCCTCACAACCTCAGGGCATGTGGATGGACAAGAGCAATGTACGGACTTGAGTTTTTTTGAGGTGTTGGGATAAGGTGTGAATCCTTTTGCGCGATGCGCGCGGTTTCCACGGCACGTCCGTGTGGGGGAGTGAGGAGATTCTGGTGATGCAACCGCGGGAGTTTCACGACGGGGCCCAAGACGGACTCGAAGCGCTGGAGTCGCTCGATCCCGAACGCATCCGATCGTTTTCGGACCTGCTGGTCGCGATGCGGAAGACTGCGTTCGGCGGGCGCCGCCTCGGCGAGGCGTTCGAGGTGCTCTGGGCCATGATCGAAGACCCGGACTGCCACGTGGTGATGACCCTGTCCGGCGCGATGACCATCGCCAAGATGGGAAAGATCATCAGCGGCATGATCGATCACGGGATGGTGCAGGCCGTGGTCTCGACCGGTGCGTTGATCGCGCATGGGCTCAGCGAGTCGGTCGGGAAGACCCAT
>SXGU01222935.1_pt1 | contig 14621 bp, 15 predicted proteins | sample 3174531 | NCBI WGS metagenome assembly SXGU01 (sample SAMN11356863, study PRJNA531348) | freshwater metagenome | isolation source: freshwater sample F1-140 | place: China: Fuxian Lake, Yuxi | collected 2017-12-25
CAAGACGGGCGAAGATGGAAATCAGCGAGCTGCCGAAGGCCAGACCCACCAGCGCGTGAGTGGCAGCCTTGGGGTCCATGCCCGTGCTAATCAGGAAGGTGTAGTAACCCGCCACGCCCAACAGGCCCAGACCAACCACCAGCATGCCAGTGATGGCGCCACCCTTGAAGGCGACATTCAGCGCAGCATTGAGGCCCTGGCTTGCGGCCTGTGCGGTACGCACATTGGCACGCACCGACACATTCATGCCGATAAACCCTGTCACGCCAGAAAGAACAGCGCCTAACGCAAAACCAACAGCAGTTTGCCAGCCCAAGGACACAAAAATGGCAACCAACAAAATCGCGCCAACGATACCAATCGTTGTGTACTGACGATTCAAATAGGCCTGTGCGCCCTCTTGAACAGCCGCTGCAATGGCTCGCATCCGATCGTTTCCGGTCGGCAATGCCATAATCCATTTAATGGTAACAACCCCGTACAGCAGGGCAATGCCCGCCGCAATTAAGGAAAATACTAAATACTCATTCATTTACACACTCCCGGAAAAAAAACAAAAACCCCAGACTCACCCTCAAAGATACGCAATGCCACCCACAAATCGCGTACCCGGCATAAAGCCAAACACCGGATTCAAACCCATCTCACCGATCAGCGCGTCCACTGCGGCCTGCCCGTGTTCTTTCTGAACCTCGGAAAGGATCAGCTTGGCAGAGTTTCCGTTGTAGAAGCCACCAAAGCCCACTTGCACAGCCAACAGTTCACGCGCCCGATCGATGGTCATCCGCGCAGATTACAGGTCAAACGCGACCAGTTTCCTGGCTACGGACTGATTCTCCAGCGACACATACTTCGGCATACCGTTTTCATAGGGCGGGTAATCCTCGCCCTGGATCAGAGGATACAGGTACTCGCGGCAGGCATCGGTAATCCCAAAGCCATCCTCGCTGATGAAATCGCGCGGCATGAATTTCTCAACATTGGCGACCTGCGACAGCGGCGCATGACCAATCTCCCACACATACGGGGAAGAGGACTTGCGCACCACGGTCGGCATGACCGAATTATGGCCGGCCACAGCCAATTCGACCGCCGATTTTCCGAGGGCGTAAGCCTGCTCGACATCCGACTTGGAGGCGATATGCCGTGCGGCCCGTTGCAGATAATCCGCCACGGCCCAGTGAAACTTAAGACCCAGACGCGCCTTGACCATGTTGGCCACGACCGGAGCAGCGCCCCCCAGTTGCGCATGACCGAAGGCATCACGAGTGCCTTGCTCGGCCAAGAAACGACCATCCGGATAGTGGCAGCCTTCCGAAACCACAACCGTGCAATAACCGAACTTTTGCACCATCAACTGTACCTTGTCGATGAACTTCTCTTCGTTGAACTCAATCTCGGGGAACAGGGTAACGACCGGGATACCCTGATCAGCCACCAGCGCACCGGCAGCGGCGATCCAGCCGGCGTGACGCCCCATCACCTCGATCACGAACAGCTTGGTCGATGTCTTGGACATCGATTTCACATCAAACGATGCCTCCAAGGTGGAGACGGCAATGTACTTAGCCACCGAGCCAAAACCCGGACAGTTGTCTGTAATCGGCAGATCGTTATCCACGGTCTTGGGCACATGGATGGCCTGGATGGGGTAGCCCATGGCCTCGGACAACTGGCTCACCTTATAGCAGGTGTCGGCCGAGTCACCGCCGCCGTGGTAGAAGAAGTAGCCGATGTTGTGCGCCTTGAATACCTCGATCAGGCGTTCATATTCGCGCTTGTTGGCCTCCAGGCTTTTCAACTTGAAGCGGCAGGAGCCGAAGCCGCCCGACGGGGTATGGCGCAGCGCGGCGATATCGGCGGCACTTTCCAGCGCGGTATCGATCAGATCCTCGGTCAACGCGCCGATGATGCCGTTGCGACCGGCATACACGGTGCCGATCTTGTCGGCATGCTTGCGTGCGGTTTCAATGACACCGCAGGCGGATGCGTTGATGACGGCGGTCACGCCGCCGGATTGTGCATAAAATGCGTTTTTCTTTTCCATTTGTTTACTCCAGATCAAGGGTGCAAGCATGATCACCCTGTTAATGCTTGATTATGTCAACTCCACCCCATTCGGATCAAACCCTTGCGGCATCGACTTGCGTATGGCGGCGGCCTCTTCCTGCATCTTGAGCAACGTCACAATACAATCGCCGAGGTTATCGTACTCCTCCTGACCGGTGGAAAAACGATCCCGCACCGACCAGAAAAACATGGAACGAAACTGGTTCACGCCGGTCTTCGACAACACAAAGCGGCAGCCGTCCTCTTCCCAATACAAGGCCGGGCAGGTCGTCAAGTCGCGATCAGCCGGGGTGATGCGAACCTCAGTCTCGACCTCATCCATCTCGACGGCATGCCCAAAGCGCTCACGGAGCGCCTCGCGCATCAAGGCCAGGTCGGCCTCGGTAAATGCCGGGATTTGGGCCATGCCTTATTTCTTCAGCGCGTCCAGGCCGGCAAACACGGCGCCGGTAATACTGTCCACGGAGCCCACACCGGACACCCGAATGTACTTGGGCGCATCGGCCGCGCCGGTGTTACCCCAATCGCCATAAAACTTGACCAGCGGTTCAGTCTGAGCGTGGTAGATATCGAGGCGCTTCATAACGGTTTCTTCCTTGTCGTCGTCACGCTGGATCAGATCCTCGCCGGTGACATCGTCCTTCATGGCGACCTTGGGCGGATTGAACACGATATGGTAGGTGCGACCGGAGGCCACATGCACACGGCGACCAGACATGCGCTTGACGATCTCAGAATCCGGCACATCAATCTCCACCACGGCATCAATCGGCACGCCGGCGGCCTTCAGGGCCTCGGCTTGCGGAATGGTGCGCGGGAAGCCGTCGAACAGATAACCGGCCTTGCAGTCGTCCTGAGTCAAACGCTCTTTCACCATGCCAATGATGATATCGTCGGACACCAAACCACCCGCATCCATGATCTTCTTCGCCGCCACACCCAACTCGGAGCCTGCCTTCACATGGGCGCGCAACATATCGCCGGTGGAAATCTGCGGAATGCCGTACTTTTCCTTGATGTAGTTCGCTTGGGTGCCTTTGCCCGCGCCGGGGCCGCCGAGAAGAATAATACGCATAGATAAACCTCAAAAGTACGTTCCGTTGCGGAACAAAACAACCTGTTCAAAGACAGGTCAAGATAGGACAAGCCGATCTTTTACCAGCTCCTAGAGTATTCATACCGTCCCCGCAATGACAGTCAATTTTTTGAATTCGAACATAAACCGAGGTTATTCCCTGCAAAGGCAACCGCCATCTGGCTTACAACGGACGGGTAAACCGCAGCAATAGACACAAACAGTGCCAATTACGCAGCCAAAGATAAAAACTGTCCCACTCCCAAGCCAGGCAGGACCCGTTTAGCGCATCGTCACGATGACGCTTGCCCCACCTTCTTGACCTTGTACGGTCCGACCAAACGCCCCGACCCGGTCGCACATGAGCAGGCTACTCAACCCCCTGTTTTTCGTCCTTTAATCTGTTGACATTGTGCCCATAAACCGACGAACCAAGTCGGCGAATCATAAGGGGTGCCCATCAAAAGCACCCCTTACGACCCCAAAAACCTTCGCTAACGAGGTCAGGTAACTCTAACCCGACGGAGGCTATTCGGGCACACGCATTTTGCCCAGGTCTTCACGGGTCAAATCATTGAATTTCTTCAGCACCCAGCCGCCCTCACCAACCCAGGCCTTGAACAGTTCCAAATTTTTCTGGCGTTCTTCCTCACTGTCACCTAATTGGGAGTACATGTTGCCCGGTTTACCACTCTTGGTGTTCTTGCCATCATCCAGACGACGCATGAGCGCGCCCGTATCCGGCCAGCCAATAAACTGAACCAGATGCGGATAGCTATCCATGCGAGGACCTTTGTTCAACAACTTATATTTATCTACATTAGCATTAAATTCCGCCAAACCAGGCGAATCGGCACCGTGGCAACGCTTGCATTTCTGCCCCCAGAGCGGCGCAATGTCCTTGCGATAGGTCACTTCATCCTGCCCGGCAAACGACAGCGATGCCACCACCAAAAGGCCCGCGAACGCCATTCTTTTCATGTATTTCATTTTTTCTCCTTATGGATGCACGTGCGCCAATTCCAAATTGAACGGCGGCGAAACCCTATCCCAGAATATCGAGAGGGTCAATCGCCATCAGACAAAGGCAAGTTTATCTTACGGAGCTTGATGCAATTTTTTGCATTCCGACATAAGCCGAGGTTATTTATTCGCGTTAAGAGGCAATTAAGGTTTGTCTCTGATACTTGCGCCATCGATAACGCGCAAAGGGCGCCCATCATGACAGTCACATCCATTGCCAGGCTTGCATACCATTCCGGGGACGCCGCAGACGACGTGGCCCGATTCGTCGAAGGGCAGGCGGGTCGCCGGGCCGCCGAGGACTTCATCGCCGGCATTTTCGCCCAACATTACGGCGCCCGGCTGCCCGGTTTCATGCCGGAGCTGATGACACTGGCACGGGACGGAAGCGTCAAGGCGGCCGTCGGCATCCGGTCAGCCCGCGATCCCTTGTTTCTCGAACGCTATCTGGACGAACCCATCGAGTCGGCGATTGAGCGGATCGCGGGGCGTTCCGTACCGCGCCGCGCCATCGCCGAGGTAGGGCAACTGGCGGCAGATCGACCAGGCGCCGGAACCGCGCTAATGCTGAATCTTCCCCGCCACCTTGCCACCTCCGGCCATGAGTGGATGGTATTCACCGCCACCGAGGAACTGCGTGGCATATTCGTCCGCATGGGCCTACCGCTGCTCACCATCGCCCACGCGGACGCCTCACGTCTTGGCGACGATGCAGATGCATGGGGCTGCTATTACGATCATCATCCCTTGGTCGTCTGTGCTTCAGTCAGCGACGCGATGCGCCGCCTGTCGCGCATGAACGGGAACACCAGATGAGCGCACCGACTGGGCATTCTTGCGTCGTCACGCTCATGGACAACGGCGCCCGCTGGATTTCCGCGGACGACGCCCTGGCAGACGCCAGCATTCCACATGTACCGCTGCCGCTGTTCTTTTCACCCGCCCAGCGTATTCATGCCATCGAATCTTCTGGCGCCGATCTGGCGATCACCGACCGGCCCGACGAGATACTCGCCCTGGAGATGGGATTCGAGCGCATCGGCGAATGGCAGGGCAATGCGTTGCTGGCACGACAGATCGATACACCAGTCCGGCTGCCGGTCGGCACCACGAAGATCACGTTCACCTCCGGCACCACGGGCGATCCCAAGGGCGTCTGTCTGTCGGCAGGCCAGATGGCGGCCACCGCCGCCACCCTGGCTGGGGCACTGTCGCCCCTGGCTCTAAAACGGCACCTGTGCGCCCTGCCGCTGCCGGTGTTGCTGGAGAATGTGGCGGGCGTGCTGGCGCCCCGGCTCGCCGGCATGTCGGTAGCGATGCCACCCCTGGCCGAAACGGGGCTCATGGGTGCTGCCGGCTTCGACGCGGCGCGCTTTGCCCGATGCCTGGAGGACAGTGCCGCCGACAGCGTCATCCTGCTGCCGCAGATGCTGGAAGCTTGGCTTGCGGAGATTGAGGCCGGCCGCCTGGCGCCGCCGAAGCGCCTTCGCTTTGCCGCCGTCGGCGGTGCCCGCGTGTCGCCGGAAACCCTGGTTCGCGCCCGCGAAGCCGGGCTTCCGGTGTTCGAAGGCTACGGCCTCTCGGAATGCGCCTCGGTCGTTTCCCTGAACCGTCCGGGCGCGGACAAGATTGGCAGCGTCGGCCGTCCTCTGCCTCATCTGGCCGTCACGATTGCAGCGGACGGAGAAATTCTGATCGCGGGCCAGACCCACCTGGGCTATCTGGGTGAGCCTCCCGAACAGACCGGCGCGCCGCTGGCCACCGGCGATCTGGGAGGCCTGGATGAAGCGGGCTTTCTCTTCGTTGCAGGACGAAAGAAGAACATCATCATCACCGCGCTGGGCCGCAACATCGCTCCGGAATGGGTCGAATCCGAACTGCAACGCGAACCGGTCATCCGTCAGTCCGCGGTGTTCGGCGAGGCGCGCGCCTGGCTTTCTGCTGTCATCGTTTCACACGGCGTGGCACGGGCAGATGTCGAAGGGGCGGTGGCGCGGGTCAACGCCAGCCTGCCCGACTACGCGCGCGTCCGTCGCTTCATCATTGCAGACACCCCGTTTTCACCCGCCAACGGGTTAGCCACCGCCAATGGCCGCCCACGCCGCGAAACCATCGCTACGCACTACCAAGACAAACTGGAGGCCCTTTATGAACTTCAATGAAAGATTGCTGGAAGCCACCGCCGATGCGCGGGCGGAATTTCTTTCCATCCCGTTTCTGCGCGAAGGCGCAAGCGGACGACTGGGGCTTGAAAGCTACCTCGCCTTCCTGACTGAGGCCTACCACCATGTCAAGGAAACCACGCCGCTGCTCATGGCCGCCGGCCTGCGTTGTGAGACACCATGGCTGCGCAAGGCGCTGGCGCATTACATCGTCGAGGAAGTCGGCCATGAGGAATGGATCCTTTCCGACATTGCTGCCTGTGGCGGCGACACCGATGCCGTCCGCGATGGCCCGCCGAGGTCGGCTACCGATCTCATGGTTGCCTACGCCTACTACACAGTGCTGCGACGCAATCCGGTGGGGCTGTTCGGCATGGTACTGGTGCTCGAGGGCACCAGTGTCGCCCTGGCGTGTTCCGCTGCCGATGCGATCCAGCAAAGCCTCGGTCTGCCCGATACGGCCTTCAGTTACCTGCGTTCACACGGCACCCTGGATCAGGAACACATGGGGCACTTCGCCAATGTCGTCAATCGCCTTGAACAACCCGACGATCAGGCGGCAGTGATCCATTGCGCCAGGATGTTCTACCGGCTCTACGGCGACATCTTCCGTTCACTGCCGATGATCGGGGGGCACGCATGAAAATCACCGGACAACGCATCGCCGTCACCGGCGCCGCGGGCGGCCTCGGCGCCGCGCTTTGCCGACAACTCGCCGCCGCCGGGGCGAATCTGCTCCTGGTGGGACGCAACCCGGCGGCACTGTCGGATCTAGCCGGATCGCTGGGGCAGGCGTATCCCAAGGCGCGCGTGGAATTCCTGACCCTGGACATCATCGGGCCGGATGCGCCCGAAATTTTGCGCGATGCCGGCCTTGCCCGGTTGGGCGGCCTGGACATTCTGATCAACAACGCTGCCCTTCCCAGTTTCGGCGCGTTTTCGGAAACGCCACCGGAAGATATCGAACGACTCGTCGCCACCAATCTGACTGCTTCCCTGCTGCTAACCCGTGCTGTGCTGCCCGACCTGCTGGCGGCCGGGCAGGGCGGCATCGTCAATATCGGCTCGACCTTCGGCGCCATCGGATTTCCCTGGTTCGCCGCCTATTCAGGCGCCAAATTCGGCCTGCGCGGTTTTTCCGAGGCCCTGCGCCGGGAACTGGCCGACACCGGCATCGAGGTGCTCTACGCAGCACCACGCGCGACGCGCACTGCCCTCAACGACGCGCGTGTGATCGCCATGGGTGCCGCGACGGGCATGCCCTTCGACGACCCCGATATCGTTGCCGCGCGCATCGTCACAGCCATGAAACGCGGTGCCGCCGAATGTGCCATGGGCGGGCCGGAACGATTCTTCGCCCGGCTGAACGGCCTGCTGCCCCGCCTGGTGGACCGTGGCCTGAAAGCCCAGACACGGGCTATGGCACCCTTCGCAAAAGCATCCACACTCAAGGAGATATGAACCATGAAGAACCTTGTCATCGCCTGCGTCGTTTGTTTACTCTCGGCCACAGCCCGTGCCGCCGACCTACCGCCCGAAATCGTTCGCATCCAGACGGAGTGGGCGCGCATCAACTACAAATTACCGGAGAAGGAGCAAGAGGGCGCATTCAAGACCCTGGCCGGGCAGTCGCGTGCCGTCGCCGAAAAACTGCCCGGCCGTGCCGAGGCGCTGATCTGGGAAGGCATCGTGCTTGCCGGTTATGCCAAGGCCAGGGGTGGGTTCTCTGCACTCAGCCTGGCCGAGAAAGCACGCGATCGTCTGCTGGAGGCCGAGCGCATCGATCCCAACGCGCTGGCCGGTTCCGCCTATACCTCGCTGGGCAGCCTTCACTACAAGGTGCCCGGCTGGCCGATTGGCTTCGGCGACAAAAAGAAGGCGCGCGAATATCTTCTGAAGGCCCTTGCCATTAACCCGAATGGCATCGACGCCAACTACTTCTGGGGGGATTTCCTGAAGGAGCAAGGGGATTATTCAGCCGCAGCCGCGGCATACCGCAAAGCACTTTCAGCGCATCCAAGGCCAGGGCGTGAGGATGCCGACGCGGGTCGCCGGGTAGAAATCACGAATGGCATCAAGGATGTCGAGTCGCGCATGTAGAATCCAGAATCCATTCCTGCGAAGGCTCCCATGCGCATCCTCCTGATCGAAGACGACGCCCTGCTTGGCGATGGTATCCGCGCCGCGCTCAAGCTGGCCGGTTACGCGGTGGACTGGTTGCGCGATGGCGAGCATGGGCAGATGGCGCTCAAGACCGAGGCATTCGCCGCATGCGTGCTCGATCTGGGCCTGCCGCGCCGCGACGGGTTGTCGCTGCTGCGCGAGTTACGCGCTCAAGGCAACCCTATCCCGGTGCTCATCATTACCGCCCGCGACGCATTGGAAGACAGGGTAGCCGGCCTAGACGCCGGTGCCGACGACTATCTGATCAAGCCATTCGATCTACCGGAATTACATGCGCGCCTGCGCGCCCTGCTGCGCCGAGCCACGCATACCGGCGTAAGCCTGCTGCAACATGGCGATGTATGTCTCGATCCATCAACGCGCCAGGTCACCTTGCATGGCCAGCCCATCAGCCTGTCCGCCAAGGAATATGCCCTGCTGTATGAACTGCTTGGCCATCCCAACGCCATCCGCAGCCGCGCCGAGCTGGAAGATGGGCTGTATGCCTGGGGCGAGGAGGCCGCCAGCAACACGATCGAGGTATATATCCATCACCTGCGCAAGAAGCTCGGTAACAGTTATATCGAAACCGTGCGCGGGCTGGGCTATCGGCTGGGATCCACGCCATGACCTCTCTTCGTGCTCGCTTGCTGCTGACCATATCCCTGGTTTCCATCGCAACATGGTCCGTCGCGATCTGGGTTAGCTATGCCAAGGCGCTGCATGAGACCGATGAACTGCTCGACGGCCAGCTTGTACAGGCCGCCGAATTGTTGCATGCGCAGATTGAGCGCGAGAACGACAGGTGGGACCGGCAAACGCAGCGCACAGACACAGAGGACGGTACGCACGCGCACTGGATCACTGAGGTGATCCACCACAATGTAAAACACCCTTATGACCAGAATCTGATCTTCGTGGTTTCGGACAGCAGCGGCGTTCGTCTGCGCTCAGCGAATGCTCCGGAGATTCCAGACACCCTCAAAGAGGGCATCGAAAACATCGACCTTTCCAATAATCGTTGGCGTGTGCTCACCGTCATACACGCGCCCGATCTGCGCATTCATGTGGCGCACCTGCGCGACACCCGCGAACAGGCTGCGCTGGAGGTCGCCTGGCAAGTCGCCCTGCAGCCGCTATTCGCCCTGCCGTTGCTGATCGGTCTGGTATATCTGGCCGTGCGGCGCGGACTGCAGCCGCTCAATGCGCTGGCCAATACCGTCTCGGCCCGCACGGTCGAGCATCTCGATCCCATCACGCAGCCGGATACGCCAGACGAGGCCATTCCCCTGCTCGACGCCATCAATCAATTGCTTGCGCGCATCGACGCCGCCATGACGCGGGAGCGCCGCTTCACTTCGGAAGCCGCGCACGAGCTGCGCACCCCCATCGCCGCGATCAAGATACAGGCCCAGGTCGCTGCCGCCAGCGCAGACGCCGAAGACCGGAACCATGCGATCGGTCAAGTCCTGCAAGGCATACGGCGCGCGGAGCGATTGATCGGACAGATGCTGCGCCTGGCCCGGCTGGATCCCGCAACCGGTCTGGGAAAAACAGACACCATTGATCCCACCCTACTTCTGCAAGAGGTATTCGAAGCGACCGAAGGCATGGCGACGGGAAGCGGCCACCGCATCGCCATTGACCCGATTGCCACGCTGCCGCCCATTCAGGGGGACGACGACCTGTTACGCACCGCGCTTATCAACCTGGTACATAACGCATGCAGCCACACGCCGCCCGGTTGCCTTATCCGGTTATGTGCCGAATTGCATGACGGGCAGCATTGCCTGGCCGTGCGCGATGACGGCCCCGGCGTCGCCCCTGACGAGATCTCCGGACTTGGCGTGCGATTCCATCGTGGACGCGACGCATCTGCCACCGGCAGCGGTCTGGGTCTGGCCATCGTTAGCCGCATCGCCGAACTGCATGGTGCCGTCCTGCAGCTGCACAATCTGCCGCCCGGCGGCTTTGAGGCCGCCCTATGCTGGAAGAATTCCTGATACTTCGCCTGTCATCCTCAACAGGACACTGGCCGCCATTTCGATTTCATCAATGTGCGCGCGCCACCCCAAGCCTTTCCTTGGCCAGGGCATAGCGCCAGGTTTTTTTGTCACGGCAGGCCGTGGCCTGATGCGCGACTTCTTGACCGTCATTGCGCAAGGTTGACTCAAAATCCCGGCAAACGCGCCCATCCTCGCTGACAAAGCTGTTCTTGATGGCAATGCGGCGGCCATACCGGTCATCCTCGCTGTGCCACTCCGATGCCTGCCCACTGGCAAGTCGCTCCAATGCATTCTGAAAATGCGCCTCCGCTGCCTGGGCCTGTGGCGTCGATAACCTGCCCAGAGAAGGGATATGAACCACCAAGTCGCGTTCTATCACCTGATACGGGGTTTGTCGCGTCCCGGCGCTTTCATTGTAATAGCGCACATAATGGCCAATGGACGGCGCGTAATACCAGCGCCGCGTCTGCATCCAGGTGCTCGACAGGAAGGTGCTGCGGCGGCAGGTGACCGGATAGGTGTCGAATGTGCCGGCGGGCACGGTCAGTCGCTCGGGGGCATCGACCCGACAATTCCACACCTGATCAAACGGCATCTCCCAATGATGTACCGTATCCTTGACTACATGCTTAACTGGAAGATAGGCCGTGTTGCCGCGCACCAAGGGCCACATCTTGTTTGGGGCAATGTTCATGACCACATCGCCGGCGGCTTCGGATGTCTCCCAATGCAGCCTCGGCAACGCAAAGTTGCGCTGCGCGGTATAACGAAGCTGTCCACCAGCCGCCTCCCAGTCAACCTGCTCGCCACGCACATCCACGACACGCTCGACATAGCCCCCTTCGAATACAAAAACATCCCCGATGGCATAGTTCGGCAAAGGTGTCGGCGGCATGGTGCTTACGGGCACACCCGCAGGCCGGATGGCGCCGCATCCCGTCAACATTCCGAAAATCGCCCACGGCAACAACATGGCAGTAAAAACGCGCATCAATGATCTCCCGTCTGAATGACTGCCTTCTGGTCGCGGCCGTAATAGCGTCTGGCCCAGTAAGTCAGATTATCTTGCAGGTAGCGTTCCAGTTCCTTCCAGTCCACATTGCCATCGCCATTGCCAAATGGTGCGGCATCGGCCTTGCCGCTCATGCCTATCAGAAAATGCCGTGTGAACAGGCTATGGCTGCCATCCGGCGCCCAAGATGCAATCTGGTCATGGCGGGCAGCACTGATCACATCCACCCCCTTGGGCGGACGCAGCCCACTGGGTCTGGCAAACACCGGCGAGGCGTGCGAAATGACGGGTCCGCTCTGGGCAACGCCGCTGAAGCAGGACTCCAGCACCACCCAGACAGCGCGCGCCTGTAGGCGTCCAAGGTTGCCATAGAGCGTGGAAAGCGCGTAGCCGTTGAGATATAGCCTTCCTGCGTCGGCATCGACAGGCACCAGAAAGCTGTCACGGTCCGTATGCGGTGCGCCATGTCCCGCGTAATACACCACCACCCGCGAGCGGCCAGGCTTTACCCAGTCATGCAACTGACCCCGGGGCTGCTCCGCAGAGCCAAACACACGCAAAAGCTGCGCTTGGGTCGCATCCTGCAACCAAATGATATTGCCCGGCTTGATGCCCAATGCCTCCTTTGCGAAAACAGAGAAGGCCTCTGCGTCTGCCGGCGCCGGGGCAGCATCTGGAATGCCGCTGCCGTGCCTTGCATATCTCTTGTTGGCAATGATTACCGCAATGTCGTCGTCGGTATCCGTATGCCGCCGCGCGTAATGCAAATCCGGTTCACCGGCATCGCGGCCTGCAGATACCTGCTTTTCAGGGGAAGGGCTGGCCGGCGCCGTATCCATGCTGGCTTGTGCCATGACAGGGCTTATCACCGAGACAGGCACATTGACCATCGGCGCACTGCGCTGAACAGCGACGGCCAGCGGTGACTGCTGCCATGTCTGGCTTATCAGAAGCGCTTCCTCGCGGGGATCCAGGGTGCGAACCTTTCCAGAGAACAGCATCATGTCCGGTACGGCATCTCGCTCATTGAAGTAATCCAGGAAATCTATCTCTTCAAATCCGCCACCGTCCCCGCCATCACCGCCGTCTCCGCCATCACCATCCCCGCCATCACCACCGTCACCATCACCATCGCCGCCGCCGTCTCCGCCCCCACCGCCACCGCCACCGCCATCAGCATGGGCAGTGGTTACCAGAGGGCCGTATGGCAACGGCAATGTCACGCTGGCCAGCAATAACATCAATAGAACAAGTCGCATATTTTTCATGCATACACCCCATGCCATTTCATGCCTTCAATATGCCGCCTGCACATTAATGCCAGATTAATGTCATGTCGCCAGGGCTTTACCCCTTAATCAGACATCAAACCCACGCCGGCAATAGCAGTACACAAACTCCTGGTCCTTGCCCGCTGGCGTCCGGTGCGACTCGGTGTGATGCCCGAGCAGGTCGAATTCGGCACCGAACTCGCCATGAAGATCCTCCGGCGCGTAGCGGCGCACCTCCAGATCGGAGCATTTCAATGGCCCGTTAGGGCCGAAGGTGGCGACGATGACATGGCCGCCGGGCCGCACGGCGTGCAGCACCTGGGCGACATAGCGGCGGCGGTCTTCCTCCTCGGTCAAAAAATGGAACACGGCACGGTCATGCCAGACATCGAATCCTGCCTCGGGCAGATCCACGGTGGTTACATCGCCCACACGCCAGTCCACCTGCGCGGCGCGCGCGCCCAGACGCGCCTTTGAAACATCCAGCGCCGATGCGGCGATATCCAGCACGGTCAGATTGCAATAGCCCGCTTCGAGCAGATCATCGACCAGCACCGATGCCCCGGCGCCCACATCGATGATGCGCACCGCGCGGTCCGGGCAGATGGATTCGATCAGTTCAAGCGAAGTGGCCGCGCGCGGCTGGAACCAGCTCACCTGATCCACGGCCTTGCGCTGATAGACAGATTCCCAGTGTTGGATGCGATTCATGTTTTCAGTCTCCTCTGTTGCACGGCCGCATAGATTGCCGGAATAACCACCAGTGTCAACACCGTTGAGGTTACCATGCCGCCGATCATGTGCGCGGCGATGCGGCGCATGACCTCGGAGCCTGCACCGGTGGACCATAGGATGGGCAGCAGCCCAGCCATGATGGCGGTCACAGTCATCATCTTCGGGCGCACCCGCTCCACCGCCCCAGCCATGATGGCGCGGTACAGTCCTGCGACATCCAGCGGTTCGCCGCGCGCCTCGGCGCTAACACGCGCTTCCTGCAACGCATGGTCAAGATAGAGCAACATCACCACCCCTGTTTCGGCGGCGACGCCCGCCAGGGCGATCAGCCCCACCGCCACCGCGACGCTGAGGTTGTAGCCCAGATACCACAGGAACCACAGCCCGCCGACCAGCGCGAATGGCACCGAAGGCATGACGATCAAGGTGTCGGTGACTCGGCGGAAGTTGAGATAGAGCAGCACGAATATGACGAACAAGGTGGCCGGAACCACGAGCTTGAGTCTGGCCAACGCCCGCTGCATGTATTCGTACTGGCCGCTCCACTGGGTGTAATAGCCGGGCGGGAACTTGACCTCGGTCGCCGTCTTCGCCTGTGCCTCGGCGACAAACGAGCCAATGTCGCGTTCACGCACATCGACAAACACATAGGCCACCAGCAAGCCGTTCTCGGTGCGGATGCCGGGTGCGCCCTGGGTGATCGAAAGTTTTGCAATCTGTCCGAGCGGAATATGCGTGCCAGAAGGCGTGGTCACCAGCACTTCGCGGGCGATCTGTTCGGGATGGTCGCGCAGGTCGCGCGGATAACGCAGCGCAACGCCGTAGCGCTCGCGCCCTTCTACCGTCATGGTCACCACCTGCCCGCCCAACGCCAACGCGATGGTTTCCTGCACGGCGTCGACCGACAACCCATAGCGTGCCAAAAGCGCGCGATCCGGAACGATGTCGAGATAGCTCCCGCCGCTTACCCGCTCGGCATACACCGAACCCGCGCCCGGCACCGTCTTGACGCTAGCCTCCACTTGCCGCGCCAACCCCTCAAGCTGCGTCAGGTCGGCCCCGAATACCTTGACCCCCACCGGCGTGCGGATGCCGGTGGAGAGC
>SXGU01041306.1_pt1 | contig 14616 bp, 10 predicted proteins | sample 3174531 | NCBI WGS metagenome assembly SXGU01 (sample SAMN11356863, study PRJNA531348) | freshwater metagenome | isolation source: freshwater sample F1-140 | place: China: Fuxian Lake, Yuxi | collected 2017-12-25
AGATGTCGACATAGTCCAGCCCCATCCGCTTCAGCGACTGGTCGCACGAGGCCACCAGATACTTGCGGCTGCCCCATTCGCCATAGGGCCCTTCCCACATCAGATAGCCGGCCTTGGACGAGATGATCATCTCATCGCGCAGGTGCCGGAAATCGGTGCGCATCAGCTCGCCAAAGGCCTCTTCGGCCGAACCGGGAGGCGGGCCGTAGTTGTTGGCCAGATCGAAATGCGTGATGCCAAGGTCAAAGGCGGTGCGGCAGATTGCCTGCTTGGTCTGGTGCGGCGTGTCGTGGCCAAAGTTGTGCCAAAGGCCAAGGCTGATCGCCGGCAGCATCAGACCCGAACGGCCCGAGCGGCGATAGATCATCTTTGAATACCGGTCGGCAGCGGGAACGTAGCTCATCGTGGTTCTCCTTGGCTTGCCATGCATTGTCGCCGATGGCACGGCGATGCGCCAGAGGCCGCAGGCAGGTTTTCGGTTGCTGCCGCCTTGGCCATTGCCCCGCCGCCCAGCCCTTGCGATAGTGCCGACGCTGCAGAAGGCCGCACATGACACGCTCCCTGCCCCGATCCTTTGCCCGCGCGTTTCTGGTCGCTGGCCTGTGCCTTGGCCTGTCGCCGGGCAGCGCCGCGCCGTTGGAGGTGACAGAGCTGCGCATCGAAGGCTCGCGCGCCCTGCGTGCGCTTGTCGAAGGGGTCTCGCTGCTCTGGGCGGGGCGGAAGGAAACTGACGCGGCTGCCGTCGACGTGCTGGCCAACGCCCAGGCCGATTACGCCCGCCTGATCGAGGCGCTCTACGCCGCCGGCCACTTTTCGGCCACCGTCAGCATCCGGCTTGACGGGCGCGAGGCGGCCGAGATCGCGCCGCTCAACGCGCCCTCGGCCATCCACCGGGTCGAGATTTTTGTCGATCCCGGGCCGCGTTTCACTTTTTCGCGGGCCGATCTGCAACCGCTGCCGGGCCGGGTTGACCTGCCGCCCGGCTTTGCGGCTGGCCAGACCGCCGCGACCGGCGCGATCCGCGAGGCGGTTGAGATCGGCATCGACGCCTGGCGCAACCGTGGCCACGCCAAGGCCGCCGTGGCCACGCAGGACATCGTGGCCGACCACGACCATGCGACCGTGTCGGCCAGCATCGATCTGGAGCCGGGCCCGGTTCTGCGCTATGGCGACATCACGGTCACTGGCGCAGCAATGATGCGCGAGAGCCGTATCCGCAAGATCGCCGGGCTTGATCCGGGCGAGACCTTTTCGGCCAGGGACCTTGCCCGCGCCGCCGACCGCCTGCGGCGGACCGGTATCTTCAGCGCCGTCGCAATCGAAGAGGCCGCCGCCATCGTCGCGCCAGACCTCTTGCCCCTGACTCTGAGCGTTGTCGAGGCCAAGCCGCGCCGCTATTCCTTTGGACTTGAAGCCTCCAGCCATGACGGGGTGAAGCTGTCCGGCGACTGGCTGCACCGAAACCTTTTCGGCGGCGGCGAGCGGTTCACACTCGGCTTTGAAGTGGATCAGCTTTCCCGGTCGCTGGCGGGCACCGACTACAAGGCCTCGCTTTCGCTTGAACGGCCCGCCTCACCCTTCCCGGACACCACCGCCGGTATCGCGCTGGGGCTCGAACGGCTGGACGAGCCGGACTATGACCTGCGCTCGGGCGATCTGGGGCTGAATTTCAACCATGTCTTTTCGGCCGAGCTTTCGGCCAGCGCCGGCCTGGTTTATTCGCTCTCCACCGGTGCGGACGCACTGGGCGATTTCACCTACCGCAGCCTGAACCTGCCGATAGGCCTGACCTGGGACAGGCGCGATGCGCCCACCGATGCCACGCGCCGCTTTTTGATCGATGTCGAGGCAAAGCCTTTTCTGGGCTTCGGTGCCACCGAAGACGGCACGCGGCTGACCTTTGACGCGCGCGGCTATCTCAGCCCCGGCGGAATTGACCGGTTCGTTCTGGCCGCGCGGGTGCAGGGCGGGGCGATCCTGGGCGCCAGCCCGCTTGGCACGCCGCGCGACGAGCTGTTCTACTCCGGTGGCGGCGGCACCGTGCGCGGCCAGCCCTACCGCTCGCTCGGGATCGAGGTGGACACGGGCGGTGGCCCCGTTGAGACCGGCGGCACCGCCTATCTGGGCGGCTCGCTCGAAGGGCGCTTCAGGGTCAACGAAACCTGGGGCGCGGTGCTGTTTCTTGATCTGGGCGCGGTGGGCGAGGGCGGCCTGGACGCCCTGCATTCCGGCGCCGGCGTGGGGCTGCGCTATCAGACCGGCTTTGGCCCGCTGCGGCTGGACCTGGCCATGCCGGTCAGCGACGGCGGCGGAACTGGCCCCTTGGTCTATGTCGGGCTTGGGCAGGCCTTTTGATGCGGGTTCTGGCTTTCCTTTGCCTCTGCCTGTCGCTCTTGCCGCTGCCCCTGGCCGGCCAGACGGAAGAGGAAGATCGCGGCTTTCTGACCGCCCTGCTCGAGGAAAACCTGTCGGGAGAGGGCACGACTGTCACCATCACCGGCTTTGCCGGCGCGCTTTCTTCGGTGGCCAGCATCAGCGCGCTGACCATCGCCGATGAGGCCGGTGTCTGGATCAGCTTTCGCGACGTCACGCTGGACTGGAACCGCGCCGCGCTTCTTTCAGGCCGGGTTGAGGTCAACGCCCTGACCGCGCAGGAGATCGTGCTGTCGCGCCTGCCACAGGCGGGCGCCTCGGCGGGTTTTGCGACCGGGGGCGCGGCCTTTGCCCTGCCCACCCTGCCGGTATCGGTCGCGATCGGCCGGATCGAGGCGCGGCGCATCGTGATCGCGGCGCAGGTTCTGGGCCAGGAGGTGATCGGCAGCGCCAGCGCCTCGGCCAGCCTTGGGGGCGGCGAGGGCCAGGTCAACCTGACGCTGCGCCGACAGGGTGAAGGGCGGCTCGATCTGGCGGCGGGATATGCCAACGCCACGGGCGATCTGTCGCTGTCGCTGATCGCCGAAGAGGCGGCAGGCGGCGTCGCGGCCAGCCTGTTGCGCCTGCCCGGCGCGCCTTCGGTCCGGCTGGAGATCGCCGGCAGCGGCCCGCTGAACGATTTCGCAGCCGACGTGTCGCTGGCGACCGATGGGGTCAGCCGGCTTGCGGGCAAGGTCACCCTTCTGGGCGGCGATGCCGGCGGGCAGACCCTTTCAGCCGCCCTTGCCGGCGACCTCGCCCCCCTGTTCCAGCCGCAATACCGCCCCTTTCTGGGCTCGTCAGCGGCGCTGTTTCTCGCCGGCACCCGCTTTGCCGATGGCAGGATCGAGTTGACCGACCTGACGCTGGACACCGGCGCGCTCAGCGCCGGCGGCCAGATCAGCCTTGCGCCCGACGGTCTGCCAGAGCGTTTTGACCTGACCGCCGCCATCACCGCGCCGGCGGGCGGCGAGGTGCTGCTGCCGCTGGCGGGCGGAGCCCCGACGCGCCTGCGCGCGGCCCGGCTGACGCTGGGGTTCGATGCCGCAAGAGGCGAGGCCTGGCGCATCGCTGGCGATGTCGAGGGGCTGTCGCGCGGGGGCTTTTCGGCCCGGGCGCTGTCGCTGACCGGCGGCGGCACCATCGAGCGCCGACCGGAAGGCAACCTCATCTCTGCCGAGATCGTCTTTGACGGCTCCGGGCTGGAAAGCCCGAGCGCCGCGCTGGGCACGGCACTTGGGCCTGCCGCCTCCGGCCGGCTGGTTGCAAGCTGGCAGGCGGGCAGCGGCCGGACCGAAGTGACCACGCTGGAGCTTGACGGCGCCGGCTATGCCCTTTCCGCCACGGGCGCGATCGGAGGGCTTGCAGGCGGCTTTGCGCTGGACGGGCAGCTTCGCGGCCGCTGGGATGATCTGGCCGCGCTGTCGGGCCTTGCTGGCCTGCCGCTACGAGGCAGCGCCGAGATTGCGCTGGCGGGCAGCACGAGCCTTTTGGGCGATGCCTTTGATCTTGCCCTTGACGCGCAGGCGGTCGATCTGGCGCTGGGTCAGGCCCAGCTTGACGCCATGCTGGCCGGCGACTCCAGCCTGCGCGGCCAGGTCCGGCGCGACGAGGCGGGAACCGTCCTGCGCGATGTCGTCCTTGCCGCCGGCCCGCTTTCGGCCACTCTTGACGGCAGGCTGAACCGGCAAGGCGCGCGCGTGGACGCGGACCTGGCGTTGACCGATCTTTCGCGGATCGGTGAACGGTTCAGCGGCGCCCTGCGGGGCCGGGCCAGCTATGACGGCACGCTTTCGGATGGGGTTCTGGCGCTGACGGGCGGCGCCAGCGGCCTTGGCATCGGCCAGCCCGAGATTGACCGGGTGATCGCCGGAGAAACGAATGTCACAGCCTCGCTTGCGTTGACCAAGGGCGCGCTGCGGCTGCAAAGCGCGCAGATCAAGGGGCAGGCGCTGGACCTTTCCCTGCGTGCCGATGGCGGCGAGGGGCGGTTTGACCTGACCGCCTCGCTTGCCGATCTGGCGCTGGTCCTGCCGCGGTTTCCCGGCCCCCTGACTGCCTCGGGCCCGGTCCTGCGCACCGGGGCGGGCTATGAGCTGGACATCGCCCTGTCCGGACCGGCGCAGGTGGCCGGCAAGCTGACCGGCACGCTTGACGCCGATCTGCGCCGGGCCGACCTGGCATTTTCCGGCGCCAGCCTGGCCGATGTGCTGAACCCGCTGCTCAAGCCGCGCCTGCTGTCGGGCCGGGCCAGCTATGATCTGACGCTGAAAGGCCCCCTTGAACGGGACTCGATCGGCGGTACCGTGACTTTGGCCGAGGGCCGCCTGGCCGATCCGGACCGCACCTTTGGCCTGCAGGGGATCACCGCGCGAATGGACCTGTCGGCGGGCCGCGCCAGCTTTTCCGGTGCGGCCGAGGTCAGCACGGGCGGCAGCGTCAGCGTGACCGGAAACGCCGAGGCGCGGTTGCCGTTTCAGGGCGCGCTCGACATCAGGCTAACCGGCGTGACCCTGCGCGAGCCGCGACTTTACGAAGTCCGCCTTGGCGGCACCTTGCAGATGCAGGGCCCCCTGGCCGGCGGCGCGACGATTTCCGGCGCACTCGATCTGGAAGAGGCCGAACTGCGCATCCCCTCAAGCGGCTTTTCGGGGGCCGAGCCCATTCCGGACATCCGTCACCTGGCCGAACCGGCGGCCGTGCGCGCCACCCGGCTCCGCGCCGGTCTGATCGGCGAGCCGACCGCCGCCCGCAGCCGGGCCGCCGGCATTCATGCGCTGGACATCGAACTGCGTGCTTCGAACCGGATCTTTCTGCGAGGGCGCGGCATCGACTCCGAAATCGGCGGCAGCCTGCGCCTGCGCGGCACCACCGCCAGCATCCGCCCCGAAGGCGCCTTTGAGCTGATCCGTGGCCGGCTTGATCTGGTCGGCCGCCGCCTGATCCTGTCACAGGCGCAAATCGCGCTCTTTGGCGAATTCATTCCGACCATCGACATTCTGGCTTCGATCGAGGACAGCGACATCCTCAGCACCATCCGGATCTGGGGCCCGGCCAATGCGCCGCTGCTGGCCTTTTCCTCTTCGCCGCCCCTGCCGGACGAAGAGGTTCTGGCGCAACTGCTGTTCGGCAAGAGCCTGACTTCGCTCTCGGCCTTTCAGGCGGTGCAACTGGCCACGGCTGTCAGTACCCTGGCGGGACGTGGCGGAGAGGGGCTGGTGGGCAGGATCCGGCAGAGCACCGGGCTGAACAACCTCGACATCCAGACGGCCGAAACGGGCGAGACCTCGTTGACGGCGGGCAAGTATCTGTCCGACAATATCTATTCCGAGGTGACCATCGACCAGACCGGTCAATCGCGGATCGAGATCAACCTGGATGTGCGCCCACATGTCACGGTGCGGGGGTCGTTGGAATCGGACGGCAACACCGGGGTGGGGGTGTTTGTGGAAAAGAATTACTAGCGCGGTTGCTGTCCATCCGCCGCGCAAACCTGCCCGGAGCGGCGGCGCCCTTTCACCCAAACCCCGCCCAGAGGCCTGACCCTGGGCCCCGGATCAAGCCCGGGGCGGGGAATATCGGCAGGCAGTCTTTCGCCAAAACCTGAAACGCCTTGGGCGGGCCGGCGGCCCAAAAAAAATGGGCGGCCGAAAGGCGCGCCCAGATCATGGCTCAGATCAGCCTTGCGGCGATTGTTTACGACAACGCCAGGGCGAGGACGATCAGAAGCAGCAGCGGAACGGCAATGCCGGCGTCCAGGCTCGAACCAGCTTCGGCGACGACGGCAACGGGCTCGGACTCGACGGCGACGACGGACGGGCCACCGGCAGAGGCGGCGGTCGCGACGAGCGCGGTGGCGAGAACGGCGGCAGAGATCTTGTTCATGGGTAACTCCATTTGTTTGGCCTGTATGGGGTGGTGGTTATCATAACCCATAATAACTGAAAAGTCGCATTTCCCGGCATCAGTCGAATATCGCCTGAAAGGCCAGACCCTCGACGCCCAGCGCCCTGACCTGCCGCGATTGCCGGATGCGGCCCGTGCCGTCGAACCAGTAGGAATTGGTCAGTGTGCCCTCGGCGCCGGTGCAGACCTCATCCACGCGCCGGGCGGAATAGCTGAGCCCAAGGACGCTGATTGCTTCGGTTCCAACTTCGCTCAGGCGGCAGTCAAAGGTTTGGCGCAGGGTCTGATCCGCGCCATCCAGGACAAAATGCACGCGCATGTGACCACCACGCGCGGTGCGCAGATGTTCGGCCGTGGGCACCTCTGCCGACATTAGATCGCGGCCGAAGCCACGCGTGGCAAGCATGACCCCGTCGCGCATTGCGATGGTCTGATATTCGGGGTTGGCCCAGCTCACGACACCGCGATTTTCGCCAAGCGGCACCATGAAGGTGGCCAGGCCAAGGCTGCGGTCGATGACCGAGATCACCGGCTTGCCGCCAGCGCCCAGCGCACGGCGCGCTTCGGCCAGCATGGCGGGGTCGGGCGCGGCAGCTGGAGTGGCGGCGTCCGCAGCGGCGGCGGCGCCAAGCTGCGCTTTCAGGATCGCCCCGATCGGCAGCGACGGGGGCGCGCCTTCGCTGCCGCAGCCGACCAGCCACAGCGCGGCAGCGGCCAGGGCGGCCCGGGCGGGGCGGGGCGCTCTCATTTCCAGAACCTTGCCCATTGCTCGTCAAGGCCGGTCCGGGTGTAGTCGATCAACTGATCGTACAGGCGCCCGTCCACTTCCAACCGCGCTCCGGCGTCCGAAAGGGCAGGCCGGATGCTGATCGCGCGCGCCGAGCGTACCGGCTGGCCGGTAAACCACGAGGTCGGCACCTCGATCCCGATCCCAAGCTGCGCCGTATCGGTGGCGCCGGTCAGCGTGCCCTGTGCGGCCAGCGTCCAGCCGGTTTCAAACCTTCGGGTCAGGGTCAACGTTCCGCCCAGATCGCCCGCCAGGTAGCGCCCCAGGTCCAGTTGCGCCTGATAGCCCCGACCAAGGTCGAGATACCCCGACAGATGGCCGCTGGCCACCTGATAGCCGTAGTCGTCAAGGCCGAGCCCGCCGTTCGTGTCGCGCTGGGCCACCAGATTGGCCTCGGCGCCCAGGGCCCAGATTTGCCCGGCCGGCCACCACAGCGCCTCGGCCGAGAGGCCGGCGAACATCGGCTCCAGATAGCCCAGGGTGACGCGGCCGAACAGATCGGTGCCAAGACGGCCCTGCCAGGCGGCAGTCAGGGTCTCGATCGCCGGATCACCGTTCTGGCGGTAAAGATCTTCGTCGCTGCGGACCGGCGGCAGGCCCGGAGTCGCGCCGGAGGCATCGGTTCCTGGCAGGAACAGGCCGATCTTGCTGGCGCTCGCCTGCACCTGCAGCCCCGGCGCCAGCATGTACCGCGCCGACAGCCTGAGTCCGATGTCGCCAGTCACCGGCTGGCCCGGGTCCAGAAACGCCAGATCGGCATAGGGCGACAGGGACCAGCGGAAATCGGGGTAAAGATCGGGGTTGCGGGCCAGATCGGGCGCCGGGGCGCCGGCGTCAAGGATTTCCGCGCGCGCCCTGATCGCAGCGGCGCCGTCGGGGGCAAATTCCAGCGCCTCGACATCGCTGCGCCGCAGCAGCACCCTGGAAGCCGGAACGCCCCCGACCATCGGCACAATCTCGAACAGCTCGACAGAGGCCGGCATCAGATGCGTCATTGCCCGCGCCACCCGCCCGACCGCCTGCGCCTCGGCGTCCAGGCTGTCGATGCGGATGCGCACCTGCGCCGTACCACCGGTAAGGCTGAGCGCCTCTATCCGGATGCCGCTACGCTCCAGAAACTTGGTCAGGTTCTGGATCAGGATGGCATGCACCCCGGGCTGGCTGATCCATTCGGGTGACCAGGCCTCGGGGTCCTGGGCGACGGGGGGGCGCGGCTTGACCGGCGTCGGGCCCGAGCCGCCGATCCCGCCGCCCGGCCTGTGGCCCGGATCCAGGATGACCTGCGCCGCTATCCCGATCTGGCTGCCATAAAGCGAATAGGCGCCAAAGCGCAGCATGTCGGACTGCCGGTATTCGACGCCAAAGTTGACGGGGCTGGCGTGGTCAAAGGTGCCGCGCAGGTCAGCCTCCTCGACATAGCCGTCGGAAGAATACTCTGCCTTGAGCGCCCATCTGTCCGTCAGCCGCAGTTCAACCCCGGCAAAGGGCGCAACCTCACCCCGGAAAAGCTGATCCAGCGACAGCCCGTCGCCGTTGTCGGCGGGACGGGGGCCAAAGGGCGCGCCAAGTCCGCCTTGGGTCGCCAGCCGCCCCCAGCCAAGCCCGGCGGTCACGGTCAGCCGGTCGCCAAGGGTCTTGGTCGCGGCGATATATTCGGCCGCCTGTCCGGACGGACCCATGACGCCCATGAGACCGACCGTCAGCGCCGGCAAGAGCGGGCGCTCTGCCGAAAGGTGAAAGCGCAGGTCCAGCGCGCGGCTGGAATAGCGCGCGTGCGCGTTGAGCCCGGTGCAGTCGGGCGGGCAGAAGGCGTCGTTCCAGTTGCGCACCGTCGTCGTGCGAAGACTGCCGGACAGCCAGGGCGCGGCCTGAAAGCCGATCACGCTGCGCCCGATCGGGCCAAAGGTCGACACCGTCAGGCCCAGCCTTTCACGATCCAGCGCAAAGCCACCCGGCATCTCGATCACGCCGGGCGCGCCGGACAGGTTCATGCCGGCCGCAGGCTCAGCAAGCGCTGCGCCGCACAGGGGCAGCGAAAGGCCCGCGAGGGCCAGTCCGAGAAGCCGAAGGCAAACTTTGGGGGCGGCGCGCATGAGTGTCTGATCCCGTGGCCGGACAGCCTAGACCTTTGCCCGGCGACGGCAACCCGGTTTCGGCAGGATCGACCTATTCGGCCGAGATGGCGGCCCTCGGCGTCGCCGCCCGCTGCTCTTGAAAGCCCTCGACATAGCGCTCGGCCAGCGCCCGGGCGGCTTCGGCATCGCCGCGCGCCACGATGCGGCCAAGGTCCTGCAGCATCACCGCCATGTCGAGCTCTGACAGGAAACCCTCGCGCGCGCGCAGGATCTTGGGATGCGGCGTGGTGAGCAGCCCTTCGCCGATCAGCAATTCTTCGTGCAGCTTTTCACCGGGGCGCAGGCCGATGATCTCGATCTCGATATCGCCCTGGGGGTTCTGCGCGTCGCGAACCGTATAACCCGAAGCCTCGATCATCTGGCGGGCCAGGTCGATGATCCGCGTCGGCGCGCCCATGTCCAGAACGAACACATCCCCGCCCCGCGCCGGCCCGGAATGGGCAAACGAGCCAGCCAGCAGCACCAGCCGCACCGCTTCGGCGATGGTCATGAAATAGCGCGACACCTCGGGATGGGTCACCGTAACCGGTCCGCCGCGCGCGATCTGCTCGTTGAAAAGCGGCACCACCGAACCGGAGGAGCCCAGCACATTGCCAAAGCGCACCATGGAAAAGACCGTCTTTTCGGACCGCACGGCCATGTCCTGCGCCACCATCTCGGCCAGCCGCTTCGACGCGCCCATCATGTTCGACGGCCGCACGGCCTTGTCAGTCGAGATCAGGATGAACCGCTCTACCCCGGCCTCGGCGGCAGCATCGGCCAGAACGCGGGTTCCGATCACGTTGTTCATCATCCCGGCAATCGGGTTGGATTCGACCAGCGGAACATGCTTGTAGGCGGCGGCGTGAAGCACGACCTGCACCCCGTGGCCGCCGATCACCGCGCGCACGATGCGCGAATCGGCGACCGAACCCAGGACCGGGATGATGCTGACGGATCCTGCCTGCGGATGCCGGCCAAGCTCGCGGTCGACCGTGTAAAGCGCGGCCTCGCTGATCTCCATCAGGATGATCTTGGCGGGCAGGTGGTCAAGAAGCTGGCGGCATATCTCGGCGCCGATGGAGCCGCCGGCGCCGGTCACCAGAATGACCTTGCCACGATAGGCCTCTGTGCCGGCGGGAAGCGGCGCGTCCACCGGCTGGCGGCCCAGCAGCTTGCCCGGCGTGATCGGTGCCAGCGCGTCGACGATCGCCTCGGTGCCGGCAAGCTGGGCAAACGAGGGCACCGCAAAGACATCGATGCCCAGCCGCTCAAGCCGCCGGGCGATCTGCGCCTGCTTGGGTGCCGACATCGACGGCATGGCCAACAGAACCCGGTCGATCCGCAACTTTCGCACCAATGCCGCCAGATGCCCGGGCGGATGGACCCGCAGGCCAGCGACGGTCATGCCTTGCAGCGCGTCGCTGTCATCGACAAAGGCCACCGGAATGATGCTTTCATGCGCCTTCAGCGCAGCGGCAAGCTGCGCACCCGTCGTGCCCGCGCCATAGATCACCACCCTGCAGCGCGGCTGATCGGCACGCAGCACCCACAAGAGCGCCTGCAGCATTACCGCCCGCGCAGCCACCGACCCCAGAAAATGGATGAGCCCGAACAGGATCGCGACGCCGGGCGGCACGGGATAACCCAACAACTCGCAGAAAACGAACAGCGACAGCGACAGCAGGAAGGCCCCCGCGCCAGTCGTCAGGATGGCCTTGCTCTCGTAGGACTTCAGCTTGATCCGCGTCAGCCCCAACCCGACCGACAGCAGACCAGAGGCAACCGCGACAAAGGGAAAGAGCAGCCAGTACCGGCCGAGAAGCCCAAAGGGCGTGACATCATTGTACTGCACGGCAAAGGCGAGGATCAGCGCAAAGGGCGCGCCCAGCACATCAACCGCAAGCAGCACCAGCCGTTTTGACCAGCCGGGCAAAAAGGCGAAAGCCTGGAACAAGGAGAAAAAGGCGCGTTGCATATGGCTCTGCCAGTGGCTCCGTCGGCCCGGGAATAGGACGCTGCCGAATCTGGTGCGGCTTTGCACCCGCCCGGCAACTGGCGCGCAGTATAGGGCGCGCCGGGCCCCGCCACAATGCCGCAGCTAGCCAGTCGCGCGGCGGGTCACGGCTCTTCTGACCGTCTTCGCCAGGATCGCCAGATCAAGGCATATCGAGTGATGTCTTTGATAGATCAGGTCAATCCGCGCCTTTGCCGGGACGCAGCGCGCGGCATAGGCGTGGTCGGTCTCTTCGGGCGTGCGGCAGCGCGCGAGAATCCATTCCTCGTGCCGGTGATAGGTCAGCGTCGCCAGCCCGGTCACCCCGGGGCGCGAGCGCAGGACCCGGGCGTAAAGGTCCGGAAACCGTTCGACATAGATTCGCAAGGGCGGGCGGGGGCCGACCATGCTCATGTCGCCGCGCAGGACGTTCCAGAGCTGCGGGATCTCGTCGGCCCGAGTGCGGCGCAGAAAGCGGCCGGCCCGCGTGATACGGCCCGCCTTGTCGCCGCCTGACACCCCGGCATCGCCCGCAACGGTCGTCATGGTGCGCAGCTTCCACAGGGTAAAAGGCTGGCCGGGCGCCTTCATCCGCTCTGAGCGGTAAAAGATCGGCCGGCCCGAGGTGACCAGAAGCACCCCGACCAGCACCGCAAAGGGCAGGGCCAGCACCAACCCCACGACCGTCGCCAGCGCCAGGTCAAGCAGACGTTTCGGCCAGCTCATGGCCATTTTCCTCCAAAGCCGTCGATCTCGGACAGGATCGCGCGCGGATCGGCCGGCGGCAACGGCGAAATTGACATCAGGCGCGCGACATCAACCTCGACCCGCGCCACGGTTTCGGCGCGTGGGGGGCCGAACCGCCAGTCACGGCCGGCCGCCTGCAGCAGGCTGGTCATGCCAAGCGCACCTGGCTGGGCAAGGTTCAGCACCGCCGGCAGATCGCGCCCGTCCGCCAGCGCGCCCAACAACCGGTCCAGTGCGCGCAGCAGGGTCTTGGGACCGATGTAGGACCGCACCGGCCCCCCGGGCTGGCCCGCGACCGGATCAAGGATCACCGGCCCACCGCGCCCCGCCCCGCCCAGCAGGGCATCTGCCCCGGCAAGATTTGCCAGCCTAAGGATCGTCAGACGCGGCCCGAAGCCGGCCGACAGGATCTGCTCGGCCTCCAGCTTGGCGCGGCCATAGTCCGAAGGCGGGGCCGGGGCGCGTGTTTCGGGGATGGGGCCGTCTTCGGGCGCATAAACCGCAACCGAGGACATCAGCACCACCCGCGAAAAGCCCGACGCGCGATCCGCCTTGACCAGCGCCCGCGCCATTTCGGCATTCTGGCCCAGCGCGCCGCGCCCCGGCAGGACGGCGGCCAGATGCAGCACGATCCCGCCTTCGGGCAGTGCCGGTGGCTCGCCCGCCGCCATGTCCCAGACCGGACCCGTCCCGTCCCCCGCGCGCCGGACCCAGACCGGAGCAAAGCGCCTCTGATCGACCCCGCCCAGTCGCGCCAGGCGCCCGATGCGGCCACCGGCCCCGGTCACGATCAGCGGCACGGCTCGATTCACTCTTTTCCCCCGACCCGGACAAGGCGCCCGGACATTACGGTTGACCCCGCAGGACCGCAAACTATGGTCGGCGCAAGGGTTCTGTCCAGCAATGTGCCGGACGGAGGGGTATTTTCATGCATCGCTTGCCGCTCATTCTGGTGCTTGGCGTCCTGTCCCTGTCGATGCAGGCCTGTTCGCTGCCGCAGGGCGCCGGGCTGGCCAGCCAGGTGCTTGAGGGCGCCGAAGACCCCGGCGCCGACTTTTCCGTTCTTTTCGTGACCTCTGCCACGCTTGAGCGCGTCGCCTCCTGGCCGGCGATGCCCGATCCCAACGCGGTCGGCGGCTGGGTCGCACGCGCCGAAGGCGGCGCCGGTTCGGTGATCGAGCCCGGCGATGTCATCACCCTGTCGGTCTGGAGCAACGAGACGGATTCGCTGTTGGCCGCGCCTGGCCAGCGGCAGATCGCCTTTCCGCCGGCGACCGTCGCTCCGGACGGCAGCATCTTTCTGCCCTATGCCGACAAGGTCAGACTGGCCGGACTGTCGCCCGAAGCCGCCCGCGAGGCGGTGCAGCGCGGGCTTTCCGGCGTCATCCCCTCGGCCCAGGTGCAGCTTTCGGTAACCCCGGGCCGGCGCAACGTGGTCGAACTGGTCTCGGGCGTGGCGCGGCCGGGCTCTTACCCATTGCCCGACGCCTCGTTTGGCATCCTCAGCCTGATCGCCCAGGGCGGCGGGGTGCCTTCGGGCCTGGTCAATCCGCAGGTTCGCCTGTCCCGGGGCGATACGGTTCACGGCATCGCGCTTGACCGCCTGCTGGCGGACCCTGGGCTCGACACCACCTTGCGGGGCGGCGACAAGGTCTTTGTCGAAGAGGAAAAGCGCTATTTCCTGTCGCTGGGCGCTGCCGGGATCGAGGCGCAGCAGCGTTTCGTGCAGTCCAGTCTTTCGGCGCTTGACGCGATGTCGCTGATCGGCGGGCTCAACGACGCCTCGGCTGACCCGCGCGGCATCCTGATCCTGCGCGAATACCCCGCCTCTTCCCTGCGCGGGGACGGCAAGGGGCCAGACCGGCGTCGGATGATCTTTGCCTTTGACGTCACTTCGGCGGACGGGCTTTTCAGCGCGGGCGATTTTCAGGTGCAACACCGCGATCTGGTGCTGATCACCGAAAGCCCGATCGTGAACGCACGAAGCGCCATCTCGGTCATCGGCGCGGCGCTGGGGCTGGTGAACGCGGGGCAGAACCTGTAGGGCGCCGCCGGCTCAATCCTCGGTTTCCATCCGCTGGCGCAGCGCGCGCAGTACCGGCAGCACTGCCCGCACACGCGCCGCGCCAAGGGCTGCGACGGCATCCGCGATGATCGGCGCGACCGAGGCGACGGCGGCATCGCGCGCCGCGCGCCCGGAGGGCGAGATCGAAACGAACTTTTGCCGCGCATCGTCCCAGTCGGGACGGATGTGGACATGGCCGGCCCATTCCAGCTTGGCCAGCGTGTTGGTCATCGCGCCGCGCGTGACGTGAAAGGCGCGCGCCAGTTGCGCCGGTGTGCGTTCTTCGCCCAGCCCTGCCAGATGGTTCAGCACCGAGAAATGCGAAAGCTGCATGCCCTTGGGCAGGGCTCGCGTAATGCGGTTGCGCGCAAGCTGGTCGGCCATCAGCAGCTCACCAAACAGCGACACCGCCAGATCATCCTCGCGCGCGGTCATGGTCCGGCAAAGTCCCGGTCGTGATGCAACGCCGGCACGCGGGCGCGGGCACGGGTCACCTCTGCAAGGTCAAGCTCGGCAAAGGTGACGCCCGGCTCTTGCCCGCCGTCGGCCAGCACCTCGCCCCAGGGGGCGATGGCCAGCGAATGGCCAT
>SXGU01234330.1_pt1 | contig 14616 bp, 8 predicted proteins | sample 3174531 | NCBI WGS metagenome assembly SXGU01 (sample SAMN11356863, study PRJNA531348) | freshwater metagenome | isolation source: freshwater sample F1-140 | place: China: Fuxian Lake, Yuxi | collected 2017-12-25
ACTGCCATGAACCGAGCGGTGAAACTTATCCGTCGGGCAGAAGAGCAGATTCTCGATTTTCTTATGAGAATTCGTATCCATCTTTAGCAGATAGTTTGGGAAAAAATTCTGCAACATCGATCCGGAGACCCATTCAAAATCTTGACTGTTTCTGATGGGGTCAACTCCCATGTTGGGAAAACTACCGTCATTATCCAAGGAATACAGCCGGATCGCGATGCCCCACTGACGCATATTGCTGGCGCACATGATATTTCTTGCCTTCTTTTTTGCGTTGGACAGGGCGGGCAACAGCATGCTGGCAAGAACGGCAATGATCGCGATGACCACCAGCAGTTCGATCAAAGTAAAACCGCGCTTCGTACGGGAAGAACAGCAGTTGGTCATAAACTGATAGGAGTTTGCTTTGACGCTTCGTGGTTCAAGGGAGAATTGTTTTCGTGCCGGATGTGTTCTAATCGAGATTGTTCCTGAGGGAGCAGATGTCAATCACCTCTTCCGGCTTTTTTCACTGGTTCGGCAAGGGCGCGTCCGGTTCAGCGGGCGGACGGGTGGTCGCCGGAGGGAATTCAGAGGGGAACAGAGCGGCTGTGACCGTTGCGGGCCACACCCCAATACCGACCTGCTGGCCAGGCTGGCGGAAAAATCACTCGGGCAGGTGGTCCGTCCTCAATCGGTGAGGACGTTTTCATAATCAGGCATGGGATCCACGTCGTCGCAGGGTTCGTAGGTCCAAGGCCCGGCGTCCGCAGCCGGAGGGGCGCGGGCCGGGGCCAGCGGCGGGGTGCCGTTCCACTGGCCAAAGTGGCGGAAGATTTAACTCGTCCCCGCCTTGCGCCCGCAGCCGGATTTTCTGGCGCGAGTCAAAGTCGTCTGGGGCGTCCAGCCACCCGGCCAGCCGTTGAGTGCGTTGGTCAATGACGCGCGCGGAGGCGAGTCGTGACCTGACTGGACACCGGCTGCCTCGTCAAACTTTACTATCCCCAGATGGACAGTCCCCGGGTCATCGCGCTCGTTCGGGGCCGGCTGCTTTTCTTCACGCCACTGCACGACGGGTGTGGCCAACCTCCTGTGGCAACTCAATGAATTTATGGCAGCGCCCGTGGTTCCACACCCAGCAGATGTCGAACGAAGAAGTCAGCACGCCTTCGCCGGCCATAGGGACTTTCCGCCGAACCATGGCCGGCGCCGGGGATGATGAGCAGATCGAAATCTTTATCGGCCTTAACAAGTGAGTTGGCGACTTGCATGGTCGAGGCGGGATCGACGTTGCGATCCAGTTCGCCGACGATCAATAGGAGTTTCCCCTGCAGCAGGTGTGCCTGGGTGACGTTGGACTGTTCGGCGTAGTGCGGTCCGACGGGCCAGCCCATCCATTGCTCGTTCCACCAGATTTTGTCCATACGGTTGTCGTGGCAGCCGCAATCGCTCACGGCCACTTTGTAGAAATCTCCATGGGCGAGCAGCGCACGAGTGGAACTCTGCCCGCCGGCACTCCCGCCGTAAATGCCAACGCGGGTCAGGTCCATGTAAGGGTAGGCAGCGCCAGCGGCTTTGATCCATGGGATGCGATCAGGAAAACCGCTGTCGCCGAGGTTCTGCCAGCAGACATCGTGGAACTTCTTCGAGCGGTTGCTCGTGCCCATTCCGTCGATCTGGACGACGATAAATCCAAGCTCCGCCATTTCCATGGCCCAGCCGCCTTGAACGGGCGCGAAGCTTTTCGGCACAAAGGAATCGTGCGGGCCGGCGTAGATGTATTCGATCACGGGATATTTCTTTGCTCCATCGAAGTTCGATGGACGATAGATCACGCCGTAGATGTCCGTGACACCATCGCGGCCTTTCACGGTGAAACGTTCCGGCGCGCGCCAGCCGGTCTGGAGCAACTCGCTCCAGTCAGCGCGTTCGAGTTCGGTGACGAGTTTGCCGGTGCCTGCGCCACGGAGTTCGTGCGAAGGAGCGCTGTCCGCACGAGAGAAAGTGTCCACGAAGTAACGGCGGTCGGGTGACCATTGAACGGTGTGCGTGCCGTCGCCCTCGGTCAGAACCTTGAGTTCAGAGCCGTCGAAGTTCACGCGGCAGAAGTGGACTTGGTAAGGATCCTGGCCTGGAATTATCCCGCCTGACCGGAACCAGATTTGCCGGGTCTTCTCATCCACGCGATCCACGCCGCGCACAACCCATTCGCCCTTGGTGATCTGGTTCTTCACGCGGCCAGTCTCGGAGTCGTAGAGATACAGGTGGTTCCACCCGTCGCGTTCGGACATCCAGATCAACTCCTGCGTCGAGTCCAGCCAGTGGCTGTACTGCTTGCCGGAGTAATCGACGAAGGTGTTCGAGCGTTCATCCACGATCACCGAAGCTTCGCCACTGTTCGCGTTGACGGCGATGACTCGCAGCACTTGATGTCCGCGCTGATTGTAAATGAAGGTGAAGCGCGCCGAGTTGGTCGCCCAGCGAACCTCCCTCCGTCCTGATTCGGTGAAAGGATTTGGAAAGAGGTCTTCTTTGATCGGAGTCGCTTTCCGGGTCGCAACATCGAAAAGTACGGGATGAGGATGCGGGAGTTTGTCGCCGGGTTTGAAGTAATCGTAGGTGTGAACCAGCGGCTGCACTTGTTGCGCGGGAGAAGATTCGACGAGCGTGACCTTGTGCGGAGCTACCGCCGTGACCCGGACTCCGACAAGTTTGGTGGAATCCGGAGACCAGGAGAGTTCCTCTGAGTAGGCTTCACCAAGACCGCCGTCGTGACTCAGTTGTGCTTCCTTCCCGGTCTCGCGCTCACGGACGACGACTTGTTGATCGCGAATGAAAGCGATCCATTTTTTGTCTGGCGAAGAGCTGCCTGCAGCGGCATCGGGTTCTGGTCGGCGGCGTGAGGATCTTCGGGCCTGATTCTCTCCTACCTCGGCCACGGACGTTAACTCTTTCGCGACGAAGCGGCGAAGCTCCCGACCTTCGCGGGTTTCAACCAACCAGAGGTGTCCGGCGAATGTGTGCTGCGATTTGTGCTCGCCGGCACCGAGTCGCCCGTAACTTTGCCGCTTGCCCTCCGTGTCGAGCCAGAAAATCTCGACGCCTCCCATTGTTTGATTGGCGAAGACGATTGACGTCTCGGCTCCAGTGCGTCTGCTGGCGCTTAGGGATTCATCGGATTCGAGCTTCGACGATGAATCCTTGTCTTCCTGGAGTTCATAAGTGGACAAGTCGCACCGCCATGACCTGCCTTCGGTTGCGAAGGTGATGTTCTTGAGATCTTCAGCGAAACGAAGATTGGAGATGGGGAGGCTGTCTGGACGACGCTCCTTGCCGGTTGCCTTCGTCAGGGCCGTCGCGAGCTTTGCGTGATCGAACGCGGCGCGTTTGGTTCCGGTAGCGGTGTCAACGAGCAGAAATTCGGAGTGTTCGGAGAGAAGTTCGCGACGATACCACAGATGCGATGAGTTGGTCAGCCAGCTCACCTCGATCTTGCGATTGAGGATCTTATTCTCCGTGTTCTTGCGCAGATTGAAGGCGCGCTCGTAATCGGACTTCGTGCCTTGGCCCGGCATCGGGTATGCGAAGAACACCCAGAGAAGCAGTGTTAGAATCTCTCGGGCGCAAGTCCAGTTCCGGGTTCCGATGCGCTGGAGCGCCGGTCTCCGACCCGGCGAGTTAAAGCACGCGTCTGCATTCGCGCCGGGGCGGAGACCGGCGCTCCGCATTATAGAGCCGGGATTACTCATGCGTAGCGGTCGGGATTGAGCAGGTGGATGTCGATGGAAGGTTTCTCGCCGGATAGAGTCTCGGAAACCAGTTTGCCAGTGATCGGACCGAGACTGAGGCCCATCATGGCGTGACCGGTGGCGATGGTGAGGTTCGAGAACTTTGCGGTCCGGCCGATATACGGCAATCCGTCCGGTGAGCACGGCCGTAACCCGCGCCAGGGCTGAATGCCTGTGAATTCTTCGGACGTGAACTTTGGAAAATAGTTAGCCACTGCCTTGATGATGCCTTGGACGCGCACCGGATTGATGTCTTCGTTCAACCCGGCAATCTCCATCGTGCCGCCGAAGCGGAGCGTGTCGCCCATCGGCGTCACTGCCACGCGGGCTTCGGTGAGAATGGAACAGAGCTGCGGCAGCTCGCGTGGTTTTGGTAACGTGAGGCTGTAGCCTTTGCCTGCTTGCATGGGGAGCTTGAGGCCCAATTCGCGCGTAATGATCGGTGACCAGGAGCCGCCACAAAGCACCACTTCATCGGCGGTGAATTCGCCGGTCGTTGTCTTCAAGCTCGTGATGTGTGATGCGTGATGCGTAATTCGCGAAACGTCTGTCTGCCACACAAACTTCACGCCCAGCTTCTCACATTGTTGTTTCAGTCCTGCCATGAAGCGATTCGGAGAAAGATGACAATCCTTTGGAAAGTAAACGCCACCCGCGACGCTCATAGTCACGTTTGGGTCAAGTTTTGAGACGGCATTTGCGTTGATTACTTCGGCGGGCACGCCGAGTTCAATGGCCTGCCTGGCGAAAGCTGCTTCGTGATCGAGCGATTTCTGAGTCTTGCACAACATGACAAGCCCCTTCTTCACGAGGCCGAAGTCATTCTCCGGCAGGGCAGCCAGTTCCTCGAAACAGGTGCGGCTGGCGAAGCTCAGATCTCGAATCAATGGCGCGCTGCGCTGCACATGGTTTGCATTCGCCGCTCGCATGAACTTCCACGCCCATGACATCAGCTCCCAGTTCAATCGTGGTTTTATGTAGAACGGCGACTCGGGATTCCACATCCACTTCAAACCGAGCGCGACCATGCCTGGTGCGGCAAGCGGCACAAAATGGCTGGGGACGATCATGCCGGCATTCCCGTAGGAACAACCTTCATGCCCGGCAGCATTCCGATCGATGACGGTCACGTGATGTCCTCGCTTCGCGCAGTAGTACGCTGTGGACAAGCCAATGACGCCACCACCGATGATAAGGATGGATTTCTCAGCCATGATCTATTCTGTGACTTTCACTCGACTATACTGCGGGTGATTCTGAAGCCGAAGGCTCTTGGACTGCTGTGAGAATCACAGCTTTGGATTGAGAAAGCTCCGGCCATCCATCACACCTCATCCATTGATCCAGGGCTGCAATTCTTGCAGCAGTCCAAGAGCCTTCGGCTTTAGTCGAAATCGTCCCACACATTGAGCTTGTCCGTCTTGAAGCGCGCGACGCTGGCGACGAAAGACTTTGGTGCGTTCGTCTCGAACCAGGCAGCACTGCTCCAACGATAATCGCGAGCGAGTTTGACCAAACCATGATGCACCGGATTTTCATTTACGTAGCGCAAACGTGCCAAGTACGAAGTTTGGTGCGTCAGACGCGTCTCGCGAAAGTTCATCCAGACGCGGCGTCCTGGCGCGTTGGAAAGTGCGTTCGCTTTCATGCCTGATAAGCGATGAAATTCCTGCAGCCAGTTGCTCAATGACATGGCGGAACTGTTGGGCGATTGAGCCACGATATGATAGTGATTGCTCAACACGGCCCATGCTCGAAGCGTCCAACCGAATTCTTTCGCCGTCTCAATCAGGAGATGCGTCACTAAGTCCAACTTTGCTGATGTGTCGATGAGTTGTTGTTTGTGAAACGTGGACGCCGTGACGAAATAGGTTCCACCGTTGAACAACCAATGCGGCGGTGCGTGCGGCCACGGGGGTTTCGCCGAAGGCTCTTGGACTGCTGGGAGAATCACAGCTTTGGATTGGGCAGTCTGGAAGACGGCTTCATCCACAACTGAGGCCGTCGGGAGTTCTTGGATGCTCGTTGCCAACCGGGCGCTCTCACTTATGACCGAAAAACCCAGAGCGGCAGTTCCTGCCGCAGTCCCAGGGCCTTCGGCTTCCACGCTGCGAATCCCCCAGCAGAAGGGATCACGCTCCTCAAGGATCAACGTTGCCTCGCTGTTCACGTGAGCAGTGCCGGTGATTATTGGCGTGATCTGTCCTTTCGATCGATCCAGCCAGGTGAATTGCCCCGTGAAAGTGCTTCCAAGGATGCTCTCCTGTATCCAAGGGTCGCCCTCGGCCAGCTTTTTGTCAGCGGCAAGGCACGCAAGCTTCGCACTTGTCCCGGTGCCGCACGGAGAACGGTCGTAGGCCTTGCCAGGACAAAGCACGAAGTTGCGTGAGTTGCCCTTCGGTGTTTGCGCCGGGCCGAACAATTCAACGTGGTCCACTTCGGGATAACCTTGGGAATTCACCGCCTGGCGAATTCGCCACGAGAGATCGGTAAGTTTCTCAACATTGTTCAGCGTGAGCAACTCGCCGTGCTTCTCGACGAGGAAGAACCAGTTGCCGCCCCACGCCACGTCGCCGGTGATTTTGCCGACACCCGGCACTTTGACCGCCACGCCCCTGGCTTTGCGATAGCTCGGCACATTCTCGACCGATACGGAACCATTCTCGTGCAACGTCGCTGTTACCACTCCCACGCATGTCTCAATGCGGTGGGGGCCGGGCTTGATGCGACCAAGGTGTGCCAGCGTGGCAACCAGCCCGATGGTGCCGTGGCCGCACATTTGCAGCATGCCGACGTTATTGAAGAAAATAACGCCAACGTTGCAGGACTTGTCCGACGGTTCCACGAGCATTGCGCCCACGAGCACATCCGAGCCGCGTGGCTCGTTGACAATGGCGGAGCGAAAGCGGTCGTGCTTTTCGCTGAAGACTTTCATCCGCCTGGCCACTGTGCCACGACCAAGGTTTGGGCCACCACTGACAACCACGCGCGTTGGTTCACCCCCGGTGTGCGAGTCGATGATTTGGATGCGATGGACGCCGCGTGTCATGGGTTGGTTCCCTTGGCCGTCAGTTCAGGAAGTTGCGGACGGATGGCAGGCTTGGTTGACAACATCATGGTCGATTTGAGCGCGACCTCGCCGCGACTGTCACCGCCAGTGGCAAGGAAGAACCAACCGTCTGAGATTCCAGCGCCGATGTTATCCTTGGATTCCCAGGTGGCATTTGAGGCCGTGAACCGGGCGTGATCGAGAGCTTGCCAGTCGCCTTTGATCGGTTTGACCCAACCATTTCCAAAACGCGCGCGCCGAACTTCATTCACACTGCGGCCATCCCGACGAAAATCCTCGACGAACGAATAGTAACCGCTGAGCGGCTTGCCTCCTGTTCGCGTCCGGAAAGTGGCCAGTTGCCACCATTTGTTGGAGTCGGTCTTGAAGACCCATGCGGTGTAAGCAGTCTTCTGACCTTCAACAAACGCGTGAAGCGCGAAGCGGTTGGTTTCCCCGAGCTTCCAGGCAAACGGCGCCATGCATTGTCCGCCCGTGCCCTCGCCGCCAAAGCGCTTGATGCGGACACCTTCTCCCTGGTGCAATACCTCGACGCGATCCTCGGTCTTGATGGCCGACGGGTCATCGCCTTTGGTTGGATCCCAGACGGACAAGATCACGACTTTGTCGCGATTTCCAAGTTCCTGGATGCCGAAGTAACCCGTGTTCCATCCAAGCACCATGAAGTAGCTTCCGGTCACGGATTGTTCGATGACTGTCTCGGCGTAAAACCACTCGCCGGGTGGTGCTGTGTAACCCAGATGAACAGATCGGGCTGCCTTGAAGTCTTCGGCACCTAGAGCCAGGGGAAGAAGCGCAATGGCGATCAGGCGCTTCAGCGTTCGAGAGAAGGTGTGGGAAAGGATTACTCGAATCAATCTTCCCCACGATGCTCCTCCAACCACAGTTCGGACCCTTGTTCGGACTCTAAATTTTAATCCCTTCTGAACGATCTGAGTAAGAGCAGGATTAGGAATAAGAGTAAGAGTAAGGTTCATGTCTGGGATACGGTCGGGATACGTGTTCATTTGATGCTGCTTTTGATGATTCCATCTGCGGCAGTGAGGGAGCGGAAATTCTTCCATCGATGGAAGGTGATGTAGTTCGCATCGTGACTTCCGTGAGCGCCACCTGTGGCGTCGTCAAACGCCGTTCGCACCAGCCCAAGAAGATCGTTGCCGTCGAATTGAAAATCCGCGTATTGAAAACCGTGATTGATGCGGTCGGGGTGGTGAAGAAGGACGCAGCGAATCTCCCAGTGCAGCGCATCCGGGGAGTAAAGGAGCGCGAGAGTGTTGCGAGTTCTCTCGACGTTGCCACCTCGCTGTTCAGGCGGAATCCAGTTGGCCAACGACCAGTAGCCGCCATCACGCAGGTCGCGACGAACGGCGAATTTTTTGCAGCCGCCCGGAAAGGGGATGAAGCCGGTTGAAGCATCAAAGACAGCGGCTTTTCCATCGGGTGAGATCTTGATGACAGTGGCCTTCTCGTCGGGATCACGATAATCCGCTCGCAGGATATTTAGCATTTCGCCCGAAGGAGAAACGACGGCATTTCCCTCCAACCAACCTCCGAATTTCCCTTCAAGCCACGAAGCATCTCGCCCAAGGCGAGAACTGACAGTCCAGTTGCCTGCCACCAGCAAATCGGCATCGCTCGGAATCGACATCATGAACGAACGAAAATTGCTGCCCCAACCGCCGGGCCCCATCACATCCTCCATTGCCCGCCAGAGGCGGCCATTGTGTTCGATCACCGGCATCGGCGCGCAGTGGTACTTCGCGTCTGCCAGCAGGAGTCCCGAGTTCGCAGCGCGTGGCTCTGTCCAGGTGCGACCTGCATCCGCTGAACGACGGATCACGACGTGGCCGTCCTGGTGATCTGGTCCGAGCAAATAGAGCGCGTCCCGATGTGGAAAAATCGAAGACCAAAACGCGCCTTTGATCGCAGCCCGACGTTTCCAAGTAATGCCGCCATCGGTCGAACCGTAGATGTGCGTGAGGTCGTGAGTTGTTCGCGGTCCGAAGTGATCATGCGCGGCGATGACCTGCCCATCAGGAAGCATTGCCAGGCTTGGAGAACCGAGGAAGATCCCTGTGGGTGCGGGCGAGTGAGCAATCACAACACCGGGAGGACGCACGCGAGCATCCAGCTCTTTGAGCGAAAATCTCACACTCACCACGTACGGTTTCTCGCCTTCAACCCAGTGGCCGTAAGTGGTCGTGACGAATGTACCGTCAGGCAGCACCTCAACGCCGGGGTAGGCGCAATCCCATCGATGATGGTTGTCCATCAGCCGGACTCGATACTGACCTTCGCGACCGGCGACAATGTCTTCGTAGGTTCCAACCCAGCCAACCCAGTCACCCTGCGTTTTCGATTGGCGTGTGGTGTCGCGGAACGAAATGAACAGCCGGCCATCAGGAGCGTACTTCCCAGTGTGGCGGTCGCCCGTGAGCGCGCCGGGCAACTCGCGGGGTGTGGTCCAGTTGCGTCCTTCGTCGTCAGAAAACATGACATGCGAATTGCGACGGCGGGAGTTTTCGCGAAGCAGCATGGCGAGCTGTCTGCCGTCAGGGGAGCGAATCACTCCCGGCTCGCAGAGGTGGACATCGCTCGAAGCGAACAGCTCGCGCGGCTGGCTCCAAGTGAGCCCGCCATCGCCGGATTCAACCTGATACAGGCGGAAGACAATTGGCTTCTCCTGTTTCGAGTCCACCCGGATGAACCGTCCGTCGTCATGGAACCACGCGAGGTAGCGCCCGGACTGACCGCGCACGGCTTCGACGCTACCCATGACAACAATTCCGCCCCAGTCGCCAGCCGGTTTGAGCGGAGTCCAGGTCGAGCCATCATCCTCAGAAACGGCGTGGCGCGCGGGAAACAACCCTGACCAGACGATCAACCGCTTTTTTCCGGCGGCGCCCGCGACGCGATGGATGGTTGGCGTCTCCAAAGAAGTGGCCCAATTCTCCGGCACCGGCAGGCGCTCGCTCCAGGTTCGGCCACCATCGAGGCTGCGCTTGAAAGCAATCGCGCCTTTGCCGTGGCCGCGCGGGTAAACGCATAGAATGGTTCGACCATCTTCGAGCAGGACGGTGGTCGGATGGCCGAGATACTGGCCGGGCTCGCGGTCAACAATCACCTGGCGGTTTGTTTCCGACGCGAGATCAATCAACGGGATGGAATAAGCTGCCGGAGGTTCGGCGGTGGCGCTGAAACTACAGAGGACACAGAGCAGAAGGCAGGCGAGGAGCCGGGTTGAAAGAGCCCGGACAGCCATGTCCGCGAGTCGCTTGAGTTGGCATCGCGCGGACAAAGCTGTCCGCGCTCCGACGGACGGTTCATGGAAAACCTCCACGATTTCAGAATTGCGCATTGGGGTCATGAACCTGGGAGCGCCGGCGTCTCGCCGGCGCGTTGCCGTGGCGGAATGAGGAACACGCCGGCGAGACGCCGGCGCTCTCAGGAAAGGTTCATGCGAAGGACTCATGGCTCAGTTCAAGCGGACCGCGCGTTGGATGCGGATCGGGGGCGAAAGGGTCTGTCCATTGGCGGGGCTATTCTGGATCCTGCGCACAATCTCCATGCCTTTCACCACTTTGCCAAAAGCGGCGAAGCCCTGGCCATCTGGATTGCGTTTACCGCCGAAGTCCAGCTCCGGTTGATCGCCGATGCAGATGAAGAAGTGATCCTGTGCGGTGTCGAGTCCGGCCCGGGCCATCGACACGGTCCCATCGAGATGCCGCACGCCGGTGTCACGCGTGCGTTCGAGTGGAATCGCCGGAAGGAAATCGTTCGTCTTCGCCTGGTTGGCGGAGGCTTGAATCACTTCAATTTTCACGGGACTCGCGGGCTGATTGGCAAGCGTCACCGTGCGATGAAAGGGTCCATCCGCATAGAGACCTTGATGCACGTAATGAAGGAAATTGGTCACGGTGAGGCGGGCGCGCTGTGCGTCGAGTTCGAGTTCGATGTCGCCAAGGGCGGTTTGGATGAGCACACGCGGCAGGTCCGGCACTGGTGCCTCGCGCCATTGAAAGCGGGGTGATTTTGTGAAATCAAACCCGGCCAGATGCGCACGATCCTCGGCTGGTCGGTCCATCGGCTTCTTGTAGCGCCACGGGATGTCGCCGAAAACTTCGGCGCAGAGTTTCGCCAACGCTGGATCGTATTCCTTCAATTTGACGCGCGTGTTGACGTGATTGTGCAGCGCGTCGTTCTCGCGATTGTTGTCGAACCAGCTTTGAGATCCCTCGGCCCAGTACTCCTCGGGGTCCGTGCCGGCGTAGGTTCCCTTCCACTTTCCGGAATTGGTGGCGCTGTGAAATGCCTCGCGTAATCGGCGGTCAAATGTCTTGTCCAACGAGCGCATCGCTTCGCCGTGAATGACGTGTGAAAACTCGTGGATCAAAATGTTCTCTGTGGAATACGGGTCACCGGGAAAGCAAAGCATGTTTTCCTCGGCGCAACTGGCGACACGTCCGCCGAGGCCGCGGGCGCGACGGTCCCAAAAGACTTTCGGCTTCATGTCCGCCTGCTCGGGCAAATCCGTCGTGAACTCGTTGTAAGCCATCACGACCAGACGGGCGCGGTTGGTGGAAAGCGCGCGCAGGATGTCGGCGCGGTTGGTGAGCATCTGCCGGACAACCCATGCGGCTTCGCGGAGCGCGAAATCGGAAACGTTCGATGAGCCGACCACCGGCAAGGATCCAACGTCGATATGTTTTTGGTAGAAGGGAGAGAGGTTGAAGTCGCGGCGGACGTTTTCAGGAATCCCACTGACGACATCGGCGGCGAAAGCAGTCTCACCTCCGAACAGCCGGAAAACGAGCGCGACGGCGACAAGCCACAGGCTCTTAAACTCGCTCGGAAAAGCTGTGATTTTCACAGCAGTCCAGAGCCGCAGGCTATGGACTGCGGCGGGAACCGCCGCTCTTCGTGTGATTTCTGAACCGCTGTTCCGGTTCGGTATCATTTTGCGCCTCCGATCAATTTGCTGAGTGGTTTTGTAAACAGAAGCAGAAGCAGGCCCGCGCCGCCCGCAGTCATCACGATCTGAAGGAACCGAGCAGGCATCGCTGAAGCGTTCCCGCCGGACACTTCCCCCGCCAGCAAGCCGGCAATGAGATTGCCCAGCGAGGCTCCAAGAAACCAGATGCCCATCATCTGGCCGACAAGACGTGGCGGGGCCAGCTTCGTGACCGAGCTCAATCCGACGGGGCTAAGGCAAAGCTCTCCAAAAACATGAAGCATGTAACTCGTGATGAGCCAGGTCGGCCAGACCGGGCCTGTCGTGATCGCCTTCCGGGCGCCGAACACCAGCACGAGGAAGCCAAAAGCGAGGAGGACCAGGCCAAGGGCGAACTTCGTCAACATCGATGGATCGCGTTCGCGCCTGCCGAGCCACAGCCACAACGCGGCGGCGACGGGCGCGAAGAGGATCACAAACACCGCGTGCAGCGATTGAAACCATCCTGTGGGGATTTCGAAGCCCAACGCCGGCAGCTTGCGCATCACATGGCGTTCCGCAAAGAGGTTCAGCGAAGATCCCGCCTGTTCGTAACCGCTCCAGAACATCGCGGCACCGACGAAGAGAATCGCGATGACCACCATTCTGCGTTTCTCAACGGCGTCCAGTTTCGCCAGCAGGAATGCCCAGAGGAAGTACGCGACCGCCAATCCGACGATGAGCAGTGTTGTCCGTCGCGCGAGCCAGACGGGATTGATGGAAATCCAGCCACCGAGGCAGAGCGTTGTTATCAACGTCAGCCCCGCCAACGCAGCCCACACGATGATCCAATCGCATCGCCGGGTTTCACTATGATGTTCCGGTGCGAGCCCCGCCGTGCCGAGTCTGTGGCGGGTCAGACGGAACTGCACCAGTCCCAGCACCATGCCGACTCCGGCGGCTGTGAACCCGTAATGCCAGTTGAACTTCTCGCCGAGCGAACTGCATACCAACGGCCCGATCGCGGCACCGAGATTGATGCCCATGTAGAAGAGCGTGAAGCCCGCATCACGCCGGGCTCCGCCTTCGGGATAAAGCCTGCCAACGAGTGCGCTGATGTTGGGCTTGAGCAATCCGGTCCCGATCACCACCAGCATGAGGCCGAGAAAAAACGTTTCGATGCGCGGCAATCTGAGCAGAAAGTGGCCGGCAGCGATGATCCCGCCGCCGATCCAGACCGCGCGTTGCGCCCCGAGCAGACGATCCGCAACCCATCCGCCCGGCAGCGCGGCCAGATAGACTCCCGCCGTGTAAAGGCCGTAGATCGCCGTGGCCACTTCGTCGGTAAAGCCCAGGCCGCCTTTCTGCACCTGCGCGGTCATGAACAGCACGAGCATCGCCCGCATCCCGTAATAGCTCATGCGTTCCCACATCTCCGTGAAGAACAGGGTGTGAAGTCCCGGTGGGTGTCGTTCTGTGTTCGTCATGGTATGGGTTGAACTTGCGCTTGATTCGTCGCCGCCTTCTTCGGTGGAAGTATGACCGGCCAGTCTGCCGACTCGGTTCGGGCCGCGTCGAGGTAACGGTTGATGCGTAACGTGATGTCAGGATGCTTCGATGCCACGTTTCGGGTTTCGCCGATGTCCTGCTTCAGGTCGTGGAGCGCAACCGGCGAATTTGTCGTTCCCGCACGAATCCCCTTCCAACGCCCATCGAGAATCGCCGCGCTTTTGAAGCCACCCTCGTGAAATTCAAAGTAGAGCCATTCGTGGCGCGGTTGACTGCGCCTCTTTCCCAGCAATGAGGGAAGGATGCTGATGGAATCCAGGTTTTGGGGTGGCGTTGTGTTTGCCAGCTCTGCTGCGGTCGCCATGAAATCCCCGAAGTAGCCCACGTGTTTCGAGACGCTCCGAGCCTTCACGATCCCTGGCCACCACGCGATGAACGGCACGCGAATGCCGCCGTCCGTCAGGTCGCGCTTGAAACCGCGCAATGGTCCCTGGGGGGTGAAGCGTGTGGCGTCGTGGCCGCTTTCCTTGTGAGGGCCGTTGTCGGAAGTGAAGATGACCAGGGTGTGTTGATCGAGATTGAGGCGCTTGAGTTCATCAAGCACACGCCCGACGTAGCCATCCATCCGCGTGATCATCGCGGCGTGACCTTTGTCCGGCGCGGGCCAGGGCTTGTCAGCGTAAGGTTCCAAGTCCGGTACTTCGGCGCCGTTCTTCAACTCGCGGTTGCGCTCGTTGTTCGAGTGAGGCACCACGAGGGAAAGAAATAAATAGAACGGTCGGGCTCGGTTTTGCTCGATGAACTTGACTGCTTCGTCCGCGAACAAATCATCCGCATACACCGTTCCGTTCGTCGCGTATCCGCCGCCCTGGTCGCCCACGGCGATGCGATCGTTTGGCAACGCAACTTTTGCCTCATTGCGCCACAGGAAATCGGGGTAGTGATTGTGCGCGTGATGCTGGTTCAGGAAACCGTAGAAATAGTCAAAGCCATGCCGGCGCGGCAGACCTTCCTCCGCGACCGCAGTCTCGCCCAAACCCCACTTGCCGATCAGCGCTGTTTTGTAGCCGGCGGACTGCAACACTTTCGCGACTGTCACGTCATTTGAGCGCAGCGACTGAGCCAGCGGGTTCGTCTTGCCCGCATTGCCTCGCACCCGGGTGTGACCGTGATGCTGCCCCGTCATCAATACACTGCGGGATGGGGCGCAGACAGTCGCTCCAGCGTAGAATTGAGTGAAGCGCATCCCTTCTCGTGCCATCTGGTCAATGCGCGGTGTCTGGATTATCCGTTGTCCGTAACAGCCGAGTTCTCCGTAGCCGAGATCGTCGGCGAGGATG
>SXGU01429408.1_pt1 | contig 14616 bp, 13 predicted proteins | sample 3174531 | NCBI WGS metagenome assembly SXGU01 (sample SAMN11356863, study PRJNA531348) | freshwater metagenome | isolation source: freshwater sample F1-140 | place: China: Fuxian Lake, Yuxi | collected 2017-12-25
AAAGCAACTTGCACCATTTCGCTAAAGAGTGCGATATCAATGTTGGGCGGCTCAGCTAAGGGCACCATGCGAACGATGGCACTGTCCACCCGTGGCGGCGGATCAAAACTCTCTGGCGGAACAAATAAAACATCTTCCATGGCGTAACGCCATTGCAGCATGACGCTCAACCGGCTGAAATCTGAGGTGTCAGGGGCGGCCACCATGCGGTCAATCACTTCTTTTTGCAGCATAAAGTGCTGGTCTTCAATGCAGTCCACATACTGCAGCAAGTGAAACAAAATCGGCGTAGAGATGTTGTAAGGCAAGTTGCCGACCACACGTAATTTTGCTAGTGCACTATCGGCAATAATGAAACTCGCAGTTCGATCTTGGGCGATCTGCGAAAAATCCACTTTAAGTACATCAGACTCAATGACGTGCAGTTGGGGATGTTCGCGCAGCCGCTTGGCCAAGTCGCGGTCGAGCTCGATCACGGTAAGCGCACCGAGACGCTCTACCAAAGGCTGCGTCAAAGCAGCCAAGCCGGGCCCGATTTCAACCATGTGCTGGCCAGCCAAGGGTGCGATAGCGCTCACGATAGCGTCAATGATGCAGCCGTCAGATAAAAAATGTTGTCCGAAGCGCTTTCGGGCGATGTGTTGCATGCAAACAGGAAAGTACGAGCGGGTTACGGCTCGCGAATTTCCACAAAGGCCCGAGCGCGCACATCACGTGCCCATGTTGCGTATGCTTCTTCAGCGCGTGCAGCTTTTAAGGAACTGCGCATTTGCTCGCGCTGTTGCGCCAAACTCAGCTCAACGCGCCTGCGTTCAATCAATTGAATCAAATGCACACCAAAGCGAGAAACAGCGGGTTGGCTGATTTCGCGGTCTTTCAGGCGGTCTAAAACCGCATCGAACTCGGGGACAAACATACCGGGAACAGACCATCCAAGATCACCACCTTGGGCTGCGCTCCCATCTTGGGACACATCGCGGGCAGCCGCTTCAAAAGAAGTGGCTCCCGACATGATGCGTTGGCGTACTTCGGCCAAGCGGGCACTGGCTTGACTGGCAGTCAATTTCTCGGTAGTGCGTAACAAAATATGCCGTGCGCGGGTTTGGACAACGGTTTCAACCAAAGCGCCAGCGCGGCGGTCAATGACCTTGAGCAGGTGAAAACCCGCATCAGAGCGAACCAACTCCGATACGGCACCAACGCCCAGGGCTTGGGTTGCCGAGACAAAACTGGCAGGATACCGATCAGCACGGCGCAGACCTAGTTGCCCACCATTTTTACGTTCTGAAGCAGAAAATTCTTGGACTAAGGCCTCGAACTTTTCACCAGCGAGCACGCGGGCACGCAATTGTTGGGCTTGGGTTTGGGCAAGGGTGATTTGGGCTGGGGTTGGTTTTTCAGGCAACGCAATTAAAAGCTGTGCGAGGTTGATGTCTTGTGCCAAAGGGTCGGTATTCGTTGCTTGGCGATCGGCCAGTGCGCGATCGACTTCGGTATCGGTGATACGCAAGCGGTTATCGACTTCGCGCTCATGCAAACGGGTGACCATCAATTGGTCACGCAACTGATCTCTAAACGTGGTGACACTGGAACCTTTGGCTTGCAGGCTTTTATGAAGCTGACTCACGTCCATTTGATTTTGTGCCGCCACATTGCGCTCTGCTTGGTCTATGGCGGCAGCGTCAATCCGTATTCCTGTTTCTCGCGCAAGCTGCAGTTGCGCGCGATCACTGATCATGCGCTCAAGCACAGCGCTACGGAGCTCAGAAGGGGAAGGCAGGGCCAGGCGTTGTTGTGCCCGTTGTTCGGTAACTTGCTGGATCTGAAGTGTTAATTCGGCATAGGTAATCGGCTCGGAGTTCACCAAAGCCACAATAAAGTCGGCGGGTTGGTTGGTTTGCGCGTGGCTAAGCGTGTTGCCAAAAAGAAGGAGGGCGATGGCCCAAGTGTGCAATTTCATAGTGATCAATCGTAATTACTGAAACGGCTGAGAGTGCTGCCGGTCTCACGCAGGTTTTGGTAGCGTGAAATATTGGTTGTTAAGGATTTTTGAGGGCTGAGTCCTAAACGGGTGAAACCCACAAACTCTAACTGGAACATCACACTGGAAATGGAGGTATTCACACTGGTTTGGACGCGGTCTAAGACCACGCGGCCCAACCAACAGCCCGCATCGTACTCGAGGCCTAAGACAGTATTGATAAGGCGACCCTCTGTGAGACTGTAATTGACGCGTCCTACGGCATAGTAGCGCCCTTCACCCTCTCCTTGACCGGCACCTAAATTACGCCCTTTGTCGCCCCACAGATCGTTCAGCGGCCACTGGCCACTGGCTTCGATTTGTTCGCTCGAATTGCGTTGAAAGCGGTAGGCCATATTGAAAACACGGTAGTTACCTGGGCTGTAGCGTGCTCCCACCACGGCCCGGCCCAGCTCGTCGGTTTTGCCGTTGTACTGCAGCATCGAGTCCAGCATCCAGCGCTCATTGACATTCACCCCAGCACTTAGAAGAACATCGCTAAAACCTGCCAATGCGCCAGTAACAAGTTGGTCGGCAAAGCGCAGTCTTTGCGCGACTCCAAACCGAGCGAGTTGAGCACCTGAGTCGGCGTCTAAGTAACGCGTTGTCAGTCCGAGCGTAAGCAAATTGTTATCCGAAATTTTGTCATTTCCCACATAGGCATTTTCGGTAAAGATCGTGGCGAAATTAAAGTCGTTTAATCCGGTGTCGTAATTGGGAAGAAAACTTTGGTTGATAAAAGGTGTGTTGACGTAGAAGGCACGAGGCTCTAACGTTTGTAGCAAACTTCTTCCACCCAAAGTGGTTTCGCGCTCGAATACCAATCCACTGTCTAGGCTGAACGTTGGAACCGTACTTGCCGCCGTTTGATTGCCGTTGTAAATGGCATCGTACTGGTAGCCTCGGGTGTGCAGTTGGAGTTTGGGAGTGATAAAACCGGCCGGACGAATAAATGGATAGCTGACCTGCGCTAAGCCAAAAATTCGCTGTGCGTTGGGCTGACCGGTTAACTTGCTTAGTGATTCAAACTGCGTAAAGTCACCGTCGATCGACCAATCAAATCCTGCCGTGTTGTAGCGGGCGTAGCGACCGGTCAATTGAGGCGAGCGGTCATAGGGTGGAGCAATCGGTGCGTTAATATCTTGCAGGGTTTGCCATTTTAAAACTTTGACGCTTGATGAAAAATAGCCTCTGCCCCAAGACGCCGTCACATCGGCCGGCAGCAAGCGCGGGGAAGCGCCAGGCGCTAATGTGGCATTGGGGAAGTCTCGCCAATAGTCATCATCACTGACCCGATTGATATTGAGGGCGACCCCCACCCCGCCAATGGGAGTGCTCATGGCGCCGGTGTGAAATAAGGATCCGCTCCAGCGGTTGAGGTTTCGCAGCTTGTCCGCCGGCATGTAGCTCATGCGCGCAGTACCCGCGTAACTGGGCTCAAGGTAGCGAAACGCTCCGCCCACATTGACACCCCGTGCTGCCATGTAGACGGGAGTGAGGGTGGCATCGCGGTTAGGTGCAATGTCAAAGTAATAGGGGGTCGTTACTTCGGTGCCATTGGCTGTGTCAAAGGCAACCGTGGGCGGCAAAAACCCAGATTTGCGCTTACTTGAGAGCGGAAAGCTAATTGGCAAAACGCCAAGTACGGGAACCCCTTTGAAATACAAAAACGCGCTTTGAGCAACGCCAATGTCTTCGTCATTGTCAAAATCAATGCGGGCGGCTTTGAGAATCCAATCAGGGAGCCAGTCGGGGCCAGGTTTACGTCTGCATGTCGTGTAGGTCGCTTGGTGAACGCTCAAGTGGGTGCTGTCAATAAAATCAGCGTGTTTGGCTTGGCCGTGGGCCTCGTTTTGTAAAAATTGATAGCGGGGTTCGGTGAAAAAACCCTTGAAGGCATCCAGTTCCACCTCCATATAAGGGCCTTCGTACCGATTGCCGTCACGGTTGATAAGCACATTGCCCTTGGCACGGGCCATGTCGGTCGCGTGCTCGTACTCCAACCGGTCACCCTTAACGACCATCCCAGGTTTACGCAGCACGGCATTGCCTTCTGCAATAGTTTCTAAATCGGTACTTCCGCTAAGCGTATCTGCCTGAACAAAAACAGGTGCAGATTTCGTTTGTTCTTTGTTGATATCTGCTTCAAGACGGGCGGTAGGCTTTAGGCGCAGCGGCGGGTCTGTGACGGTTTGGGCCAAACCATAGCCAGCCATGCCCAGCCAAAGCACCATTCCAGCGCACAGAAGCAGACTTCGACAAAACCCCTGCGCAGGGGAGCCAGGCACTAAATAAGACATGAAGAGGCGGGATTGATCACAAAAAGATAGAAAATGGATTATCCATGACCCCGGCCCTCCTCCTTTGCACTCCCCCTTAACCATGCCATTGCAAGAACCCGCCCTTTTTAAGCCCGCCATAGATCCGATCGAGGAAGCGCCGTTGTGGCAAGACGAGCAAAGAAAAAAACAGTTTCAATCTTGGCTGGAGGGAATCAGCGAACGCTTTTCCCTTGACCGTGCGAGCGTTCGTCTAGCTTCAGCGGATGCCAGTTTTCGGCGGTATTTGCGCGTGAACACCTCGCAAGGGGCGTTCGGACCCACCTTGATCATCATGGACGCGCCGCCAGACAAGGAAAACAGCCAGCCTTTCGTCCAGATAGCTACACTTTTAGAAAATGCGGGTATTCGCTCGCCGCAGGTGCTGGATTGGAATGAGCCCCATGGATTCATGCTGCTCACAGACTTAGGCAGCCTCACCATGATGCAAGTGATAGACCCGAAAGGCCCGCCTCCGTTGAACTTGTATTTGCAAGCCATTGACGCATTGATCGCGTGGCAGTTGGCCTCGCGCGAAGGCGTATTGCCGCCGTATGACTACGCACTGCTTCGCCGTGAGATCGATCTTTTTCCGCAGTGGTACCTGAAAGAACACCGCAAAGTCACGCTCAACGCAAAACAAACCAAGGTGATGGAAGATGCGTTTGAAGCCATCATCGCTAGCAACCTGCGCTGGCCCTCTGTCTACGTTCACCGTGACTTTATGCCCCGTAATTTGATGGTGGCCGATGACAAGCAATCCCTTGGCGCGTTGGGTGTGTTGGATTTTCAAGATGCGGTGTATGGCCCGATCACTTATGACATCGCCAGTCTCATGCGCGATGCGTTTTTGAGTTGGAACGAAGATTTTTGTTTAGATGTCACCATTCGGTACTGGGACAAAGCTCGAAAAGCCGGATTACCCGTGGGTGATGATTTTGGAGAGTTTTACCGTGGCGTAGAGTGGATGGGATTGCAACGCCATCTCAAAATTGCCGGTATTTTTGCGCGGTTGACCCTGCGCGACGGTAAGCCCAAATACTTGGCCGATACGCCTCGCTTCATAGGCTACATCCGCGCTACCTGCGACCGCTACATTGAGCTCAAACCTCTGCTGCGTTTAATTGAAGACATCGAGTGCATTGTTCAACCCATCAACTTGGCTTACCCGCGCCTAAATACCACTGATTAGCTCATTAAGCTGCTTACACCAATGCCCCGCTTTTACTGCCCAGCCGAGTTGCAAACTGGCCTAACGCTTGAGCTTGCGCCAGGACCTGCGCGGCATGTGCAAGTTTTGCGACTGCAGCCAGGCGACGCTATTACTCTCTTTAACCATGGCCCCGATTGGGATGGCTTAAACACGCGCCAAGGCGGAGAGTTTGAGGCCACGGTGACGCAGATGGGACGCAGCAACGTACAAGTCCAGATTGGAAAGCACCATGCCATTGAGCGAGAAAATACCAATGCAGTGCATTTGGCCATCGGCATGCCAGCCAACGAGCGCATGGACTGGTTGGTTGAAAAAGCGGTCGAGCTTGGCGTTGCCAGCATCCAGCCGCTGATGACCCAACGAACGGTCCTGCGCTTAAGCGGAGACCGTTCTGCCAAAAAGCAAAGCCATTGGCAAAGTATCGCCATCGCTGCATGTGAGCAATGCGGCGGCAACCGTGTGCCTGAAGTTCATCCCGTGATGAGCTTTGATACCTGGCTCGAACAAAACCACAAATTGCACCGCGCTGTTTTGTCCTTGCAAGAAGGAAGTGTTGCGCTGACACAATGGTCAGGCCCAAGCATGCAGGAACCTAGGTTGTTTTTGTGCGGCCCTGAAGGGGGTTTAAGCCCAGCAGAGGAAGCAGCAGCTATTGCGCAAGGTTTTGCACCTGTGAGCCTAGGCGCGCGGATCTTGCGTTCTGAAACGGCTGCGCTTACTGCGCTTGTTCAAGCAAGCTTGGGGGCGTAGTCAACTCGCGTACCAAGTACGCGTAATTAATGCCTGTAACTAATGCACGTAACTAATGCGTGATTTCGTGGTTTAACCACGTGATCATCCGCGCCAACACCTCATCCTGCTCGGGCTCGTTGAAGAGCTCATGGTAAAAATTTTCATAGCAATGGCTTTGGACGATGGCGCTGGGCGCGGCAGCTGCAAAGTCACGGCTGCCTTGCGGATGAACCAAGCGGTCTTTTCCAGCAAACAGCAGCAAAGTCGGCGTAGACCAAACTGTTGCTTGTGCAAGCACCGCAGGCCCTTCGTCAGCAATAAACTTTGCCAAGCGTGCAGCAATGCGGTCATGAACCAAGGGGTCAGCGCGGTAGGCTGCAACCACCGCGCTGTCGCGGCAAATCCATGTCGGATCCAGCCCGTTGCCCACGCGCAAATTAGGAAACACCGCGGGCAAAGTCGCCAGTAAAAATTTTTGAAATCCACTCAATCCAGGGTCCAGCGCTGGCGAAGAAAGTACCAAAGCGTCAACCGGGCGCATCTTGCGTGCGACCAAACTTGCGGTCGCCAAACCACCCATGCTGTGGCCCACCAAAATCAGCTTTTGATTGGTTGCCATCTTGGCGCGGGTCGCGTCAATCACATCAGCCAAGTCGTCAAGCAAACGGGAATCACTTGGCAAACTGCCTGGCGCACCATAGGATTTGCCGTGGCCACACTGGTCGTAGGCTCGCACAGCAAAACCTGCCGCTTGCAGAGCTGCTGCAACATGGCCGTAACGCCCAGCATGTTCGCCCAGACCGTGCACCAAAATGACCTGCGCTTTGGCGTGTTCGTTGGGTGTGGTGTGGCAGGCGTAATCCCAAGCGGAGAGCGTGTCGCCGCTGCGGTTTTGTAACGCAAGCTCAGTGGGTGCGTTCATGGCAAGCTCGCAATCACCTGCGCCACGGCGGCGGTGAGTTTTTTTGCGTAAGGGACATGCAAAAACTCATTGGGTCCGTGGGCGTTGCTTTTGGGGCCCAACACCCCACACACCATCATTTGCGCTTTCGGAAAACCCAAGCTCAGCATGTTCATCAGCGGAATCGTTCCGCCTTGGCCGATGAAGCCGCAAGACGCACCAAAGTGCGCTTTTGATGCGGCGTCGAGTGCGGACTCCAGCCAAGGCGCCGTAGTCGGGGCGTTCCAGCCGGTGGCGCCGGCGGCTTTTTCAAAGGTCACCCGCGCTTGGTAGGGCGCGTTGTCTTCGAGCAAAGCTTTGAGTTGTGCAACCGCAGGTGCCGCTTCTACGAGCGGGGGCAAGCGCAGAGAAAGTTTGAACGCGGTGTAGGGACGCAAAACGTTGCCCGCGTTGCTGAGTTCTGGCATTCCTTCTACGCCAGTCACACTCAACGTGGGATTCCAAGTTCGGTTGATCAAGGCTTGCAGAGGATCGGTGGTGGTGGGCAAGGCAAACTGCGTAGAGCCGCCACAATCGTAATGCGCCCAGGGGAAGCGCTTGTAAATTTCATCACCCAAGATATCGGCCGTGGCTTGCGCTTGGGCCAGACGCTCCGAGGGGACTTCGCAGTGAAAACTTGCTGGCAACAAGCGCCCGCTTGTGCTGTCCTCTAAACGATCGAGGACTTGGCGCATGATGCGAAAGCTCGAAGGTACTAAACCGCTAGCGTCTCCGGAGTGAACGCCCTCGGTCAATATCTCAACCTTTAAAACGCCGCTGACCATGCCGCGCAAGCTGTTGGTGAGCCACAGTTGATCGTAGTTACCCGCACCTGAGTCAAGACACACGACCAAGCCTACCTCCCCAAGACGGGGTCGTAGCGCGTCGATATATGGCATCAAATCGTAAGAGCCACTTTCTTCACAGGTTTCAATTAAACCCACAATGCGCGGGTGGCCCACGCCTTGGCTTTTGAGGGCTTGGATAGCCGCAATCGCGGCGTAGGCGGCGTAGCCATCGTCGGCGCTGCCGCGGCCGTAAAGCTTTCCGCCCTCATACTTCGGGGTCCACGGCCCTAAGTCTTTGCGCCAACCCGAAAACTCTGGCTGCTTGTCTAAGTGGCCATACATCAAAACGGTTTGTGTTGTAGCCAAGGCGGCGCTGCGCGTGGCGGCCACCTCAAAAAACAAAACCGGTGTGCGCCCGGGTAAGCGGATGATCTCGACGCTGAGCCCGGCAACCTTTTGTAATTCGACCCACTGCGCGGTATTGCGCACTACGGTCTCTAAGAGGCCGTTAGCGTCCCACGCAGAGTCGAACATCGGTGACTTGGCCGGAATGGCGACATAGTCAGTTAGACGCGCAACAATGTCCGTGTCCCACGCGTGGCTGACGTGTTCAAGTGCTTGGGTGGTATCGAGCGCGGCATCGGGAAGGCGGGCGGTCATGCGAAACTCCTAAGGCAAAGAGGCCACCATGATGCCACGCTTAATCCACTTGTAAAACCCCGAACAAAAAAAGGAGTCCCTGCTGTGAAACCCAATTCAAATAGCAAATCACAAGGCCAACACGATGACATCCAGGTGCTGGCCTTTGATATTTTTGGAACCGTGGTGGATTGGCATGGCAGCATTCAAAGAGAAATGGCAGTGCTCTATCCCGACGTGGATGGCGATGCCTTCGCGTTAGCTTGGCGTGATGGCTACCGGCCCGCGATGGCCCGCGTGATGCGAGGCGAGCTTCCTTGGACCTTGATTGATGATTTGCACCGCCAAGTTTTGGATGAAATATTGCCTGAGTTTGGTTTAAGCCATCTTGACGAAAAACAAAGAGCCCATCTCAATCTTGTTTGGCATCGACTCAGCCCTTGGCCTGAAACAGTAGCAGCATTAAACCGCCTCAAACAAAAATACATTCTCTGCACCCTGTCTAATGGCAATATCAATTTACTCACCCGCATGGCCAAACGCGCAGGCTTGCCTTGGGATTGCATTTTGAGCGCCGAGGTATTTCAAGCCTATAAACCCGACCCGAAAACCTATGGTGGCGTTGCACGTGTTTTTGATGTTTCATCCCGTGAGGTGATGCTCGTTGCTGCACACCATGACGATCTCGAGGGTGCCAAGGCTTGTGGATTGCAAACGGCTTATGTGGAACGACCGCATGAATTCGGCTTAGGCCGGCCCAAAGACGTTAGCCCGAGATTAGCCAACGACTTCCACGCGCACGACTTGAACGACTTAGCAAACCAGCTTGGCTGTTAGCGGGTCATCCAGCCTAAACCGTCGCGGGTTGCGTGAGGCGCTGTGCCGCGTTCTGGGCGGTATTCGCAGCCGATCCATCCGGTGTAGCCCAAGCGGTCAATCTCATCAAAAATAGCTGCGCAATGGAGCTCGCCCCGATCGGGCTCGTGCCGATTGGGAACGCCTGCGATTTGCAGATGCCCCACTTTCCTCGATGGCAAATAGGTGCGCAGCTTGTGGCTGATGTCGCCTTCCATGATTTGACAATGGTAGATATCCATTTGGACTTGCAAATACTCTGAGCCCACTTCGTTCACCACGGCGTGGGCATCGGATTGGTATTGCAAGAAATACCCAGGCATATCTCGCCCGTTGATGGGTTCAATCATCAAACTGACGCCCGCACTTGCAGCAAGTTGTGCTGCCCATTGCAAGTTGTGAACGTAAGTGGCGTGCAATACGCTGCGCGATACGTCTGCTGGGGCTAAGCCCGCCATCACGTGAATTCGCTGGCAGTTCAAGCTTTTTGCAAATCCCAAAGCCTGCTCTATACCTGAGCGAAACTCCTCTTCGCGTCCCGGCAAACACGCCGTACCGCGCTCGCCGCGCTCCCACGCCGAGGCCATATCCGCCAAGGTCTTGCCAGCTGGTGGGGCATTAAAAAGCACCTGCTCAAGTCCATGGCGCTTTAACTGCTCGGCCAAGACTGCAGGCGCAAGGGCATAGGGAAATAAATACTCTACCCCCTTAAAACCGTCGCTGGCAGCGGCCGCAAAACGGTCTAGAAAAGCGTATTCGTTGTATTGAAAACTGAGGTTGGCAGAAAAACGCGGCATACAAATAAAAGTAAAGAGACTAAAAAAGAGCGCGGTATGCAACGCCCAAAACTGCACAACAGGCGATCACCACAACCACTCCCCACTTCAATCGCATTAAAGCAAACCCGGCAAGTACGGCAATAAACAAAGCGGCCCAGTCAAGGGATACGGGGTTTCCGCCTTGGGCGGGCAGGTAGGCGAGGTGCATCAGGAAAAACACTGCCAAGCTGGCAATCACCCCGACCACTGCAGCTGTGATGGCCGTGAGTGGCGCAGTCAGTTGTAATTTTCCACGGGTGGACTCAACAAAGGGGCCGCCTGCCAAAATAAAAATAAACGAAGGCAAAAAGGTAAACCATGTCACTAGCACCGCAGCCAAGGCCGCACCCATAAAAAGAGAGTCTGGCCCAAGAACCGCTTTGCTCCATCCGCCTAAAAACCCAACATACGTCACCACCATAATCAGCGGCCCCGGCGTGGTTTCACCCAGCGCTAAACCGTCCATCATTTGCGGACCGGTGAGCCAGCCAAAATGTTCAACAGCGCCTTGGTATACATACGGCAACACGGCATAGGCCCCACCAAAAGTGAGCAAAGCCGCCTTGGTAAAAAACCACCCCATTTGCGTAAGCGTTCCATCCCAACCCCAGGCCCATACCAAGCCCGCCATCGGCAGCAGCCACAAGGCTAAGGCCACGCCAAGAACGCGTGCTAAGCGATGTTTGCTAAAGAGCGCGTGAGTTGGTGTTGGGGTGTTGTCGTCAATCCAAGCAGGGGCATGTCCCTCGTGGCTCGGGGTATTGCCTGCGCCGTGCGCGGCACCCGCAGAAAATTGCTGAGGAACCCAGCGTTGCCCTAACCAACCGCTTAGAGCGGCTGCGAACACGACAGCAGGAAACGGAACCTGAAGGATGGCTACAGCGATAAAACTCAAAACGGCAATCAACCATAACAGTGGTGCGTGGCGCGGGGAGTGCAATGTCTTAGAACCGATGCGGTGCACCGCTTGAATCACCAATGCGGCAACTGCGGGCTTGATACCCCACAAGACAGCCGCAATCCAAGGAACGTCGCCAAACGCAACCACCACCCAACTCAGCCCGATTAACAAGACCAGAGAAGGCAGCACAAACAAAACCCCCGCCACCACGCCGCCCCAAGTACGGTGCATCAACCATCCCAAGTAAGTCGCAAGTTGCTGCGCCTCTGGGCCAGGCAGCAACATGCAGAAATTCAGGGCATGTAAAAAACGCCGATCTGAAATCCAGCGGCGTTCTTCCACGAGCTCGCGGTGCATGATTGCAATTTGCCCCGCAGGACCGCCAAAGCTGATGCAACCCAGCTTGAACCAAAAGCGCAGGGCCTGGTAAAAGCCGACAGGAGCCATTTAGCGCTCCAACTTGTAAACGGATGTTCCCGCTCGCAGGTTTGGCAACCAGCGCACTATTTCGCCGTTTTGCAAGCCAAAACTGTCGATCACGCGCAAGCCGCTGCGCTTCGCAAGTTGGCCTAAATCGGCGTGGGTTCCGACGCGGATGTTGGGTGTGTCATACCACTGGTACGGTAAACGTTTGGTTACCGGCATTCGTCCGCGCAAAACGCTCAAGCGGTTGGGCCAATGTGCAAAGTTAGGAAAGGCAACAATCCCAATACGCCCCACGCGGGCGGTTTCGCGCAACATCACTTCAGCGTTGCGAAGGTGTTGAAGAGTATCGATTTGCAAAACCACGTCAAACGACGCATCGTCAAACATCGCCAAGCCTTCGTCCAAGTTCAGCTGAATCACATTGACACCGCGCTTGACACAGGCCAGCACATTGGCATCGTCAATTTCAATGCCATAGCCGCTGCAACCGCGGGTAGCTTGTAAGTGCGCCAACATGGCGCCGTCACCACAGCCTAAGTCCAATACGCGGGCACCCTTGGGAACCAATTGGGCAATCGCGTTTTGGGTCGCAAGATCGCTCATACGCAAACCTCCTGCGCAATCGCATCAAAGTAGGCTCGAACCACGCCGTGGTAGCGGGCGTCGTCCAACAAAAACGCATCATGGCCGTGTGGCGCATCAATCTCGGCGTAACTCACATCGCGTTGGTTGTCCAGTAAGGCCTTGACCAACTCACGGCTGCGCGAAGGCGCAAAGCGCCAATCGGTCACAAAGCTCACTAACAAGAACTTGCAGGTAGCCCGCTCCAAAGCCGCGCTCAAACTGCCGCCATAGTCTCGCGCGGGATCAAAATAATCCAGTGCACGAGTAATCAACAGGTAGGTGTTTGCATCAAAGTAGTCGGCAAACTTATCGCCTTGGTAGCGCAGATAACTTTCAATTTGAAACTCTACGTCCTGGGTGCTGTAAAGATAGTCACCTGCTGTTTGTGCGATGTTGGCGCGTAAGGTGCGACCAAACTTCTCGTTCATCACATCGTCGCTTAAATAGGTGATGTGGCCAATCATGCGAGCAATGCGCAAGCCGCGCTTTGGAACCACGCCAGCTTGGTAAAAATTGCCACCGCGAAAATCTGGATCGGTCACGATAGCGCGGCGGGCGACTTCGTTAAACGCAATGTTTTCGGCGGTCAGGTTGGGGGCACTGGCAATGACCACTGCATGTTTGACGCGCTTGGGGTATTGCAAAGCCCAGCCCAAGGCCTGCATGCCGCCTAAGCTGCCGCCCATGACTGCGGCAAGTACTTGAATACCTAAGCGGTCAAGCAACAAGGCTTGGGCGTTGACCCAGTCTTCTACGGTGACCACTGGAAAATCTGCGCCATACACCTGGCCTTCAGGGCTATCGGGGTTGACATGCATCGGGCCGGTGGTGCCAAAGCATGAGCCCAGGTTGTTAACCCCGATCACAAAAAATTTCTGGGTGTCTAAAGGCTTGCCCGGTCCAATCATGCTGTCCCACCAGCCTTCTGACTTGGCTTGGCCGGCGTAGGTTCCGGCAACATGGTGCGAGGCGTTGAGTGCGTGGCAAACCAAAACCGCATTAGATTTATCGGCGTTCAGCGCGCCGTAGGTTTCGAAGGTGAGGTTGTAGGCGCGAATCGACGCGCCGCTTTTTAACGCAAGCGGCGCTTCAAAATGCATGGATTGAGGTGTAGCGAGCAACATATAAACTAAATTAAAACCGCGACCCCTAAGGCCGCAAAAATCAGTGCGGAGACGGTATGCACCAAACGCATAGGTACCAAACGCGTCATCCGTTCACCCAACCAAACCACAGGCGCGTTCGCCAACATCATCCCTAGGGTTGTACCAGCAACCACCCACAAATACGCATGGTATTGCGCAACCAACATCACGGTGGCAATTTGCGTTTTGTCACCCATCTCAGCCAAAAAGAAGGCAACCAAAGTCGTTCCAAAAACGCCCCAACGCGGCTGTGTGTCGGATTGCGCATCGTCAAGGGTATCGGGGATCAACATCCAAACGGCCATTGCAATAAATGAACCCGCCAAAACCCAGCGCAAAATTTCAGGGCCTAAAAACGTGGTGACCCAAGCCCCGACGGCACCCGCTAACCCATGGTTGACCAAGGTAGCCACCAAAATTCCCCACACGATGGGCCAAGGCTTGCGAAACCGCACCGCCAAAACCAGCGCCAAGAGTTGCGTTTTGTCGCCCATCTCTGCAAGCGCGACGATACCGGTAGAGACTAAAAATGCTTCCATAGGAGAGGATGGTAACTCCCCAGCGCCTGAGCGCGGTAAAGTCAGCATTGTCTTAAAAGTCCCAATCGGACCTCTCGATGAAAAATACCTACCGAATTTTGTTGATGCTTGCCTGCATGGGCGGCGCGCTGTCTGTTCTAAGCGCAGCGTATGTAGCGCATTTGCCTGGGCTCGGTGAGGCTACTTTGCGCTCACTTCATTCGGCGCTGCAGATGTTGCAGTTCCATGCGCTAGCCCTATTGGTGGTGGCGTGGATGGGTCAGGATGAAAGGTTCAGGTGGCCCTTGTTTTTAAGCGCCTTGTTTTTCTTGGCTGGAATATTGATGTTCAGTGTCAACATTCTGTTGAGCCAACTCTTTGGCATGGGCCTGTTCAAACCGCTTACGCCGTTTGGCGGAATGGCCTTTGTTTTGGGTTGGCTGGCACTGGGGCTATCCGTGATGAAAAAAAAGTCACCCGAAGGTGACTTGTAAACATCTCCGAGGAGACTTCGTTGGAACTACAAAATTGATTTTGGAGACTGTGACAGCAGTGGGGTGAACTTTAGGCGGCTTCAACGATCCGCGGTATCCCCCAAATGGGTGAATTTAAGGATTTATTTTGCTTTTAACGGCGCTTGCGTGGCTCAGAGCATAAAAGTTCATGAAGCTACAGCTCA
>SXGU01357122.1_pt1 | contig 14612 bp, 13 predicted proteins | sample 3174531 | NCBI WGS metagenome assembly SXGU01 (sample SAMN11356863, study PRJNA531348) | freshwater metagenome | isolation source: freshwater sample F1-140 | place: China: Fuxian Lake, Yuxi | collected 2017-12-25
ATCGATAAACAACACGTCATGCGCTTCAAGATTGGTCAGCAATGCCGCAAGATCACCGGCTTTATCGAGCACCGGCCCGGAGGTTTGGCGAATATTGACACCCATTTCCGCAGCAATAATATTGGCGAGCGTGGTTTTCCCCAAACCGGGCGGACCGAAAATCAGTACATGATCCAACGCCTCCCGTCGTGCAGTAGCCGCCTGGATAAATATTTCCATTTGCGCGCGCAATTCCTTTTGCCCGACATAATCGGACAGGCGCTTCGGTCGAATGGCCCTATCCTGCCGCTCCTCATCAGTATGACTGTGAGCGGTTATCATGCGATCACTTTCAATCATTTAATCGCACCTTCATTTATTTAACCGCATCTTCATTATTTATTTAACTGCTCTTTGCAACGCAAGACGGATAAGTTCTTCACAACTTTTACCTTCAGCACCGATATTTTGGATCATTTTACTCGCATCCAGCGGCTTGTAACCTAATGAGCACAAGGCGCTGATGGCTTCCTGTTTCGGGTTATTAATGACCGGGGCAACGGCAGCAGTGCTTATATCGGCGCTTGATAGGGAAGCATCCCCCAAATCCGGCAGGCGATCACGCATCTCAACCACCAGCCGTTCAGCGGTTTTTTTTCCGACACCGGGTAAACGAACCAATGCCTGGGTATCGTTATTATAAATGCAGCGGTGGAATTCTTCCGCACTTTGTCCCGATAAAATAGTCAGGGCCAGCTTCGGCCCGACGCCGTTGACCTTGATGAGGGTTCGGAACATCGTGCGGTCGGCCTCGGTGGAAAAACCGAATAAGATATGCGCATCCTCGCGAACAACCAGATGAGTGTGCAGTTTTATCTCTTCGCCCAAAGCCGGCAGGTTATAAAAAGTCGTCATCGGCGCTTCGACTTCATAGCCGACACCCTGCACATCCAGCAATAACATCGGCGGCGCTTTAAGCACCAGTTTGCCGCGTAAAAAACCGATCATTTAAAGGAACCTTGCTGCAAACGCAGCGCTGTTTGTTGGTAGTGGGCATGACAAATACTGATGCCCAAGGCATCGCTGGCGTCATAAGATAGCTCGCCCTGGATGCTTAACAGGATTTTCACCATGTGCTGAACCTGGAGTTTATCGGCAGCGCCCTTCCCTACCACCGCTTGCTTGACTTGCCGCGCCGCATATTCGAATACCGGCAAGCCGGTGGTCTGAACCGCGCAAATCGCCGCACCGCGCGCCTGTCCGAGCTTCAACGCGGAATCGGCATTTTTGTGCATAAAGACTTGTTCTATCGCCATTTGTTGCGGGTGATACATCTCGACAACTTGTACAATGCCGTCAAAGATTTGTTTGAGTCGGTCGGGAAAATAATCCGCCTTAATGCGGATACTGCCGCTGGCAATGTACTTATAGCCTCGCGCCGACTCTTCTATAATGCCGTAACCGGTCAGTCTTGAACCGGGGTCTATGCCTAAAATTCTCATTAATTATTAAAAATGCCGTGTATAGAGTGGCAAGCTACGCTTATCCGAAAGCCGGACGAGGTTTGTACCCGGTTCAGGCTGTATTGATGCCGGTCCTTTCCTTGAATCCTGCAAGCAAACCTGCCGGCCTGCCATTAATTACCCTGAGATGAAAAACTTGGAACGGAGGGGTAAAAAGGTTTTTCCTTATATTTTGATTTCACTAAACTCTCTCACCGAGAGTTTTTTCACTTATCTTATATTGGCGAGTATGAACCAAAGTCTCCATACCCGCCAAGCGAAAGCCACCACTCAAGCAGATTCGGGTTCAGCACACAACATCGTTAAGGTCGGCATCGACAACATATTTACACTGGGTGCCTGGCGAATCAAGACCTACCACGCCATCGATCCGGCTGTGACTGATGCGTGTGTCGGCAAAAATACCGGCAATTGCGAACTGCCCCTGCAACAACGAGTTACTAATTAATGGCGTTGAGGAATTGGCGTTGAGCACGCCGATAGTCGACGTTCCGTTCAATGCGATAGCGGTAACATCGTTCATAACCGGCGAGGAAAAATTATCATTATACACACCGCTAATGTTCGTCGCACCCGATGCATTCGCTATAACCTGGGTCATAATCGGTGAAGAAGCGTTGATGTTGTATACACCGACAGCATCTGCTACACCCGATGCGTTGACGTTAACCTGGGTCATGACCGGTGAGGAACTATTGATGTTATAAACGCCAACTGTGTTTGTTCCGCCCGATGCGTTGACGCTAACCTGAGTCATAATCGGCGAGGAAGTAGCACTATTGTATATACTCCAGACGCTCGCCCCACCTGATACGTTAGTGGTAACACGCTCGATACGTGGGGCGGCGGAAACGTTGTAAATCGCTATCGAGTTCTGCACACCACCGATATTGTTCACCGTCAGATCTTTTAGCGCCGCATTGTTCGCACCTTGTATCACGCCTTCAAGACCGCTGCTGCCAAATCCTTTGATGATGGTGCGTTCCTGGCCGGCCCCGACAATATCGACAAACGCTTTCATGATCAAGCGCGTAGCGCCGAGCTCATAAACGCCCGGACCGATACGCACCACATAAGGATTGGCAGCGCTGGCGTCGGTAATCGAATTGACTGCATCTCTCGGATTAGTAAAATCCCCTCCTGCAGCAGAGACGGTAATTTCATTTTTCAGTTTGGTAAGATTCGCACCGCTTGGACCAGTTGCGCCGGTATCGCCCTTAGGACCTGTCGCTCCTTTGGCGCCCTTCGCGCCGGTTGCTCCCGGAGCTCCGATAGGCCCTATTGCGCCGGTATCACCTTTTGCACCGCTGGGTCCGGTATCTCCCTTAGCGCCGGTCGCTCCAATCTCCCCTTTCGTGTTCAGCACCACATCCAACACCGCCTGATGACTGGTAGCGGTATTTTCCTTGCTGTCGATAACGGCATCCAACACACTGGCGCCTTCCACAGTCAAAGCCAATCCGTTATTGGTGGCAGGCAGCATAACCCAGCCCTTGACCAAATCGCTGACGTCAAACTCCACCCAGTGCCCAGCATAGCCCTGACTGATCCTGAACGATTTTTTTCCGGCATCCAATGCAGGCGCAATTCCGGCTGCCGGGATTGTGGTTTCCTGCCACGCCTGATTTACTTGCCTGATAGTCAGGGTACCGGCAGTATTAACATCCCCAATAAAAAGCTTCAGAATCGCCTTGTCTATGTCTGTGTCGTCAACGCCGCGAGGCAACGACTTTAGCAGGCTGAATTGAAGAAATCCGGTATTGCTGCTGTTAACCCGCAATGACGGATCGGCGCCATGCCTGACACCGGGCACAAAGGGCGTAGACACATAGCTGTCATCCATCAGCGTCGGACTCGTCCAGGCAGTAATCGGTAAACCCAACAGCGATGCGCTGACACCGGCCCATGCTAATAATTTGACGCTTTGATCCGGCATGTAAAATTTTGTTAACGGTGAAATTTTCATGATGATTAACCTCAATCTGATGACAATGTCTTCTATTACCGCAAGGCAATAAGGCTGCGCAAACGGCAACAGACCAAACAAGGAAATGAAATCATCCTAATTCTCCTTGTCTTTATTCTTGAGAACGCAGTGGGCTGCGTATCTGTCCTTACCTCGTTAATGAATAACGCTCTTCCAGGAAACAAATAAAATCCAATACCTCATTTTGTAAATTTTCCGGCAGTCTTTGGCTGTGTATCGTTATTTCATTTAGATGATTCATGAGCGTTTTTCCCTTGTCGAGAGTGTGTTGCAGTTCGTGCCTACGAGCTGATGATCTATTGGAGGGAGCAGATAGTGTAAGTTTGGATTTACCCTAAAGGGCATAAAAGGGCAATAGTCGTAACCCAAAACATCGAAGCGGCAAATATTGGGTTACTTTATCGCTAACTCAGCTAAGAACTGTGTATTATTATTTCATTCAGATGATTTCAATCGCAATCTGCCATTTAGTGTATTAAATGGGTTCGTGAGTCAAACTACGTTCATTAATAACTAAACTATGATCCTAACCCCGCCATAATCTCATCACTGATATCGGCATTGGAATAAACATTCTGCACATCATCCAGATCTTCCAAGCGGTCAATCAGGCGCATCATCTTTTCTGCATCATCGGCATCCAGTTCCGCCATGGTCGACGCTTGCATTGTGACTTCGGCATTGTCGGGCGTAAAACCCGCTGCGATCAGCGCATCTTTTATCGCCAGATAGTTTTCTGGGCTGGTCATGACATCAACCGCGCCGTCGTCATAGCTGACAACATCGTCGGCGCCGGCTTCCAGGGCCGCTTCCATCAGCGCATCTTCATCGACGGAAGGCGCGTAACTCAAAATGCCGACCTTGCTGAACAGGTAGGCAACCGATCCGTCCGTACCCAGATTGCCGCCTGATTTGGTGAAGGCATGGCACACTTCACCGACGGTGCGGTTGCGGTTGTCGGTCAAACAATCCACGATTACGGCGGTGCCGCCGGGACCGTAGCCTTCATAACGAATGTTCTCGTAATTTGCGCCTTCCAGCGCGCCGGAGGCTTTTTTGATTGCATTATCAATGGTGTCGCGGCGCATATTGGCGCCCAGGGCTTTATCGATTGCGGTGCGTAAAGCCGGATTGCTGCCCGCATCGGGACCGCTGGTCTTCACTGCAACGGTAATTTCACGCAGCATTTTAGTGAAAATCTTGCCGCGCTTGGCGTCCTGTCCGGCCTTGCGATGCTTGATATTGGCCCATTTACTGTGTCCTGCCATAGTCTCTCTCTAAGAGCTTCTCTTTAAAAAGTTTCTCTCTAAAAATCAGTTAGTGTGGTGTAAGCGTCGCCCCTCGCCCCAACCCCACAACCGGAGGGAGAGGGGCTTTTTTTCGACTCTGCCTCATGGTATATGGACTGTGGACGCAAGGAGAGAAAGGAAATGAACGCTTACATTTACAAAATATGCCCTAAAACCGCAAGCAAAGAAGGCTCTGTCACATAAACATCCGCCAGTTCACGCACAATCGCCCTGTCGACCACACCGCCGAAGCCGATGACATAAGCGCCGGCCTGTTTGGCTTCCATGTCGGTCTTGCCGTCGCCGATGACCGCCATAGTTCCAGGTTCTTTAAGCAATGCGCTGCAAACCTCGGCCTTGCCGCCGTTCCTGGCTAAAGGCGAATCCAGTTGATAGCTTTGATAGCTGCCATCTTCGTGGAAATAAATATCGACTGCGTGAACATGGGCGTCGGGCACGCCCAAATACCGCGCCAGCGGCATAATCGCCTGACGCAAACCGCCGCTGATGATATGCACTTCCTTGCCTTGCGCCAACAGAGCGTCAAACACCGGCTTGGCGCCATCAACGATCTGCTCGATATACACGTCAGCCAGCCAATCGATGCTGTCCCGGTCCGGCCTGATGATAGCCAGGCGTTGCTCATAGACCGCTTCCAGAGGAACAGCGCCGTTCATGGCCGCATCGGTGAGTTTGGCCATTTCCTCGCCCACACCGACACGCCTCGCCAGTTCGTCTATGCCTTCTATTTTGCTTAAGGTGCTGTCGCAGTCAAAACAGATAACATTAAAACTCATAGGTTGTTAAGCTCATAGATTGATTTGCGTAGCCTTATGAACGACCGGAATGGCGCTTAATTGCTGCAAGATAGCGGCGGTGACCGGCTCCGACACGCTGATAACGGCCATCGCTTGTAGTTGCTCGTCGGCGGTGCTCACCTGCATGCGAGTGATGTTGATATTGGCGTTGCCCAACACGGCGCTGATTGCCGAGATAACGCCCGGTTTGTCATCATGACGCGTGACGATCAAGGTGCCTTCAGGCACAACTTCAATGTCGAAGTGATTGATACAAACCAGACGCGGCTGACGACCACCCAGTAAGGCGCCCGACAGCGTGATGCTCTGATCCGGGCAATGTCCGGTCACTTTAATCAGCGATACATAGTCCTGGGATTCCTGGGTGACGGATTCAATCAGTGCAATGCCCTGACGTTTGGCAATATTTTCGGCATTAACACGGTTGACCGGGGTCGAAACCTGTCCGCTTAACACACCGACTAACGCCGCGACTGAAATCGGACGTACCGCCACTTCAGCCGCCCTGCCGAATAACGCGACTTCTATTTTGGTTATCGGCTGAGAGGTCAGGCCGACCAGTATCTTGCCCAGAATTGTCGCCAGATTCATGAATTCAAAAGATTTCTTCAGTTCTTCCGCTGACAATCTCGGCAAGTTCAGGGCGTTGACGGCTTCACCGGTCTTCAGGAACATCACCGCTTGTCTGGCGATTTCGACACTCACGGCCACTTGCGCTTCAGTCGTTGACGCGCCCAAATGCGGCGTGAAGACGATATTGTCCAGTTCCAGCAACGGCGAATTGGCGGGCGGCTCATTTTCATAAACGTCGAGCGCCGCACCGGCTATCCGGCCGTTTTTCAAAGCCTCATAAAGCGCTTCTTCATCAATCAGGCCGCCTCTCGCGCAGTTGATGATCATGGCTTCTTTTTTCATCTTGGCAAGCTGTTCACGGCTGATGATGTTGCGGGTTTTTTCGATTAACGGGCAATGCAGGGTCAAATAATCCGCCCGAGTCACCAATTCATCCAGACTGACCGATTCAACGCCAAGTTCGGCAAATATTTCCGGTGCGACAAACGGATCATAAGCGATGACCTGCATTCTCAAGCCCAAACCGCGTTGTGAGACGATGCGTCCAATCGTACCGAAGCCTAGAATCGCCAGCGTTTTATGCGCGACTTCTGTTCCCATGAGTTTGGAGCGTTCCCATTTGCCCGCACGAACCGAACGGTCGGCTTTAGGTAAATGGCGACTCAACGACATCAGGTGGGCAACGGCCAATTCAGCCGTCGTAGTTGCATTGGCATCGGGTGTGTTCATGACAATAACACCCATCTCGGTTGCCGCCGGGATATCGACATTGTCAACGCCGATACCGGCGCGACCGATCAGCTTTAGATGTTTGGCCGCCTGCAATACATTCTTGGTAACCTGCGTATCACTGCGGATCAACAGTGCATCGTAATCGCCGATAATGTTACACAGCCCCTCTTCATTAAGCCCGGTCTCGATATGTATTTGTATATCAGACTGCTCGTTTAAATAATTAATGCCCGCTTCTGCTAATTTGTCCGAAATAAGGATTTTTTTCATGAATAATATGACCGAAAGATTTCGCGCTAAAAAGCGCACAGTTTAACAGCTTTGCCAAAATCCCGGTATCGGCAAGTATGCAGCGCGTGCGGTTTTGTTGATATTGAATTGATATTTCAGGCGACTACTCTTCCCATGTATTGTCTCAGTTATCGTTATCAGGAGATGACACAGATAATATTCTGCGTCATCTGCGGATAAATCTAACAAGCCAAAAGCGGGATTGGGTGACTTATGAGGCTATACTTCGGGCTGCTGCATCTTTAAAGCGAAGCTTGCTGATTTGGCTCTCGCGGGAGTGATCGATAATCGGTGCAGGATACTCACAAGCGCTGTGTTTCTTATCCCAGTGATGGATGATTTTTTGAGGAACGCCTTTCAACTCAGGCAGCCACTGATAGATATAGCGGCATTCGGGATCGAATTTTTGTTGTTGCAGCCAGGGATTGAAAATCCTGAAATAAGGTTGGGCATCACAACCGGTTGATGCCGCCCACTGCCAGTTGCCGTTATTGACGCAAGGGTCGTAATCCAGCAAATGCCGGGCAAAATAGCGCTCGCCCCACAGCCAACTGATATGCAGGTCCTTGACCAGAAACGAGGCTGTTATCATTCTTAAACGATTGTGCATAAAGCCTGTGCTGTTCAATTCGCGCATCCCCGCATCGACAATCGGGAAGCCGGTGTTACCGCTACACCAAGCCTGAAAATAATCGGGATTGTTATCCCACAGCACGGTGTCGAATTTCTCCTGGAATGCATGACCGAATACGCGAGGAAAATGATAGGCGATATGGGTAAAAAAATCGCGCCAGTACAATTGCCTCAACAACGGATGCTCACTGCCGAGTTGCTGTATGACGGCGTAATAGACTTCCCGCACCGAGCAAGTTCCGAATTTCAAATGCGCCGACAGTTTACTGGTCGCATCCAGCGCCGGGAAATCGCGGGTCTTTTGATAATCGGCACAGCCAGTGAGTTGATTGATGACCCGCAGCGCCTGACTGCGCCCTCCTTCCTCTGCAATACTGGTTTTACCTTCATGCACCGCAAAAATAGCCGCAGCAGGGTCGATCGCAGAATCGGACACCACCGGCAAAAAGTTTTGCTTAACTGATATTTCCGGCAACGTAACCGGCAATCGGCGGGCATTATTATAAAAAGCGGTAAACACCTTATACGGTGTTTGATCGCTCTTGAGTGCCTGTTCAGGCTCAACCAGCAAGGCATCGGACAGACTATGCAGCGCAATACCCAAACCGCTGCAAACATTGGCCAGTTCTTCATCGCGCTGCCTGCTGAAAGGCGTGTAATCGCGATTAATAAAGACGGCCTGTATCTGCTGACTGTCAAACAATTGCCGTATAACTTGCCCAGGCAAATCATGACAAACCAGCAACCCGGCTCCCACGGTCTGTAATTGCCGTTGCAGATCGTTAATCGACTGCAACATGAATCGCAAGCCCGGCCCGCTTTGATAAGAATGCGCTTCTATTTGCCTGGGATCGCATATGAAACACGGAATAACCCGCTCTGAAAGCTGTAACGCCTCATTGAGCCCTGTATTGTCATAGATTCGGAGATCCCTCCGAAAGATAAATAACGACGTTGTATAGCGGGTCATCAGGAAATTAATGACCGTTTCGATGTGATTTCATCAGCGTCATTATTCAATAACATGGGCTTTTTGCAGTTGCAATCGTAACGCTTCGATACGCTTGCGATTAACGCCGAAATCGCTGTGCCCCATACGAGAAGCCGAACGGATATGGATCAGGCGATTTTTGGTGTCAAGAATAACGTTGATGTCATCGACAAAACGCAGCATCAGGCTGGTTGCCTCTGCATGCAGCATATCATCGGATTCATGCGTTATCACCATGCGGTCTTGGCTGCTAATGGCCTCCTTCAAGGCCGCCCATGCCTCTTCGGGACTTTTTTTGATTTTAAACGGTTCAATATAATGCCGGACATCGGCCACACTGGCCTGAGAGGAAACACAATTAGGACTGTCCACACAGGGGGGCAATTGGGTTTTGGAACCGGAACTGGCGTCGCTTGTTGTACTGATCGTCATAATAATAAGGTAAAAAAAGATTTTAAGTTTCATAAGATAGCGGATAAAAATAATACTGAATAAAAATTCAGGCGATTTCCAAGAATGAATATACCCAAATCGCACAGGATTTTTGTTCATTTTCAAGGCGTAAAAATAGGCGCATAGCGAGCTATGTAACTATTTTTACAACGCAGAAAATGGGCAAAAAGACCAGCGAGTTGGGTGTATTCTTCGCCGGAAATCGCCTTAACCTTCAATGTTACACAAACCCTCGCAGAGTCAAATTTTATATGCGGCAATTGAAGGCAGGATTTTAACCCTTCGTAACCTCATATTCCCCGATAACCCGATGTAATCGGATAACGCCGATCCCGCCCAAAAGCCCTTGAGGTTACTCGAATTCCCGGTGGCGATTGCCTGCGTTTATATTCATTCCTGTCGACCAGGGTGATCGCCCTCTCTACATCCTCGCGCCGGAATCCTGCAGCAATAATCTGTTCCGCCGATTGGTCCAATTCCACATAACGTTCCAGAATCGGATCTAAAACGCTGTACGGCGGCAACGAGTCCTCATCAATCTGGTCGGGCGCCAACTCCGCCGACGGCGGGCGCGTGATGACCCGCTCCGGTATCACGGCAGACATGGTATTGCGATAAGCGGCCAACTGGTAAACCAGTAATTTCGGCACATCCTTGATCGGCGCAAAACCACCGGCCATATCGCCATAGAGCGTGGCATAACCGACGCTCATTTCGCTTTTATTACCGGTCGTTAGTAATAACTTGCCCTGTTTGTTCGACATCGCCATTAAAATCACGCCCCGGCAACGGGCCTGGATATTTTCCGCCGTGACATCCTTGGCCGGAGTCGCGCCGCTAAAAACGTCGGCCAACATGTCCGTAAAGGCATTGACTGCGGGTTCTATCGGGATCGTATGGTGCCGCACGCCCAACGCATCGGCTTGCCGTATCGCATCCTCGATACTCATATCCTGCGTATAGCGTGACGGCATTAAGACCGCTTCGACTTTATCAGGGCCCAGCGCATCGACCGCGAGCGCCAAAACCAGCGCCGAATCGATGCCGCCGGACAAGCCCAGTATCGCCCCCTGAAAACCGTTTTTGCGTACATAATCTTTAATGCCCAGCACCAACGCCTTATATTCACTGGTAATTTCATTATAAAGCGGTGCGCAAGTACCTTTTAACGGCCTGTTATCGACAAACTGGACTACGCTGATTTGCTCTTCAAACTCTGCGGCGCGAAATACAATCTCTCCCAGCGCATCGCTAACAAACGAGGCGCCGTCAAAAATCAACTCATCCTGACCACCGACCTGATTGACATAAACCAACGGTATCTGCGCTGCTTTAATTTGCCGGCAAACAATGGCTTCGCGCTGATGAATTTTTCCCGCATTAAACGGCGAAGCGTTGAGCGTTAACAAGATTTCCGCTCCGGCTTGCTTGTTGGCGTCAATAATGCCTTCTTGCCAGACATCCTCACAAATTGTCAGGCCGATAAACGTGCCGTTGAACTCAAAAACGCAGGGCTCGTTACCGGCGTCAAAATAACGCTGTTCATCAAACACGCCGTAATTGGGCAATGCCTGTTTACGATAGCAGGCCAGCGTTACGCCCTGATGCAGGACGATTGCACTGTTATAAAGTTTATCGCCATCAAGTTCCGGAAAACCGACCACGACTGTAATCCCGGCAATGCTATCGGCAAGCTGATAGACGGCATTATTGGCGGCAGCAATGAAATCAGCGCGTAATAACAAGTCTTCCGCCGGATAACCGGTAATCGTGAGTTCGGGAAAGACGATCAAGTCAGCACCCAGTTCATCGCGCGCATGGTGTGCGGCTTTAATGATGTTATTGACGTTAGCGTCTATATTACCAACCAGGAAGTTGATTTGTGCCAGGGCTATTTTCAGGTTCATGTTTCAGAGATAAAAGGTGGAAAATTGTAACTTACCGCTCATTAAGCTCGTACCCAAGCTCCAGCTTGGGAATGCGGTCTTAGAAGCTCCAGCTTCCAGAATTATAGAAGCTGGAGTTTCTCGAATTTAGGTTCCCAAGCAGGACTTGAGAACCAGCGAATATTAATGTTTTTTCTTAATGATAACGACGCCCCAGCATACCGTCTGGAACAAAATGGGAATTCATACAGCAATACGCCAGTATTGCATAACGCCGAATTGTGGATTCGATAGGATTGCCGACTCTACTGATCTGCCGCCAGATTCTTATTCACAATCGCCAAAACCCGCGCCGGAAAACCCGTGCCATTATTGACATTAGGCCAGGTTACTACGGCTATAGCGCCCGCTTCAGGCACCCGGTCGAGATGAGTCAACAACTCAATCTGGTAATGATTCTGGCCCAATATATAAGCTTCAAGCGAATAATCGTCCCTGGACGTCGCCAGTCCCGGATCGGTATCGGTGGTTTCGTGGCCGGATGCAGTAATCTTGCGGGTTTCGTACAGATATTTGAGCGCCGGCAGCGACCAACCGGGATAATGTTTCGTGCCCGCCGCATCTTCATTCATCATTTTCGCCTGATCGGGCCAGCGCTTCGACCAGTCGGTACGCATCGTGACAAAGCTTCCGGCAGGAATTGGCCCATAGCGTTTTTCCCAGTTTTTAACATCATTGACAGTGAGCGTGTAATCCGGATTGGCAGCGACCGCCTGATGCACATCAATAACCACCAGCGGCAGTATCATCTCGGACGGCATGATGTCATCCATCATCCGTAAGGGCGCAAAAAAATGACCGGGCGGGTCAACATGCGTTCCCCATTGACCAACGTGACAATACTCTTCAACCTTGAAACCATCGGGCTGATAATTGTAAACGGTTTTTCGGGTTGCCTGATGAAAACCGTACCAATGCGGAATATGGGTGGCAAATTCGTGAGACAGATCGATAATCCGGGTATTTTTCAATTCATTCAGGATGTTCGCAGTACTGCCTGCTGCGGATGAAGTCTGTACTGCGGTGCTAAGACAAAGTGCGCCAAGCAACAGGATCGTGTAATGGTATTTTTTTGCCATGGTATGCTCCGGTACGCATCGCGTATTAAACGCCCGGCCGCTTGGATTGGGTGACGGCCAGCCTCTCTACATTGGTCAATATAATACCATGACGAAGACCGCGATGGCTTGCTGCACGAGTAATCAAGCAAACGAAAATTGCTTAAAGCGACGCCACCGCAAGCAGTTTTTTCATTAACGCCGCCTGATTATGCACATTCAGTTTCTGCATGATTTTTTTGATATGGTTTCTCACCGTTTCCACTGAACGACAGGAATGATCGGCAATATCGATAATTGAAGGCGTCTCTAAAAAATGCAGTGCGTAGATCGCCTCGCATCGGGTCAGGTTATGCACTGCCATCAAGCGGGTAATAGCGGGATTTTTTTCAGTGCCATGAGAAAAAGCCAGGATAAAGCCGTCTTTATGAAATTCCCAGGCGTATAAACTATCCAGCACACTTACCGGAATGATTGTCACAAACCAGGGTGGGCATTGGCCCGGTAGCGAAATAGTCTCGCAGCTCATCGCCGTCATTCCTGCAATCACGCGCTGTTCAACCGACTTATTTAAAATATTGAGCCGGTTACCGGCAAGCTGAAGACAATCCATAGTGGCGATCATCGAACTGAAAATCGACTCGGTAAATAATATTTTCAAGGTTCGATCGACGATGACATAGCCGCACACAGCGCCCCCTGTCTGGTGCAGACACGACTTGTACAGAGTTTGCCATTGTTCTGTATGCAAGGCGTTTTCAATTGCAGGAATAACAGCCTGGAGAATACGTACAGACTGCTGCTGTTCAAGCGCGTCAAAAGGCGTGTTACGACTGAAGTGCAGGCAAAGCGAATAATGCCGATTATAAGGGATTGAAAAACCGTAACGGTATTGATAGCCGTACGGAATCATAAACTTCTCTTCGAACATCTGATTAAAACAAGCCTCAGGCAATGTCTGGCTGCAAAAAACCGTATACGGGTGTTTGGCGACATGCTCATTGAAACTGTCCAGCCTGTTGAATTTCTGTTCGTAAAGCGATTGATGCCCGGCCGGTATATTTTGAAGATAAAGAAAGCGGGTGTCTTCTTTATTGAAAAGATCGCTAACCAAAATAACACCACTTTGACAACCCAGCTTTTCAGTCAGCTTCTCCAGAAAAAACGTCCATAACACTGGGCTTACGGGGACTTTAGACAGTATATGCTTAAGATTATCGTGGTCTTCAAGAGTGTCCATAGTATTGTTACATCATGAGTTTCTTATATTTATTATGACCTATATGGGTTATGACTATAGCACAGAGTTAGTGTAATTTAACGGTGATTGTCAGTGTTTTTAGCAAAACAGTCACGCCATACAGATTATTGAATAGCAGTATTTGAGTCAGCGTATTGCTGATTTCTTAATGAAATAGCGGATTGGCTCTTTATGGTCAATTCACTATCGCGACTATATCCATAGCCACACTCTCATCCACTATTAATAGCAAAATCCAAGGGGAACCGAACCATACTACTAGCCAAGGTAATTAATGTGGGCACGCCAGATACACTTTGATTGTTTGGATATTGTCCAACGGCGTCTCCAGCAAACCCTATTTTTAATACTCTACGAGGAAACTGAAATGTCACAATCCACAGAAAATCTTCGAGCACTCTGGCATGATTATGAGTGCGATGAAAACAAGATGGTCGTTATTCCGTTCGGTCCCGACAAAATCCGTGTCGCTCCGCCGACTGCCGCTGCTTGGCAGGCACTGGCGACAGTGCTGCAACACCACGATTATGAGATTCGGACGGCAGACACCGATAGTTACAACTGCCGGAACATCAAAGGCAGTAGTGAAAAAAGTTTACACTCTTTTGGCATTGCTCTGGATATTAATTGGACCACTAATCCGTTTAAGGACCATGAAGGCAGTCGGCCCGTGCGCTTTTCCGACAAAGATACCCAGAACGAGAGAGCCGACGATGTGCGTCTGGGCCGTGCCGACACGGATATGCCCCCCCGGATGATTAACGACATCCTTGCGATCAAAACCAAAAACGGTCAGCAAGTATTCGAGTGGGGAGGAAACTGGCAAACAGTGAAAGACTCGATGCATTTTGAAATCGATGTCGCTCCAGATGATCTGGATGGCGGAATTGATCTCGCCACTGTGGTTGGCGAGAAGGCAGATGACCCCTCCCCCCCGCCCTTACAAGTGTAGGTTTTTTCATCCTCCCTAGTTGGCAACCGCACAAGTTGCCGGGAATGCATTGTTAATCCCCGGCATGCCAGGCCAAGCCTCTGGATGTCCAGGTTTGACGGGAAGCAGCTGATGGTTAAGCAAGGC